>Ga0181520_10002576_pt1 | contig 33321 bp, 27 predicted proteins | sample PEATcosm2014_Bin_29_FD_132451 | JGI IMG/M metagenome (GOLD analysis project Ga0181520, IMG submission 132451) | Peatland microbial communities from MTU Mesocosm Facility, Houghton, MI, USA - PEATcosm2014_Bin02_30_metaG | ecosystem: Environmental > Terrestrial > Soil > Wetlands > Peat | place...
CGTCAATTCTGTCGCCATAGTCTCGTCCCTGAGACACAAAACCCACGATTCCTCCACCAAAAAGACGCCTTCTACCAAAATCGCTCATTCTACGGTAGATCATTTCCCGCGGGCTGCCTAAGTCCTGCAATGGGACTTATCCCCTTTTTGCTTCCCAAACGGGTCGAGTTCGCACTCCAAGAGGTCGGGGGCCGTGCTGGAACTCGGCGGCTGGCGGACGACCTCGGACGACGTGGCCGTGGCGAAAGTGCCGTTTCCAGGCGGGAACTGAGTCATCGTTGGGGCTGACCCAACAAAAAAGCCACCCGTAATGGATGGCTCGTTTGCTTCGGGTTTCTTCGGTTCGGCAACGTTATGCCGTCCGTCGTCGCTTTCGCCAAGCGTAGGCCATCATGCTGACGGCACCGATGCCGAAGAGGACGATAGTGGAGGGTTCGGGGACGGCACTTAAGCCATACCAATAAGGGCTAACGTAGGCGATTGAAGATACCGGTTGACTAAAGGAGTAAACGGGAGTGGTCTGCCCGTTGACATCAGCATAGATGGTTGAGCCACAAGCGATTTGCGAGCCAAGACAAAGCATCACGATTGTTGACATTACTCGAACGAATTTCATCACACACCTCCCAGGAAGTTGCGGGTGACTCGTCACCTTATTCAGAAAAACGAAAAAACAGGCCGTCTTCACACGACGAATCTTGGCGACCGGCTCACAGCAGATGAGCCGAAACAAGAATGCACATCGGGCCGATCTGAGTCGGTCAGAAGTCGGTCGTCCGAATGCTACGCTGCCTTTTGGCAACCCGTAAGAGTGGAGAACTTCCCCATAAGTTATCAGGGGGATAGAAATTTGTCAAGCAGTTGCGTTCCAGGGGGAATTGCGCCTGTTCTCGCTCAGCAGAGGGGATCGTGGGTCGGAGAGGTGCCGATTCGGGCAGTTGCAGGTAGGTAACGATTCCAGGACAGGGCTTCCGTCCGCACAACCACACAGGGTCGCCCAGGCGGCTAGCTATTGCGTTGCGAACGACACCTTGTATTTCGCAAATGACACCTTATACTACCAGCACGGTAGAGGTTTCCTCGCTGCTGGTGCCGTGAGCTTTCTCGCTTACGCTTGGCGGCGGCGAATGAAGGCGTTGTGAGCGTGTCGAAGAAAGCGGGTTGTCCAAGGCGATACGAGCCGTCGATCGCGGGCGGCTTTTGTCGTAGGGGTAGGCCGTCTTTTGACGACCCGTTTCGGCGGGACGGCGGCCGTGGGCGCTCGGCCGTGCCCTTTCACGCCGCCATCACCAGCCGTTTCGTATCCTTTCCCCACCCCTCGACGGCGTGGCAAAAAAGTTCTATTGGTATCCAGTTGCCCCGACTCGTTGAATCTTGTCGTTTGTTGCGGAGGCTGCCATGAGCGAAGCTGCCATCCGATTGCATATCGAGCTGTTGGCCGAAGGGGGCTACGTCGCCACGAGCCCTGATGTGGCGGGATTGGTGGCAGAAGGCCCGAGCATGGTGGAAGCGGTGGAGATCGCCCAAGGCCTGGCCCGCAAGATTGCCGAATCGTGTCTGGAGCACGGCGATCCGCTTCCGCCCTCTTTGGCGCGATAGGCAACGACGGGCCACCGCTCACCTTACCGGGATTCACTTAGGCAGCACGCAGGAATTGGTCTACCCGCGCCACGGTGCCGACCCCTTGATGATGCGGTGGGACTGGGATCGGGTGGGTATTTCGTTTCCTGCGTGCTGCCTTAGTCGGCCCCGTACCGTTCTCCCGCTCAACCCGCAGGCTTGACACACCCAGCGGGCATCGGTTTTAATTCTGGAGTGGGGTGTCTCGGGCGACGATAGGCACAAGCGTGGGCCGCAGTGCGTGACTGGACGCCGCAAATGCACTACAATGTTGAGTGGGACCCCGCCAAAGCAGCAGCCAATCGGCGGAAGCACCGTGTTTCGTTTGAAGAGGCCGCCACCGTATTCCTTGACCCCCGCGCTCGGTCACTGTTCGACGATGCCCACAGCGAAGAAGGCGAACGAGAAGACCGCTGGGTCACAGTGGGCATTTCCTCCGTCGGCCGGCTGCTGGTTGTTTGCCATACGTTCCGCAAGCTGAACCAGACCACTTCCATTATTCGCATCTTTTCATGCCGGAAAGCGACGAAGCGCGAATCCGGGCAGTACGGGAGTGACAGATGAAAAGCCAATACGATTTTTCCAAGGCGGTTCGCGGGAAGTTCTATCGTCGCGGCGCCAAGTTGAATCTGCCGGTCTACCTGGATGAAGAAGCCTTGGCATTTGTCCAACGGATCGCTCTGAAGAAACGCAGCGACATTTCGGCGGTGGTGAACGAGCTGATTCACGGCGACAAACGACTTGCGGAGACAATCCAATAAGGGCGACGGGGATCGTCTCAAATTCTGGGGTGGGGTGCCTTGGACGAAGGCAGTGATGAAGCGCCCGATGTGGGCTTCGATGGACGCGGTACTCCGCAGGAAAAGTTCTATTGGCGTCCAGTCGCCCCGACTGAGGATTCCTCTCATGCCCGAAATGATCACCCCCTGGTCCGATCCGGTGGTGGAAGCCTACAAGCGGGACGTGGATCGGACCCTGCTGCGGGAGAACCTGAAACTCACGCCGGCCGAGCGGCTCGCGGCCCTCGAGCAACTTGTGGCGTTTGCGGAGGAATTACGCCGCGGAATGAAAAAGGCGAAAGCAGAGCGATGACTGATTTTGCCGGCTTGATGCGCGTCCTTACCGAGAACCGTGTGGATTTCATCCTCATCGGCGGCCTTGCCGTCTCGGCGCATGGGGTCATTCGTACAACCAAGGACGTCGATGTGGTTTACGCCCGGTCTAGCGAAAATATGGCTCGGCTGGCCGAGGCATTGGCCCCGTTAAAACCCTATCTCCGCGGCGCGCCGCCGGGCTTGCCGTTTCGATGGGATATCGAGACGATCGCCCACGGGCTGAACTTCACCTTGACCACCGCCATGGGCGACGTCGATCTCCTCGGTGAGGTTACCGGCGGGGGAGACTACGAACGGTTGGTCTTGCATACCATCGCCATCGAAGTGTTCGGTGTGCGGTGCCTCTGCATCGATCTCGACACGCTCATCCATGTCAAACGGGCCGCCGGCCGCCCAAAGGACCTGGAAGTCATCGCCGAACTCGAGGCCCTGCGGGAAGAACTGCGCCAGAACCCCAGTTGACCCGCGATCGGGCTGCGACCCGGCCCTTGCCGTTGCCATCTCCACTTTCCTGTTTTCCGGAGGGCAAGCTGGGTTTGACTCAACAGGGGCCTCGCCGATAAATTATTCGGCAGTGAGGCCACCTATCGCGCAAGGAGGGGCGACGATGTCAGTGCCAAAGCAACTTGCCAAACGCCGCAGACTGGAGAAGAAACGGCTACGCAAGCGGCAATCCCGTCTCAACCTGCAAAAATACCGGCAAAACCGCGGGCAGGGGGCCGATTTCTCTGAGCCGCTTGTCGTTACGGATGCGCTGGTTGGAGGTCACAAGATGTCCGAAGTGCTCGGAGACTTCGTGGCCCCACTGACCGACTGCGCCAATAACCTGACTGACTTTGAGCGGCTGCTCACCCTCGGTGTGATCGCATGGAATGTAGCGCTCCAGGGCGACTGCTACCGAGAAACGATTATTGATACGGCCCTTGACGAGGGCGTGCGGCTGGGAAAAGTGCAGGATCGTCAAACTGATCGAAAACTTGTGGACTGGCTCGTCACCCGGAAGCTGGAGAGTTTTGCCGCGTATCAGCGCCCCATCCTCGGCTTCCAACTCGATGAGTTGGAAGATGGGGGGTATTATCTCTCTGTAATGTCAGCGGTCTCCCAGTAGCGAATTGTTGGTCCTCGAGCGTTGGCACGCGATCTGTGGGCGGTGCAAATGATTAGCAACCCGATCAAGATCATTATCTTAGCTCCGGGCAAGAGCGGTACCACCATCCTGTTAGAGATCCTAAAACAGTCCGTCCACGGAGATACGGTGTGCTTCGTCGAGCCGGCGGGATGCCGGATCGACGATACGGCGAGTCTCAGCGGGAAGACCGTGTTGTCCAAGGTGCCGCTGAACCGGATGCTCGGCTATGATGCGTTCAGCCCGGAGGCTTGTTCATCCTTCGACAAGCGGATCCTGATCCAACGCGATCCCCGCGACCTGCTTGTCAGCAACTTTCTGTACTCCGCGCTGAGCCTGTCGGTCACCAGCGATTTCTGGAAGTTTTCCCAGATGGTCAGCGCGTTGCGGGTCAAGGAGCAGCGGCCGAAAAGCGTCAGCTATTGGGAGTTGTTCCAGTTGCTGGTCCGCCTGTCGGGCGGCGGCATCGGCCCGATGGTGGTCGTCGAACAGTACCTGAAGGACCTCTGCTTTGCCGCCCGCGTTCGCCGCCTGCATGGCGACAGGGCTTTCCGGCTGCGCTACGAGGATATCGTCGATCGGCGCTTGGAGAAGTTGGAGGAGTACCTCGGACTGTCCCTGGCCTCGGTCGACGAAGTGGCCATGCCCTATCGCCGCGTTGCCCGGTCGAAGGGCCATGGTGATTGGCGGAACTGGTTTCTGGCGGAGGACGTGGAGTTCTTCCGACCCCGGCTTCAAGAGCACCTTGAGGACCTTGGCTACGGCGACGACTGGGAGCTGCCAGCCGAGCCCCAGGTAACGTCGGAGCGGGCGAGCGGCTATCTGATGCGCTTGGCCGAGGAGCGGGGCAAGTTCTGTGCTCTCGAGTATGATGCCAGCTCGTTTCCGCCGGAAACCAGCTTGATTGCGAACCCGTCGCTCGACCGCCGCCCTTATGAGATCCCGCGGATTCGCCCCAAACAGGTGACGGTCTATCCGTCGCACGGCGCGCGCATCGTCGATCCGCGGATTGAGACGCCCGACGGGCAGCGGGTGAACGTGCTTTGGGAGGGTGATTCGTACGTGTACCGCTACCGCGTCGAGGTCACTGAAGACGGTTCCGGCGTTTCCTGCGGCATGGCAATCAACGATCAGCACGGCGACGCGGTCGGCGTCAACGCTTGCTCGCATCACGACGAGGTGATCGAGAAGGTGGCGAAAGGGTCGACGCTTCAGGCGGCGTTCGTCTTCCAATGCCGTTTGCGACCCGGCGTGTACTTCCTCAATGCGGGCGTGACGAGTTCTACCGACGGGGTGGTGATGCCTTTTGTCCATCGCATTGTCAATGCGCTGGGGGTTATCGTTCGTTCGGCCGAGGAAGGGTTTCAGGCGGCCTCACCCCTCGTGGTCCAGGCGACGGAACGGTAAGCAATTAACGACAGGTGTCGCGTGGTCTACGCCGCGGTCTCATTCCAGTGGAAGAGGTCCTCGACGCCGACGCCGAACACCCGGGCCAGACGGAAGGCCAGCTCCAGCGACGGCGTATATTTGCCCCCTTCGATGGCAATGATGGTTTGCCGGGTGACGCCGGCCCGTTCGGCCAGTTCCTGCTGGGTCATCTCACCGTGCTCGAAACGCAGGCGGCGGAGTTGGTTGGTGATGGTGGCCACTTAGTCCCCCTTCTCCGCGGCCTGAAGGCGGTACTGGACCAGAATGGCGACGGCCCTGGCCGTAAAGAAGAGGATCCCGCCGCCGCACACGATCTGCGGGAGGAGATGAACGGAAACCGTCGCCCGTCCCTCGTAACACAGTGCGGCCCACAGGCCCATGATGCCCAACGTGAAGTAGAGCCAGAAGATCGAGTAGCCCGCGACGAGCGCGCGGATGCCGATCTGTTGGTCGCGCTCATCCAGGGCCACCGCCTGCCCATGTTTGCGGTAAACCAGCGGCAGAAGACCGCCCAGGCCGAGTAGGCCGAATGCCCCGCAGGCCCCGCCAGGGCCAATGAGCATGGCCAGAACCGCATAAGCCGCAACCGTAACCGCCAGCAGGATCAGCCAGTAAAGCGCTTCTTTGCACAATGGAGTCATGCCTCGCTCCTTTCTCGTAATGGCGGTAGCAAGACTGCGAATGTAACTCGTACATCACATAATGTAATCTACACAATACATTATGTCAAGCACAAGAAGCGCCGAATTCTGCCCGGGGCCAGTATGGAGGGGTCGAGGTCGCGCTCAGAACTGTTTGATGGCCGCGCGTGAGGGGGTCAGGTGACCATCGGCCTAGAATGCCCGGCAGCGCCATCGGTTTCACGCGCACCGCAACAAAGCGGGGACGAAGCGCCTTACGGTGGCTCGCCTTCCACAGCTTCCGCTTCGGACTTGGAAATCTCGCGCATAAGGCAACTGCAGGGACCGTAAGAGCAAAATCTGAATTTGCGGGCCACCGGTTTGCCGAAATGCGAGGCAAACCCTTAGTCCCGGTAGGGACGTTTGATAGTAGCCCAGCACGTCAGTGCTGGGAAGAACGGCGAAAACAAGAACTTTCCCAGTCCCGTAGGGACGACTGAGACCGGACGTCAGGCCTCGTTTTCAATTGTCCCTCCGGGACAAATTGTTCATTCTCTATCCGCACACCCAGCGATGAATCGCTGGGCTATTCTCAAACGTCCCTACCGGGACGCAAGCATTCCCGTCTGAACACGACAGCTTTCGTACGGTAAACAGCTTTTGGTGCGTTTCGCGCACGCTACGAACTTGGCCAACACTTTGCGGTACGTTTCACGCCCCCTACGAACCACGAGCGACGCATTCCTCAATCCTCCGCCACGTAGTCGATTACCATGGCTTTTTCCAAGTATGGGTGCAACAGCTTGCCGAAGGCCTTGTGAGCCGGATGGGGCAGATAGACCGCCCGGGCCGCCGCGTCCTTGAAGGTCAGGAAGAAGCAGTGGGTGAAGCCTTGGGCGTGATTCTCGGGGCTGTTGTTCGTGCCCCATTCGAAGTCGAGAACCTCCGGAACCTTCGAGGGCAGGGCACGGAAGGCATCTTCGATCTCCTTGATCTTTTCCGGCGAGGTGCCGTCTTTGAACTTGAAGATAACGACGTGCCGCAACTTGCCCAGATTCGGCTTCGTGGAATCGCAGTCGGCGGCGAACACCGCCGCGGCCACCAGACAACCGACGATGCCGACAATCATGCTACAAAGAACGAACAGTCTCATGGGATGCTCCTTTGACAACAGAGAGGTGGGAAACCAGCGGGTCGGAAACCGATTCCGGCGGCGGTGGGCCGCCGCTATTTTCAGGGACGATGCCGCCTAGTATACTATCGCCATGGTTGCCGCACAACGAGGCCGGCTCGTCGGCCACGCGATGGAACGTGCTGAACACGGCGGGCAAGCCCGCCCGCTACACTTGCTGGCCACTGCCCCTATCCCCATGTCCACCAATCCTACTGAGCTGAAGCTGGCCGATTACATCCGGGAAATTCCCGATTTTCCCAAGCCGGGCATCCTGTTCCGCGACATCACGCCGCTGTTGGGCGAGCCGGCCGCGTTCCGGCGGGCGGTCGTCGACATGGCCAACCCGTTCCGCACCGCCAAGATCGACGTGGTGGCCGCAGCCGAAGCTCGGGGCTTCATCTTTGCCGCCCCCGTGGCGTTGGAGCTCAATGCCAAGCTGGTCCCGATCCGCAAACCGGGCAAGCTCCCCTTCCATTGCCAATCGTTTAGCTACGACCTGGAGTACGGCAAAGACACCCTGGAGATCCACGCCGACGCGATCGCGCCGGGGGCCAAGGTGCTGGTGGTCGACGACCTGCTGGCCACCGGCGGCACGGTCGAGGCTTGCTGCCGGCTGGTGGAGAAGGTGGGCGGCGTGGTGGTCGGCTGCGCGTTTCTCATCGAGCTGGCCGGTTTGCAGGGCATGCGGCGGATCGCCCGCTACAAAACCGTGAGCCTGATCAAGTACGAGTAGCGGCGGGCGAGCCGTCATCCTGAGCGCAGCGAAGGATCTGGTTGCATGATCGCGGGGAGATTTTTCGCTGCGTTTAGAAGGACCAGACGGGCCGGCCGCCCTCACCCCCGGCCCCTCTCCCGCGTCGCGGGCGAGGGGAGACACGCTAGCGGTTGATGCCCATGAAGAAGCTGAACATCTCTTGACGGTCGCCGTGCTGCCAGGCAACGGGGAAGGCGAAGTCCAGGGCGATGGGCGCGGGGCCCATGGCCGGCACGCAGATCCGCAGGCCGAAGCCGGGCGCCACGCGGTAGGCGTTGGTCCAACTGCTCACACTCGGTTCAACCGTGCCCGTGTCGCAGAACACGACGCCGCGGAGCATGTCGTCGGCCGTGATGGGATAGTTGTATTCGATGGAGCCCAGCACTTCGAAGTCGCCGCCGACCATCACGGTTTGTCCGGCAGAGTCGATTACCGAGGGCGAAGCCCCACGGAACTGGAAGCCGCGGAGCGTGCTGAAACCGCCGATGTAATAGCGATCGTAGATCGGCGTGTTGTCGCCGGTGAAGCCTACCCGTCCGGCCACGGTCAACACCTGGCGTCCCGAGCAGTCGGGCCGCTGGAAAAGTGTGAAATACTTGCGCGCGTCAAGTTCGGCGTGCGGGTATTGGAACGAGCCGAGGACTTCCTCGAAATTGGCTTCGACGAAATACCCTTCGGTGGGCATGAAATCGCTGTCGCGCTTGTTTTCGGTGAGCGTCAACGCGAAGCCGTGCGAAGCCAGATTCCGGTTGAGGATTCCCTGAAAGACCGAGAGCGCGGGATCGATCGGATTGAGGATGCGAATGCTCTGGCCCCGATAGGCGACGGTGGCCGAAAAGTCGGGGGTAAGTTGGTATCCCAGCGCAATGCGGCCGCCCAGCCGCTGGTCGGTATATTCGGTGTAGATGCGGTCGTAATAGAATCCCATCAGGCCCAGGCTCACCTGGGTATCGAACATGTAGGGGTCTTGGAACGTCACGCTGTACTGCTGGGCGGGCTGCGTGCCGGCAATGGTAGCGATGCCCGGCATGGCTTGAATGCGGAACCGCTGTCCCGCGCCGCGGAAGGCGGTGCCGTCGCGAATGTCTTCCCAACTGCTGGGCCAGCGGGTCCAATCGAAGTTCTGCTCGTCCAAGGTGAGCGAACCGACCAGGCCCGCGTCGGAGTTGATGCCCACGCCCAACTGCAAACGGCCGGTCATGGCCTCTTCGGTTTGGATGGTGAAGGGCAGCGTCTCCATCGTGCCGCCGCCGGGCGGGCCGCCGCGGAACGGCGAGCTCTCGCTGAAGATCGGTCCGGGCGCCGCCGGTCCCTGCGGCGTCATCACCGGCCGGTCGGGGCCGGGAGCCTGCCGATTCCACATGTCCTGGCCATAGGCCGGCGCCGGCTGGACCGGCGCGGCCTGGGTGGGCGCTGCCGGCTGCATGGGCGCCACGGCCGCCGGAGCGGCCGGTTGCGCGGCATACGGCGGGGCGTAACCTTGCGGTGCCGGCCCGGGAGGCGGCGCATAATTGGCCGGCGGCGGATTGCTCGCCGCCGGGGCAGTGCCGGTGCCGTTCGGTGCTGGCGGCGGATACTGGGCGGCCGGCGTGAGCTGGCCCGAGGCCGGCTGATAAAGCTGCGTGGGAATCAGCCGGGCCCGCGACTGCTGCTGCGTTCTGTTTTCCAGAGCCGCCATCGACAATTCATAAGCCGTCTGCGCGAGTTGGTCGTTTTCTGCGGTCGGGGATGGTTGTACTTGGATCCGGCCGCTGGTCTGGGCCGGCGATTCTCCTGCCGCGACGGGGCCGCCGGTGTGAGCGGCGGGCTGCTGCGTCACGGCCGGAGCGCTGGTTTGATAAGCGGGGGGCTCCTCCTGCAAATTCCGCGGCCCGATGTACTGGCCACAATCGATCGTGATCTCGGCGAATCGCTCCTGGGGCGGATCGGGGCTCTGGCTGCGGAAACCACCCCGCTTGCGGCCCCCCTTCGACTTATCGGCGTCAGGCTTGTCCGAATCCTCGTCGTCGGAGTTCTCCTGGCCCGGCGGGCTGAAGCTGATTTTCGGCACTTTGCCGGTGGCCGCGTTGGCCTCGAACAACTGGCTGAGTTTCAGCCGCCGCTCGCTGGCGCGAATTTCGCGGATGTCGATCAGATCGCCCGGGTGGAGCGACAGGCGATTGAGCACCGTGGTGATGAGCGTGTGCGGATACTCGCCCTTGATTTGGACGTTGATCCGGCCCACGCGATAGGGGTCGCCTTCCTTGATGGAGTAAACCAGGTCCAGTTGGTTGGTGTTTTCGTCCATCCGTGGCTCGGCGTCAACGACGGCGAACACATAGCCGACGCTGCCGTATTTGTCCTTCAGCGTCGATTGGTCGATCAGCACCTTGGCCTGGTTGTAGTACTCGTTGCTCTTGAGCTTCAACTCAGCCATCAACTCGTCGGTGCTGTACTTCTTGTTGCCGAGCACGGAGGTGGTGCGGACCAGGTAGCGTGGCCCCTCGTCGATGACGAAGGTGACGGTCACCCAGTTTTCCTTGTCGTTGTATTCGAGGATGGGTGTGCCGATGCGGGCGCGGAAATAACCCAAGCCACGGTAATAGGCCGTGAGCTTCTCGACGTCTTCGTCGGCCTTCTTGCGATCGAATTCTCCGCCGAAAAGGAAGAGGAAGGGGCTTTTCGTGCTGATTTGCGTGCGCAGGCGGCCGTCGTCGGCAATGGTGTTGCCGATGAACTGGGTCTTCCACACCTTTTGCTTCACGCCCTCGTTGATCAAGAAATACGCCCTGCGATCGTCCGGCTTGTCGCCTTCCAGCAGGGTGACGCGGGCGCCGGTGAAGCCTTTGCTGTGATAGAACTCCTCCATCTTCCGCCGCGCCTCCTCGATGGCGAACGGGTCGGCCGGATCGCCCACCTTGACGTCGCCCTCTTTCCGCAAAACGCGTTGATGAACCTCCTTGCAACCCTGGAGCTTCACCTCGCGCAAAATGGGCCGCTCGAGCAGGTCGAAAATCACGATTCGCCCGCCCGCCACTTGCTGGGTCCAGGTTTTCACGTTGACGAACAGGTGGGTATGATCGAGCCGGCGAACGTCTTCGACCAGGAGGTCCACGTCGTAGGGGCGGCCGACGCGCGTGCGAATGTGGGGCATGATCTTGTTTAGCGGCAGGGTCTTGTTCCCCTGGATCCGCACGTCGACGACCAGTTCCGGCTGCGCGGCGGCCGGGGCTGCGCCCGGTTGGGGCGGGGCCGGCACCCATTGGCCGGTGGCCGGGTCGCGCGTGCCCGCGGGAACCGCGCCCGGCGGCACGGCCTGATTGGCACTGGGGGGCATCATGGCGGGACCGCCCGGTGGAATGGCCGCGTTGGCCGAGGGAAGCGGGGTACCGGCGGGGCTCGGCGGGGTCTGCTGCGCCATCGCACCCGGCGCGACGGGCTGCGTCGTGAAGCCCGGTGGAAGTTGCTGCCCCGTAGCAACGGCGGCGCCCAGGAGGGGCACGGCCAGCAGCAGCGCGGCCTGCAATCCGCGCACGCCTCGGCCAAGGGCCGCGCGACGGCAACGGCGGGCCGCTGGCTGGCGATAGCGTCGGCCGATATCGCTTCGGAGGTTGGCCATCCGGGGCCCTTTTCGTTTGGATCCGTGTCGCAGAAGAGAATCCTGAGGAGTTCCGCTGTCCGAACCGAGAGCGTGCCATCAACGAAACGCTCGTTCCTATTGGGGCAGCGTAAGGTCGCGTAGAAATACCCAAACTGGCCCGCCACGGCAAGGGGAGTTGGCGATAATTCCCTGAGAAGCTAGCGAAGCTTGAACAACCTTGGGGATCGTAGAGGACGCTGACGGCTGCGAAGACCGTTCGGCGGCCCGATTGCCTTGCGACGTTGGACTTTGCGTGTCAGAATAGGTAAGCTGCGGAATGAAATTGCCCTGCCGCCCAGCATTGAGGAGATCATCGCAATGGCTTGCTCGATCGGATCGTGGTTCTTCCATCTAGCGGTTCTGCTTTGGATGGGCAATTTAGGTGGGGCGGATCCGCTGAGTGTCACTGGCACTGCCCGTCCTGAGCTGCCACGATCGGTCGGCGTTCTGCCATCGCAGGATCGCGCGACGATTTCCCCCCCATTGCAATGGGGGGGGTTCTGGCGATGGTACGACCAAGGCGCCAGCCTCCGCAGCGACAACCATGTGATGGTAGTCGCGAAGGCCGACAAGCCGGCCGCCAAGAAGGAAAAGCCGGGGAGCAAGTCCGAAAAGCCCGTCGCCAAGAATGGGAAGCCCGGCAGCAAGGGGGAGAAGACGGCCGCGAAATCTGACGACGGATCGGCCGCCTCGACTCTCTACACCGTCAAGAAGCGGCCGCTACGGGTGAGCGTCGAATTGGACGGCGTCTTCGCGGCCAAGACCGCCCGCGAGATCCTGTTTAAGCCCGAGGAGTGGACCACGCTCACCGTCGAGAGCGCCGTCGCGCACGGCGCCGTGGTTCGCCAGGGCGACGTGCTGTTGAGCCTGGAGACCGAAAAGCTGGACCGCGCCATCGCCGACTTCCGTCACGATTTGACCATTGCCCAAATCGGCCTGCGGCAGAGCGAGGGGCAGTTGGAAGCGATGGAAAAGCTCACACCGTTGGACTTGGAAATGAGCCGGCGTACCGCCGGCATGGCCCAGGAAGATCAAACATACTTCCTCGACGTTATGCGTTCGTTCACGCTGAAGGCCGCCGATTTCAGTCTGAAAACGGCCCGCGAGCACTTGGAATACGAAGAAGAAGAGTTGCACCAGTTGGAGAAGATGTACAAAGCCAACGATATCACGGAAGAGACCGAGCAGATCGTGCTGAAGCGGGCCCGCGACGCGGTGGAACGGGCGAAGTTCATGGTCGAGTACGTCAAGCTGGGCCACGATGAGGTGGCGAAAATCGGCCTTCCGCGCATGGGAGAGCAACTCAAAGACGCTGCCCGGCGCAAAGTGCTCGAGGGGGAGAAGAACAAGATCGAGCTTCCCTTAATGCTGGAGAAGCAGCGGCTGGAAATGAAGAAACTCCGCGTGCAGTGGGAACGGACCGACGAAAAACTACGGAAGATGCTGGCCGATCACGAGCTTCTGACCGTCAAGTCGCCCATCGACGGTACGGTGTATTACGGGAAGTACGTGAAGGGCAAGTTCAGCGACTCGTCCAGCCTGGCGGAAAGTCTCCGCCGCAACGGTTCCATCTCGGCGGGCCAGGTGGTCATGACCGTGGTTCAGTTGCGGCCCATGTTCATCGAGGCGACCGCCACGGAAGAGCAACTGGGCCGGCTGCGGCCGGGTCTGAAGGGCATCGCTACGCCGACCGGTTATCCGGAGTTGCGGCTTCCCACGGCGGTAGACCGCGTGGCCGACCTGCCCACGGCCCCGGGCAGCTTCGACGCCCGGCTGAACGTGGAGCTCGACCGCCAGGCGAAGTGGCTCATGCCCGGCATGACCTGCAAGGTGAAACTCGTCGCGTATCAGAAGAAGGATGCGCTCAGCGTGCCGCTGAAGGCGGTGGCCACCGACGAGTTGGACGAGCAGCAGCACTTCGTCTACGTGCAGCCGAAGGAGGGCAAGCCGCGGAAGCAGCCGGTCACCTTGGGCCAGAAGACGGAAAAACAAGTGGAGATCCTCAAAGGGCTGGCCGCAGGCGAGCGGATTCTGGCCGAGGCCCCCAAGGATGAAAACTGAAGGAAAGCATCGATCCGATGCGTGAAGCAGCAGACACGTCATTGGGGCCGCCGGCCCTCACCCTAGCCCTCTCCCGGCGGGCGAGGGGATCCGCGCGCTGGGGCCTGGCATTGCTGGTCTTGGTTGGACTACCGGCATGGGCCAGCGATGGGCCATCGCCGCCGCCGCCCCTGGCCGAAAGGGGACCGAAGCCCAAGCCGGTGCCGCCTCCGGCCGCCGGCGAAATCGAGCGCTCGATCGGCCGCGGGGTCGCCTTCCTCCTGAAGCGGCAGAATCGCGACGGCTCGTGGGGCTCGGCCAACATCACCCGGCCGGGCGATGTTCTTGCGCCCGTGCCCGGGGCGCACCAGGCTTTTAAGGCCGCGGTGACGGCCTTGTGCATCTCGGCCCTGATCGAGACCGGCGGCCACGCGGCGGAAACCGCGCAGGCGCTCGATCGGGGCGAAACCTGGTTGTTGGAGAACCTGGCCAAGGTCCGCCGCGCCACCCCCGACACCTTCTACAACGCGTGGACGCACGCCTACGGGATCGATGCCTTGGTCAAGATGCTCGACCGCCGGCCCCATGATGCCGAGCGACGCGAGCGCATCCGCGCGCTCGTCGAGCATCAGGTCGGCATGCTCGAGCGGTACGAGGTGGTCGACGGCGGTTGGGCCTACTACGACTTCAACGCCCATACGCAGAGACCCAGCGGCTCGACGATGAGCTTTGTCACCGCGGCCGTGCTGGTGGCCCTGCACGAGGCGAAGCAGGCCGGCATCGAGCCGCCCGAGCGGCTGGTCAAGCGGGCCACGGCCTCGATCCTGCGGCAGCGCAAGCCCGACTTCTCTTACATTTACGGCGAGTACTTGAAATACCGGCCGATGATGCCGGTGAACCGGCCCAGCGGCAGCTTGGGCCGCTCGCAGGCTTGCAACTATGCCATGCGGCTGTGGGGCGACGCGAAGACGACCGATGCGGTGATGGAGACGTGGCTCGATCGGCTGTTCGCCCGCAACCTCTGGCTCGACATCGGTCGCAAGCGGCCCATTCCGCACGAATCGTGGTTCCAGGTGGCGGGCTATTTCTTTTATTTTGGCCACTATTACGCCGCCCGCTGCATCGAGATGCTGCCCGCGAGCCGCCGCCCGCCGCTGGAAGACCAATTGGCACACATCCTGTTGCGATTACAGGAGAAAGACGGATCGTGGTGGGATTTCCCGTTATATGACTACCATCAGCAGTACGGCACGGCCTTTGCGCTGATGTCGTTGCACTGCGTGGAGAGAAACGCTCACCCAGCCGGTCGCTAAGGCGGCCCATGTCCCCCGCCCATTTGCCTACCCACAACGAAGCACGAAAATACCGCCCCTACCGAGACCGCCCCCGCTGTGCCAAAATGAAATACGCTTGAATAGGTCTGCTTTGGTTGACAACAAGGCAACCTCAGGTTGTTTATCGAAATCGACGCTGTAGAACGGCCTCGGTGCTGTCCCGAACGCCACGGTACGCCGCAGAGGGCGTTCCCTACAGATTGATTTGGGTCACTGAAGGAGTCGAAAGATCCGTGAAATACTACTTGTTGCTCGCCGCGTCGGTTTGTTTGCTGTGGGTCGTGGGAGCGGTGGCGGCCGATAAGCCAGCGGCCGCGCCGCCGGCAGCCAAGGCGGCGGCCGAGGTGCCGCGTTGTGCCACCCTGCTCCACCTGCCCGAAAACGTCACGCTGGCCACGCTCTCCAACGGGCTGACGGTGATCGTGCAAGAGAACCACGTGGCGCCGGTGGCCACGGTGCGGAGTTTCGTGAAGAACACCGGCAGCGCTTACGAGGGCAAGCACCTGGGGGCCGGGCTCAGCCACGTGCTGGAGCACGTCGTGGCCGGCGGCAGCACCACCCATCGCACGGAAAAACAGATCGAAAAGCTGGTCGACACGTTCGGCGGAGCCACGAACGCCGCCACGTCGACCGACCTGACCACGTTTTTCATCGACTGCCCCACCAAGAACGTCATGACGGCCATCGCGCTGGTGGCCGACTCGATGCAGCACGTCATCTTCGAGCCGGCGGAGTTCGCGCGGGAACTGAAGGTGGTCGAGCGCGAGCTGGCCGACGACGAGGTCGATCGGCAGCACGTGCTGTGGACGCTGCTCTCGCAAACCGTCTACACGACGCATCCCGCCCGGCACCCCGTCATCGGCTATCTGGACGTGCTGAAGGGCACGAAGAACCAGGCGATTTTCGACTTTTACCACGAGCGCTACGTGCCGAACAACCAGGTGTTCGTGGTGACCGGCGACGTCGAGACGCAGCGGGTGCTCGATCAGGTGGCCAAGGAGTACGCCGGCACGCTGCGGCACCCGGAAACGTACGTGGCGTTCGAGGAGGAGCCGGAACAGCTCTCGCCCCGCGAAGCCGTGCGGGAGATGGAGGGCAACACCTACGATCTGGCCCTGGCCTGGCCGACCGTGAAGCTGTCGCACCCTGACATGTACGCCTTGGACGTGGCCGCCTACATCTTGGGCGAGGGTGAAAGCTCGCGGTTGGTCGAGCGGCTCAAGTACGACAAGCAGTTGGTGTTGTCGGTGGGCACGATGAGCGATACACCGAACTACGTGGCGGGGATGTTCGTCGCCATGGCCGTCAGCCGGCCCGACACGTGGCGGCAGGCCGACGAGCAAATCCTCCGCGAGGTGTATCGCCTGCGGGACGAGTTGGTGGGGCCGGCCGAGTTGGCCAAGGCCAAGAAGCAGAAGGCGGCCGAGTTGGTCTTCGCCCGGCAAACGGCCAAGCAGGCGGCCGAGGGACTGGGCCGCGACTTCCTGACCACCGGCGATCCGCTGTACGAGAAGAAGTACGTGGAAGAGATTCAGAAAGTTACCGCCGAGCAGGTGCGCGACCTGGCCCGCCGCTATTTCGTGCCCGAGCGGCTCAACCGGGTCATTATCGCCCCGCCGGGCGGCGGGCCGAAGGCCGCCGAGAAAGCCGCCAAGGCCACCGAGGGCGACATCAAGAGCGTGCGGCTTCCCAACGGGCTGCGCTTGCTGCTGAAACGGCAGGCCCAGCTTCCGCTGGTCAACATCCAGGCGTTCGTGGTCGCCGGCTCGCTGGCCGACGACGAGGCGACGGCCGGCCGCGCCGCGCTGGTGGCGGCCATGCTCGACCGGGGCACCGCCCAGCACAGCGGCGCGCAGATCGCCGACTACTTCGATTCGATCGGCGGACAACTGGCGTTCAATGCGGGCCGGTTCACGCTCTTCGGCAGCGCCATCACGCTGCGGGAAGACTTTCCCCAAGCGGCCGCCTTGTTCGCCGAGTGTTTTGCACGGCCGACCTTTCCCGCCGACGAGTACGCCAAGGTGCAACGGCTCGCCCTGGGGGCCATCGCCCGCCGGGCGGGCGAGCCGCATGAGGAAATCAGCGAGTTGTTCGCCGACACCCTGCCGGCCGGCTCACCCTATCACCTGGTGCAAGGCGGCAAGCGCAAGACCGTCGAGAAACTTACGGCCGGCGACTTGCAGCAATACCACGCCCGCTATTTCGTGCCGAACAACATGATCGTGACGGTTTTCGGCGACATCGACCCGGAAAAATCGCTGGCGCTGCTGAAAAAACTGTTCGGCGACCTGAAGCCGGCGGCAGATTTCCGGTCCCTCTCGTTCCAACGCAGCAACGCGCTCGGTGCGACGATCGTCCGGCACAAGGCGATCGCCAAGCAGACGGCCATGGTGCTCATGGGCTATCCGACGGCGAGCATTTTCCAGAAGGAAGACCATGCGGCGATGACGCTGTTGGGCGCGGTCATGGCCGGCTACCACTATCCGGGCGGATGGCTGCACACCGAGCTGCGTGGCGAAGGTTTGGTGTATGCGGTGCACGCCTTGCAAGTGATGGGGCCCGTGCCGGGATATTTCGAGATCCTGGCCCAGACCCGCCCCGACACGCTTGACGAGGTGGTCGCCCGCATCGAGCGCAACGTAGCGCGGGCGAAAGAGGGGCGCATCAGCGAGGACGAGTTCCGCACGGCCGCGGAGCGGGTGATCGCCTTGCACGCCCAGGAGAACACCACGATTGCCGAGCAGGCCCAGCAGGCTGCGCTCGACGAGTTGTACGGCCTGGGCTACGACTATCACAAGGGCTTCGATGCGCGAATCCAGGCGGTCCAGCTAAAGGACGTAGTCGCCGCCGCACGCAAGTATTTCGGCAACCACGTGTTAGTCACTTCCTCGCCGGAAAAAGGAAAAAAGTGAGCGCTGGAGAAAAAGGGGTAGGGATCGGAAGTCGGGGATCGGAGGACAACGCGGGAAACTGCGAGCTCCTCCCGTCTCTGATTCCTGCTCCCTGGCCCCTGGGCCCCGACCCCGCGTCCACCATGCCGCTGAACATCCTGGGCGAACATCCGCTGGCCAAAGACGGCAACGGGAAATTGAAGTCCCGCGTGGCCACGATCTTTCCCTTCGCCAACACGATGGTGACCTTGCCGGGCATTCACGCCACGCAGCGGCTGGCGTATCTCGACTGGCTCGGCCGGCAGCGGCAAGCGGCGGGCCTGTCGCCGCTAAGCCGCGAGGAGGAGGCCAGCGAGTGGCAGAACTCGGCCGATTTGATCATGGAGGACGACACGATCCTGATTCGGCCCGATCCCGACAACATGGCGATTGCCTTCCGGGCGGACGAGCTCTTGCAGCAACTGGTGCCGAAGCATCAGGTGCGGTTCCTGCTGGTACGCAACGAGAAGGTGCGGGCGGCCGTCAAACAGCGGGGCGAATGCTGGCGGATCAGTCCCCTGCCGAAGACGCCCGAGGAAATGCGGCGGATGATCGCCGCTTCGCGGATCGGCATCCGCGCCGGCGAGTTGTACTACTACAGCAAGGCGACGGGCACGCGGTTCCTTACCTACGAGGCCTTTGCGCAGCTTGGCGGGTTGGGCGAGGCGGCCCTGCGGCAACACCTGGCGGACATTCGCGAGTTCTCCACCGGCATCAACCGCCAGGGGCGGCCGGAGGTGGCCTTCTTCATGGTGAACGCGGGCTTCGGCAAGGCCGATTTCGCCCCCTATGACTTCGCCGCGCTGGACCGGGTCCTGCTGCGAACGGCCCACGAAACCCTGCGGCAAAAGTTCCACGACGCGGTGGCCGCCGAGTTTCGCCACGACGACCTGAATCAACTGGAATGGCGGAACCACATGTGCGCCGCGCTGATGGGCGAAGACGAAAAAACGGCCTCCGAAGAATCGCTCCTCGGGCTGGGCTCCGAGTTCTTCATGCAGATCGAATGGCTGCCGGGGGGGCGAATCGAAGAGGGCGAGCTGATCTTCGACACGGCCTTCGATCTGGCCGAGGAGGCGGGCGGGGCGGCCCTGCGCCGCCTGTGCGACGAAAAGTGCCGCGGCTTCATTTTCAATTTCGTCCGCGAATTCGGCGACCTGGAATACGTCAACATCGGCCGCGTCATCGGCTCGCTTTCCCACCGCGCCACGCAGCCCGGCCGCCGCGACGTGTACATCGCGCAACTCAAACAGCAGGGAAGCAAGGACGAAGTCGTCAAGATCATCCGCATGCAGAAGTGGGGCATCCGCGAGCACCTCGACGACGGCAAGCAACTCCTCGATGCGATCGTCCAGTCCGAGGAATACACCGAGTACATCCTCGACCGCCGGCTGGGCTGCCGGCAACTGGGGATGAACCTGCCGGCACACACGGCGGCCAAGCGGATCAGCGAGCGTTACAGCGGATCGCGGCGCGACTTGCCCGGCGCGCTGATCTGGTCGCCATACTTCGAGCGCGATTACATCCGCGGCATGGCCAGCGACAAGATTCCACCGCAAAAGCTGGCCGATCCGGCCTTCGCCCTGCGGTTGGCCCGACTGTTGGGCCACGCGGCCGCCCCCAATGCGATCGTAGGACGCTGCGACTTGCAGGGGCGCGTGGTGTTCGACGACGGCGATGAGGTGGTGGTGGAGAACGACGGCGGCCTGCCGGTCGACATCATCGTGGCCGATCAGATGGGCACCTTCAATGACTATCGCACCGATCTGGAGCACTTTGCCGCGGCCTATGCCGAGCCGGTCAATTGCCGGATTGCCTTGTTGCCGGACCCCGAGCAATTTGCGGCCTTCTATATCGACGCTTTTGTGGCCCGTTTCACGAAGATCCAACTGGAATATCGCAAACGGAAGCGGGCCTTCGACACGCTCTTCAAACCCCGCCCCCGCGACGAGGCCGGCAGCTTCGCCTATCGCTGGGAATGCGTGCTCGATCGTCTGCGGCGCACCGAGCCCTTGAGCCTGGGCAATCTGATTCGCAGTCACCTGGCTACGGGGCCGACCTGAGGCGAAGGCCTGTTTTTCCGAGAAAAACGGGGGTTTTCAGTTTGTAGCAGCCTAGCAACAGGGTGTTAAGTAGGTTGCGTGGCAACATTCATGGCAACACTCGCCCGGGCATCGGCCAGTTCTCTTGCTGGTCGGTGCCCGGTTTGATTCGCGGTCACTTCATGCCCAAGGCATTCGATCTTCGGCCACGACGAGCACGGCCGGCCAATCGACAAGCCGAGTTGATCGGCAGCCGGATCATCACTGCGGCGCCGTCGCCCAGGTAGGCCTGGCCTCGTCGGTCATTGTCGGGCACCTGGCCGGCGACGGTTGGAAGGTCGGCGGCGGCGATCACGCGGCCGACGCCGGCAACCCCGACGCGAGCCGGCCGGAGCCGACGGCCCCGCCAACAATTCTTTCTACCGCGCACGCACACGCGGCCTGTCCCGTGGCCCCAGGCGGTTCAGCAGGGCCGGCAGAAGCAACAGCAGGGCCGCCGACGACCCGCCGCTGGTGCATTGTTGTGGCCGTGGGTCGGTGCTTGACCTTCGGAGTCGTCCCCGCGGCCCGGGCGCATGGCAAGAGCAACAGCAGCGGCATGGGCGGGGCTTGTTGCCGATTGCCCCCCGCTAACCGCTCGACGCGGCGGCCGCCCCCCTTGGGACCCACTCTCGCCGGAGATCGGACCAACCCCGTACGCCTTCCGCGCGCGAACCGTCCCGCGTCTGCTCACCTTCGCACTGATGCGTTGTGATGACGTTAAGATAGGCAAGGCGATGGTAGCGAGCCGTGCCAGTGGGCCACGGTCGCCGTCAGACGCCGACTTGGCAACAAGTGCCACGTCGCCTTGTCGCTCTAAGTGCAATGTGGACAAGCGGTTCCACGTACATTGCTACTTGTTTCCGGCACGTCTCCGCCGTCGTCCGGGCTTCGATCCGGGCCAATCAGCCCTTCCCGCCAACGGCTGCGGTGACCGCGGAATTCCGACAGATGAGTACACAATTCCCTGTCCACAGACGCTAAAGAAAAGGCCCTTGCGCGGGCGTGCGAGGCTACCGCCTTGCCTTTGGGGGACGTTATTGAGTCTTGGCCGGCGCTGCCTCAGTCGCTCAAGGCCGGCATCCGGGCGACGATCCGGGCGCCGGCCGGGGTGGCTCCGGATGAGACCGCCGGACCCGCGGCGGCGGGAATACCTCCCTCTCGGTTCCCGTCAGCCCCGCGGCGATAATCGGGCGCGCGAACCCGGCCGTTTCCCCCCCGTGGGTGACTACTCGACGGAATCGCAAACGAGGGGTAGACTTTCCTTGCCGAGTGCCTGACCCGCCTGCAGCGCGTCGAGCCAAGTCGGGCCGGAGGCGGCTGCCTTCCCTGCCTTTCGGCAATGGGATCATGGTCAGACGGGCGCCCGTTCCATGAGCAGAAAACAACATAGGTATCGTCTGACGGGGAATCGCGATCATCCGCAGCGGGATCAGCCAGCCTGGAAGGTAGGCGACCGAGGCGGCGTCCAGCGAGGTGCCACATGCCCGGCTGGTCTTTCGCCGTCTCCGCTATCTAGAACGCGGCAGCGCTATCTGGCGCTGGCTGTTTGTGGCTTGCTGCTGCTAGCGGTGGGGCTGGTGTTCGGCCAGACCGTCCGCTACGAGTTCGTCAACATTGATGACGACCGGTACGTATACGACAATCAGCAGGTATCCCAGGGACTGACCATCCCAGGGATTGCCTGGGTCTTCACAAACAGCCATGGAGACAACTGGCACCCCCTCACGGGGATCTCGCATTTGTTAGACTGCCATGTCTATGGGCTCAACGCTGGCGGGCACCATCTGACCAACGTCCTTTTGCACGTCGCCACGGCGATGCTTTTGTTCGTGGTGCTCTGGCGGATGAGCGGCGGCTTCTGGCCCAGCGCGCTGGTGGCGGCGCTGTTCGCAGTTCATCCGCTGCGTGTAGAGTCGGTGGCCTGGGTTTCCGAACGCAAAGACGTTCTAAGCGGGCTCTTCTTCGTGGTGACGTTAGCGGGCTATCTGCACTACGTGCGTAAGCCGTTCTTCTGGGGACGATACCTGCTCGTGATGGCGCTGTTTGCGCTAGGTTTGATGGCCAAGCCCATGCTGGTCACGTTACCGGCGGTGCTGTTGTTGCTGGACTACTGGCCGCTACGGCGTATGACCTCGCCGACAACGGAAGACGATTCGCTTGCAACGCCCCCGCAACCGGGCCGTTGCTCCAGTCCCATGCATCTTTTGGTTGAGAAACTCCCATTGTTGTTGTTGTCGGCCGTTTCGTGCGTGCTGACGCTTTGGGCCCAACGAGAGGCTTTGGTGTCGGTCGAACGACTGCCGCCGTTATCGCGGATCGGCAACGCTATGATTTCGTACGTGGCCTACCTGGATCAGCTCTTTTATCCGGCCGGTTTGGCCCTCTTGTATCCTCATCCGGGAGCCCATCTACCTGTTTGGAAAGTGGCCGGTGCAATGGCCGTACTGGCCTGTATTTCCGCAGCCGCGGCGGCCAGTTGGCGACGGTGCCCATATTTGCTCGTGGGCTGGCTATGGTACGCAGGCATGCTCGTGCCGGTGAGCGGCCTGCTACAGGTCGCTGAACAAGCGATGGCTGACCGCTTCACGTACTTGCCGCAGATCGGGCTGTGCATCGCCTTGGCATGGGGAGCGGCGGACGTCGTTCGCTCGTGGCCGAATCGTCGTTGGCTGTGCGGCGTCACCTTGACGATGGCGTTGGCAGCGCTGATGGTGTGTGCGTGGCGTCAAACGGTTTTTTGGGGGGATAACATGACCCTTTGGAACCGCACCCTGGCTTGCACGTCGCGAAATTTCTTTGCCTACTCCAATCTCGGGAACGCCTTTCTCGACCGGAAGCAATTCGAGCGGGCAACCGCCCAGTTTGAGCGTGCCTTAGCCATTAACCCCCGGTACGCCGAGGCACGCAACAATCTGGGCATCGCCTTGGTCAACGAGGGGCAGGTCGACGAGGCGATTAAACAGTTTCGGCAGGGCCTCATTATCAGGCCCAGCAACGCCGGCGCACACAAAAACCTGGGCATCGCCTTGGCTACCCAGGGCAAGATCGATGAGGCGATTAACCAGTTTCGGCAGGCGATTGTGATCAAGCCGACCGACGCCGAAGCCCATTATCAGTTGGCGGTCGCCCTGGCCGGTCGGGAACAGGTTGAAGAAGCAGTGGTCCAATATCGTGAAGATCTGGCACTCCGGCCGGACCACGCCGAAACGCACAACAATCTGGCCTGGCTGCTGGCAACCTGCCCGGCAGCCGCCCTGCGGAACGGCGCCAAAGCGGTGACGCATGCCCAGCGGGCCCAACAGTTCTTAGGCAACGTGCCGGGCGTGCTCGACACGCTTGCCGCCGCCTACGCCGAAGCGGGGCGGTTTCCGGAAGCCCTGGCAACGGCGCGCAAAGCCCTGGACCTTGCCACGCAACAACATGACCAGCCGTTGGCGAACGGCTTGCGCGCCCGGATCGTGCTGTACGAATCCGGAAAGCCTTATCATGAGGCGCCGTCAGCTTCCGCCCCGCCGCCGAAACCTTGATTTACGGCGGTTGGTCGCCTGCGCTGGCGTGGTCGATCGGCTGATGAGCTTTGAAGATTTGTTCGATGCCGTTATGGGCGAAGGGTACGCGATGGCAGCCTAACTCACGGTCACCGTCCACATCTATGCTACGTCGTCCGTGTTCGCCGTCGCCCTGTGTAGGCGAGCAGGCTGAGGGCACCGGCTACCAGCATGGCAAGGCTACCGGGCTCAGGAACCTCTGCCACGCGGAAACCGTAGCCGCTGTCCTCGACCGTCGGGTAGCAGTTGCCGAACGCGCCGACGACGGACGACTCCAAGAACATGGAACTGTCGTGCCACTGGCCGCCAGACACCCCACGGTAACTCCCAGAAAATTTTGCCTCGTTCCACTGATAGATATCGCCGCCCTGGTCATACGTGCCGTAAGGCCCGGGAGAATCCGCGAACGCACCCACCGGCGTCAATTTGTTCGTCGGATCGGTGTAGCTGCCGGTGGCGAAGTTGGCATTGTTCGTCCCCGTGGGGGAAAGTACGTTGCTCGGTGCGGTGTTGTTCTGCGTCGGGTAGAGCCAGTAGGTGGCATTGGACGGATTGTAATAGGCCGCCTTGTACCACTCGTCCTCCGACGGAATGACATACGTGGCTCCCGCGTTGCGGGTGATCGCCATCAAGGCAGAATTACTTGTCGTGCCGTCCAGGGTGTACGCCCCCGTCTCCGTAGTCCCGGTACCCTCGGGGCCGGTGGGCTGACCGTTTTGCAGCCAGTTGCAGAAGCGGGCGGCGTCGGCCCAGCTCACGTAGAACATCGGACAATTCGCCGCCTGGCTGTAGCTGCCCGTGACCGAGTAGGTGTAGCTGCCCGAACTGTTGCTCTGGGTAATGCCGATGGTCGAATAGTTTGAGTCCATGCCGCTGTAATAGAGGCCATAGGTGTCCGTCTTGGCGACCGCGTTGAGGAACTGGCAATACTGTCCCACCGTTACGTCGTACTTGCCCATTTGGTAGGTGTAACCGACCGAGCCGTAGCCGGTCGATGGATTGGCTGCGTTGCCCGGATCGCCCACCGTGACGAATTGCAGGCTTGCCATTCCCGTCCACGTTCCCGTTGTTTGATTGTACGTGCCGCCCATGTTGAACACGTCAGCATGGGCGACGGTAACTGACAAAAGCAGAACGGCCATGGCCAGACAAAAAGATGCTTGATTGAACTTTCGCATGACTTTTTCCATGAAATTGCAAGTGACTTCACCTTGGAAAAACAGCATCTCCGCAGAGGAAAATATTGGAAGCCGAGTCCCTGCAAGGGAACCGGCAATGAGAATGCACGCCGAGCCGACGGCGATCCAATTTGCTATGCGACTGTCGGCGTGCTACGCTGCCTTTTGGCAATCGTGAAGATCAGAGAGATTGGCCCTAGTCTACTAAAGGGGACGGCAAGGTGTCAATTCCCCCATCCTGGTGGGGGCGCCGCAGATTTCCCTAGACAATCGGCTTTTTTCGGCCAAATTAGGACACTACCCGGCGGCGCACCTCGTAGACGGACCTAGCCCTGTTTCGGTAAAATGGCGGTTTCGGGACGGCCGGCGGCGATAGCTACGCCCAAGCCTTCAATGCGGTCCCAAGGCGCGATCGGCCTCTTGCTTTCCGTGCGCCCTCGCGCCTTGGGCCCGGCCCAACCAACACGGAGCGCATCTCTATGAATTGGTCGGAATTGGCCGTCCGAATCGACAGGCTTCTTGATCCGGTCAAGACGCTGAGGGAGGCGATGGAGGCCCGGATAGAGAAGGCGGCGGATGGGCCACCTGGCTTATGGGTCTGGAGGGAGGCCGGCGACCAGGAGGCTTTTCGGCTCCGCCTATCCAAGGTACGCGATGCTTTCAACGATCGGCTTGGCACGATGAAAGCCGCAATGGTCGATTTGGAGGACGCCGGATACGCTGGCGCGCCGCGGCCGGCGAAAATGAGGTACATCTACGACCGCAATTCCCCGGATTTCCTGCAATGGGCCCTCGACGACGGACACGAACCGGGACCGGCGGAAATGGGACTGATGTACGAAGCAGCGGCGAATTCAAGGGATACCCCGGCCGGCATGGTAGCGGAAACGGTGGCTTTCCTTTGCGACCTTGAGCAAGCCTTGCTGGCGGCTCGGAAGTGGCTCAAGGCACAGAAGCCGCCCAAACGGCCAGCAATCGCCTTGAAGCCAGAACATGAGGCGATACTACTTGCCCTTGCTAACAGCCACCCCGTAACTATGACCCAAGAGGATTTAGCCGACGTGGCAAACTGCTCTGTCCGCACGGTGGGAACGCTGATTGCCTACCTGGACAAGCATAAGCTGACCAATCATCCCCTGGGTGACCATAGCGGCAGCGGGATAACGGCCGCGGGCTTGGAGACGGTGGCCCCCGACTAATTTTGCCGGTTCTTTGCCGGTTCTTTTCCTGGTGTGGTTTCGTGTTTCTGAGAAAATCAGAACATGCTTACTACATCACCACTTCTGCAAGCCGGCCCAATGGCCCGGCGTCTTCGCGTGCCCGTGCGATGGCTTCGCAGCGAAGCCGAAGCCGGCCGCATTCCGCACATAAAGGCCGAGCGGGTCTTGCTGTTTGACCCGGCGACCGTCGAACGGGTGCTTGTCGAGCGTGCAAAAGGAACGGAGGCCAAGCCATGACCCGCCCCCGCAACACCGCCAGCCCCCATCGACCTGGCCCTAACGGCGAGCCGATCCGCGCTGACGAGTTGCTGCCGTGGTCTGCGCTTCACTCCCGGCTTGGCTGGGGCAGCAGGGCGCTAGCTGAGGCGAAGGCGCGCGGGTTGCGGGTTCTGCGGTTTGCCAAACGGCAGTACGTCAAGGGCGCTGACGTCATCTCTTTCCTTGAATCGGTCCAAGGCGAGGCCCAATGTGAGCAGCAGACCGGCGACCAGACTGGGCAGGGAGGCGGCGGCGATGAATAGCGAGATCCTCGACTTGCCCCCGCCGTCTGCCGTCGAGTCGGAAGCCTCGCTCTTATCCGGGTTCATGGTTACCGGTCGGGTTGATCCTGATTGCGACCTGCGCGCCGATCAGTTTTACGATCCCCGCAACGCTGCCATTTACCGGGTAATGGTCGAATTGGAGGGCGAGGCCGGGCAATGGGATACCCCGGCACTTGTCGGCCGACTCCAATCGGACGCCCTCTGGGGGAAGGATGGATTCGGCACAGCATACGTCGCCGAGGTGTTCCGTAGCGCCGGAAATCCGGCAATCGGTGCGTATCACGCGCGGCAGATCAAGGAGGCGGCACGACGGAGAATTGTGAGGCAGCAAGCCGAGCAACTCTTGCAGTTGTCGCAAAACGGTTTTGACTCCGAGGCGCTGCAATCCACAATCGGCAAAATCACGGAAGCGGTTTCGGATGCTAGCGGTTCCGCCGAAACCTCGCCACGGTTCATTGCCACGTTGATGACTTCCGCGGAACTGGACGACCTAGATGCCGAACCGCGATACATCGTCAAGAACGCGGTTCCCGCTGGACAGGTGGGAGCCATAGGGGCGAAGTCAAAGGGCTGCAAGACGGGCATCGCAACCGACCTGACAATCTCCGTTGCCTCAGGTACGTCATTCCTGAACCAATTCGAGGTGCCCCAGCCGGCCCCTGTCTTGTGCCTGTGCGGCGAATCGGGGGCGTCGAAAATCCGCCGGCAGGCCCGGCAGATTTGCGCGGCGCGCGGGCTCGTCTTGCGAGACTTGCCGATTTTCTGGGGGTTCGATCTACCCAAGCTCTGTTTGCCGTTCCACGTTGACGCCCTACGGGAGTTCATCACACAGAACAAAATCGCCCTGGTAATCATCGACCCCCTTTACCTGTCCCTCTTCACGGCAGAGACCGCCGGCCGTTCCGGCGACTTGTACACGATGGGGGCAACGTTCGAGCCACTGACGGCCGTTTGCCGAGACACGGGGACGTCAATTTTGCTCGTTCATCATTTCCGCAAGAACCGCGGCGACGACCAGCAAGAGACATGCTCCCTTGAGGAGTTGAGCCAGGCCGGGCTTGCCGAGGTTGTTCGATGGTGGTTGCTTATCGAGCGCCGCGAGCCCTACGCCGGCGATGGCAGACACGCCCTATGGCTTCGCGTAGGCGGTTCTGAGGGCCATGCGTCATTCTGGGGCTTGGACATCGACGAAGGGCTAACCGTCAATTTTGAGGGCAACCAGCGGACCATGAAATGGGAAACGACGTTGGCCCGCGTGGAAGATACCAAGGCGGAAATCAAGCAGCAACGCGAAAAACAGAAGGCCGCGGACCAGGAAAAACGGGAGGGAGAACACCGGGAGCGGCTGTTGACGGTTCTGCGGACGATGCCCGAGGGCGACACCGGGCGGGCATTGTCGGGGGCTGCCGGATTGAACCCCACCAATTTTCACAAGGCCATTACCGCCTTGCTCCAAGAGGGGCGGGCGGAAAGGTGTAAGGTAATCAAACACAAGCGAGCAGAAGATGGGTTCAAGCCTACTGGAAAATAGCGGCGCAACACGGTGCAACACGGTGCGACAAGGCGGAGCGGTTGCACCGACACGCGGCGGTGCAACACAGGGCCTACGTAGTAGAGGCCCTGTTGCACCCGCGGCGTTGCACCGTCTCGCCGTTCCTGCCGCCTACGCTATCAAGGTCGGCTGTTGCGCCGAGACCGTGAGGTGGAAGGCCGAGAGCTTACCCGAGCCGTGGCCTCCGGCTGACTTGGCCCTGCCCTCGACTATCGAAGGTATCGAGGCCGGACGCCAACAGCGGGAGCAACCCACCGAACAGCCCGACGATTCACGCGTCGGTCGGTTGGCCCGTCTATTGGGCGACGTGCCCGACCAACGGCGTAGCTTCGCGTTTGAGGCCCACTTGGCCGAAAGGTATCAGAACACCAAAGAGGCCCGAGGAACGCAACAGCAGCGCAGCGGCGGGGCTGATTTGCGAGTTGAGAGGAAACAAAGATGATCCCTGCAATGTCCGGCCCTGCCAAGACCGACTTGTACCCGACGCCCCTGGATTTTTTCAGGAAGCTGGACCGTCGCTATGGCCCGTTCGACCTGGACGTGTGCGCATTGCCGGATAACGCCAAGTGTTCTCGCTACTTCACCCCGGAGGTCGACGGCCTTAAACAGCCCTGGCGTGGCCGCTGCTGGTGTAATCCGCCCTACGGTAAGACCATCGGCCTATGGGTTCGCAAGGCGTGGGAATCGAGCGTAGAGGGTGCTACGGTGGTTATGCTGCTGCCGGCTCGCGTCGATACGCGGTGGTGGCACGATTACATCAAGCCATACGCGGAATTCGAATTTCTTCGCGGCCGGCTAAAGTACGAGAATACCGCAAGCCCCTCGCCGTTTCCGTCGGCCGTCGTGGTGTTCAGGCCACGGAAGCAGACTTGTTGCGGGTGGTGTGGGCGGCCGTTTGTTCCTGCCCGAACTGACGCCACGTTCTGTTCCAGCGGGTGCAAACAGGCGGCCTACCGAGCCCGCCGCGTTACGGATATATCCGTAACAACCACTTGACTTCCGCGGCGTGAAAGCCGATAATGAAAGCGTCAAAAGTCAGTCGGCCGACTTGGGGCCGGCGATACAAGAAGGTTCTCTCCCATGCTGATGATTCTCAACAGCACACCGCAAACCCCTCTTGGCCCGAGCCGACCAGCAATGCCGGCCGCGCGGTCTTCTTGCCGCGTTGACAGGACCAAGAGGGGCTTGCCGTTTCTTGGGAGGTTCTCACTATGGGCGACGAAATCGCGGTCAAGGTGAACAGCTACGGCCCCGGCCGTCCGCTGTCACTCGTCTACTTCGATCCGATCAGCGGAAAGAAGAAAGCCAAGAGCAGCGGCACAACCGATTGGCGGGAAGCTGAGCGGCTGGCCGGCGAACTGGAAAAGGAATTGCGGGTCGGGCGGTACACTCCACCGTCCAAGCTGACGTGGGCAGAGTTTCGGAAGCGGTACGAATCGGAGAAGCTATCCGCCTTGTCCCCTAAGACGGCAATATCTTTCAAGACGGCCGCGAATCACCTGGAGCGCGTCTTGAATCCCGACCGGCTGGTCAAGCTGACCGCACAGACGATGAGCCATTTCCAAGCGAAGTTACGGGAAGAGGGTATGGGGGAAGTGAGCATCGGCACTTACTTTCGGAGCTTGCGGGCGGCGCTATCGTGGGGCGCTGACCAGGGGCTTTTGCCGGCGGTCCCCAAGATGGCGATTCCGCGGCCCGGCGGTGCCAAGGGGCGAAGTCTGACGGGCGAAGAGTTTGACCGGATGGTCGAAGTGGTTCCCAAACTTCGGCCACATGACACGTCGGCTTGGGTTCGCTATCTCCGCGGGCTGTATTTGGGTGGTCTGCGGTTGGAAGAATCCTTGATCCTGTCTTGGGATGAAGACGCCCCATTTGCTATCGACCTGACCGGCCGGCGGCCCGCCTTCCGCATTGCAGCGGCTGCGCAGAAATCCCGCCGTGACGAGCGCCTGCCCATGACGGAAGACTTCTACCGCCTCTTGATGGAAACCCCAGAAGCCGAGCGGATCGGCAAGGTGTTCAAACTGGACGGTCTGAGAACCCGAGCCCCGATTACCGCCCAAAAGGTCTGCTGTATCCTCTCTAAGATCGGCAAGAAGGCCGGCGTGGTGGTAGCGACGAAAGAGAAGCAAAGGCGAGTTGACGGGAAGCTTTCCCCCGTGACCGTCAGGAAGTTTGCCAGCGCCCACGATCTGCGGCGATCCTTCGGCACCCGATGGGCCAAGCGGGTTATGCCGGCGGTGTTGCAACGGCTGATGCGTCATGCCGAGATTACCACCACGATGAAGTATTACGTCACAATGGACGCCGACGCGGTTGCTGACGAAGTGTGGGGTCGAAAGTGGGAAGCCGGCAACACTTTTGGCAACAACTCGCCCGAAAGTGCCCTAGAATCCGGGGATCAGGCGATAAGCAATCTGATTCGCAGCCACATCGCGACCGGCCCCACGTAGGCCGGCCACGACTTTTCGGAACGTTGTTCTATTGACGCACCATACCTCTTGTGCGTTTGTCGCGCCCCGCCGCAATGCGAGCGTTAAAAAAACAGAGTGCATATTTCATCATCACAAATGGTAATCGCGATGTAGCCATTCGAGCGGAAAATCTTCTCCCGCGGATGATGTCGACAGTTCCACCGCGAATTGGTACGCCGCGTGTAGAAACTGCTCTGGACTTTTTCAGGGATGTTCCTACATTAGATGACAACGTCCTTCCTGTGTGTATTTCGGGCCAATGAACCAACACAGGAGGCAGCCGTGGGGCAAACGGCAGTCCATCCCTGTCTACTCGTAGCGACGATGCGGCAGCTACGGCGGGCGCTCTTCGCCGACCGCTGGCCGGTTCGTATCCTTCTCGCCGTATGCCGGCGGACTCGATCGGCAATCCGCTGATAAAGCTCGCGTTTCTTTCCGCGGGACGGTCCAATCCCTCGCAGGTGATCCCATGCCAAGCGTTGCTGCAACCGTGCATATCGTCGATGATGATCCCCACATTTGTGAATCGCTCAGCCTGATGGTTCGCGACACGGGCCTCGCCGTACGCACCTACCCTTCCGCCGAGGCCTTTCTCGACAGTTGTCCCGAGTTCTCCCACGAGCCGCAGTGCCTGGTGCTCGACGTGCGGATGCCGGGGCTGGACGGGCTGAGTTTGCAACAGATCCTCCACGCCCGGGGCAAACACATTCCCACCATCATGATCTCCGGCTCCGCCGACGTGCGCATGGCCGTGCAAGCGATGATTGCCGGGGCGGTGGTTTTCCTGGAGAAACCCTTCGGCCAGGACGCGCTGCTGTCGCGCATCCGCGAAGCCCTCGAGCGCGATACCCGGCGGCAGCAAGAGACGGCCCGCTCGACCGAAGTGGCGGGCCGCCTGGAAACGCTCTCCATCCGCCAGCGCCAGGTTCTCGATCGGCTGGTCGCCGGCAAGCACGCCAAACAGATTGCCAACGAGTTGGGCATCGGAGAGAAGACGGTCGCCAAGCATCGCGCCATGGTGATGGAGAAAATGCAGGTGGACAGCGTGGTCGACCTCGTCCGCTTGATGGCCGGCGCAAGTCACGGGTACAATGGAACGTGGTTGCTCGCGGCTCCGATAAGCAATGTGGCCGTAGCCGAGCGCTAACCGCTCGCGGGATATGGGTGGAGTGCCGGCTTCTCGTCGCCAGCCGTTAATGCGACTTGCGAGATGATCGTTTGTAGGGAACGCCCTCCCTGGCGTTCCGTGGCCCTCCCTGGCGTTCCGTGGCTCTCCGCGGCGTTCGGAGAGGTCGCCAGCTCGCGCCCCGCCCCGTTGCGGAACGGCGCGGAGGCCGTTCCGTACAGCTCTTGAAAAGTGATAAGAGGCAACAACCATGGCGGAGGCAGAGCGCGCCCGGCGCGTCATTGAAATCAACCAGCACGTCGTCGGGCCGCGACCGCCCAAGCTCAACACGGTTCGCCCGCGAAAGCCGAGCGACTATGCGCGGCTGCCGGCTGCCTATCGGGACGTGGCCGGCCGGCTTTCCAGTCCGCTCAGGATGGGACCGCCCATCTGCGACGAACTGATCGCCTTGGTCGAGCATCTGTTCACCGAGGAAGAGGCGGCCGTGGCAAGGCACTTGGGGCTTTATGCCGGTCGCACCGCCCGGCAGTTGGCCCGGGCGGAACACCGGACGGTCGAAGAGGTCCAGCCCATCCTCGATCGCCTCAGCGAAGAGAAGCGCGTCATCCTCCGCAGCGCTCCGCCGAAAGCGAGGGAACCGGGCCCGGCGGGCGGCGATGGCTCGAAGAGTGCTGCCCCCGCGCCGGCGGAGTCTCAGTATCGCTTGCTCCCCATCGTGCCCGGCATCTTTGAAATGATGCTCATCGACTACACGCCCGAATCGCTTACGGATTGGCATCGCCGCTTCCTCGATCTGTTCGAGGCCCTCTACGAGACGGGCTACCTGCTCGAATACCACGGATCCATGGCGCCGGGCGTGCGCTACCTGCCGGTGGGAAACGTGATCGACGCCCATCCCATGGCGCTGCCGTCGGACAAGCTCGAAATCGTGCTGGACCGGTTCGACGCCTTCGCGATCGGCCAGTGCCAATGCCGCATAGCCATGCACGTGGTCGGCCAGGGCTGCGGCAAGCCGCTGGGCAACTGCATGGCGATGGGTCTGTGGGCCGAGCGCAGCGTCGAGGCGGGCCTGATGCGGCAGGTCTCCAAAAAAGAAGCCCTGGACATCAAGCGCGAGGCCGAAGCCCACGGCATGGTCAACTGGATGATGAACGTGCAGTCGAGCCGCGGTCAATGGTCCTGCTCGTGTTGCGGCTGCTGCTGCCACGCCCTGCGGATGGTCAACGAGTTTAATGCCCCGGGCTCGATTGCCCCGCCGCATTTTCTGCCCCGGCTCGACGGCTCGCGGTGCACCTATTGCGGCAAATGTGCGCAGCGTTGCCCGATGGGGGCCCTGGTCGTCGACACCCAGAACAAGAAGCATGAGCACCTGCGGCCGCAGTGCATCGGCTGCGGATTGTGCGTGGTGGCTTGCGACCGGCAGCAGGCCGTGGTGATGGAGCCGGTTCCCGACTACCGGCTCCCCTATCGCAGTTGGTTTTCGCTGATCGCCCACTCGGCGCCGGGGGCGATCAGGAAGTCCTGGCAGGTGTGGCGGCAACGGCGATCGTGATGGGTCGCCGGAAGCCCCCCGGGTTCCCAAAATTCACCGGCGCCGCTGGGGGCAAGTCAGAACTCGGCACCCTCTGGTATCAACGCATCGCGGAGCTGCGTCGCGTCGATCTTCGTTCCTTGTAGCTTTTCAAATTTCGTTCGCTGCTCCGCATTAAGCACTTCTAAGGCAGCCCGCGGGAAATAATCTACCAGGGCTTGGGATGGATCACGAGGCTCCATTTGGGGAGGAGTTTCGAGCGTTCGAGACGCGTTGCAATGGGACGGAACTCGCGGGATGAGAGAC
>Ga0181520_10002577_pt1 | contig 33309 bp, 25 predicted proteins | sample PEATcosm2014_Bin_29_FD_132451 | JGI IMG/M metagenome (GOLD analysis project Ga0181520, IMG submission 132451) | Peatland microbial communities from MTU Mesocosm Facility, Houghton, MI, USA - PEATcosm2014_Bin02_30_metaG | ecosystem: Environmental > Terrestrial > Soil > Wetlands > Peat | place...
CGTCGCCATCATGGGCCCCTCCGGCTCCGGCAAATCCACGCTGATGAACCTGATCGGCTGCCTCGACTCGCCCTCCCGCGGCCGCTACTGGCTCAACGGCCACGACGTCTCCGCGCTCAACGACGACGAGCTTGCCCGTATCCGCAACAAGGAAATCGGCTTCGTCTTCCAGACCTTCAACCTGCTCGCCCGCGCCACCGCGCTGCACAACGTCGAGCTGCCCCTCATCTACAACGGCACCCCCTCGGTCGAACGCATCGCCCGCGCCAAAGAAGTCCTCGAATCCGTCGGCCTCGGCTCCCGCATGATGCACAAGCCCAACGAGCTCTCCGGCGGCCAGCGCCAGCGCGTCGCCATCGCCCGCGCCCTGGTCAACCAGCCCTCCATCATCCTCGCCGACGAGCCCACCGGTAACCTCGACTCCAAAACCGGCGACGAGATCATGGCCCTCTTCGACAACCTCCACGAGCAGGGCAACACCATCGTCGTCGTCACCCACGAGCCCGACATCGCCGAGTTCGCCCATCGCATCGTCACCATCCGCGACGGCGCCATCTACTCCGACCACCCCTCCAGCCGCCACGCCGGCGCCCCCCGCACCGGAACCAAGCAAACCCACTCCTGACCGCAGGGACAGCCTCACCCCTTCACATACGCCAGCTTCGCCGCCACCTTGCCGTCGCGAACCGTAAAGACATCCACCCCGCGCAGGTGCCACGGCTGTCCATTGCGCACCTTGCGATAGACCCACAGCACCACCGCGCGATCGCCGCTCACGATCACGTCCTCCGCCTCGAAACTCCCATCCAAAGCATCCCGCCTCGCCGTCCCGCGGAAACCCTACGGCCGCGTCCCCAGCATATTGTTCTTCACGCCTACCGAAAGCGGCGTCACCACCGGCACCGCCGCTCCCAGAATCTCATTGACGCTACCCGCTATGGTCCAGATGTTGCCGGAGCCATCGACAGCAATTGAGAGAACCGGATTCTGATCGCCCGTGCGAAGGCCGCTCCCCCCAGAGAGGAGAATTCCCGAGTTATTGAACTCGACGATGTTCTCGCTCGTATCGCCTCCCACCCAAACATTGCTGGCCCCATCAACGGAGAGGCAATAGGGAGCAACCAAGCCAGCACCGGCGGTGAAGCCGCTGGAAGGAGATAACGCCACGCCGGCGCTAGACACCTTGCTGATGCTGTTACCCACGTTATTTGTGACCCATCCATTACCCGAGCCGTCGATTGCGATAGCCCACGGATAATTCAAACCACCGCCGCCGGTGTAGAGCAGCATGAATTCGCCAGATCCCCCGGACGCCGCGGTCGAGAATGCGGTAAGGAAATCTGGAGCGGAGGTGAGATAAGGAGTCACCCAAACGTTGCCGGACGAATCGGCTGCGCCAGCAGCGTATCCTCCAGGGCTGGCCCATTGCGGGCCTGAAACAACGAACCCAATCGGCAATCCGCTATTCGCGAATTCCGCTAGACCATTGACCGTCGGCACCCAGACATTCCCCGACCCGTCGACAACAATCCCATTGGCCCCAGTTACAAACGAGGATACGCCGCTTTCGGATGCATCATAGCTATTGATGAAACTGCCGGCATTTGAGAACTCGACAATATAACGCGTGCCTCCACCTGTGAACCATGCGTTGCCAGACGGATCGATTGCCACACGCTCAGGTCCGGTCAACCCGTAGCCGGCGTAGCCGCCCGACCCAGACAGAACCGCGCCTGAGCTGGACAACTTGACCGCACCGTTCGCATACTCAGCAACCCACGCATTGCCGCTCCCATCGATGGCCAGGGTACCGAAGGACGAAGTCAATCCCCCGGTAAACGCAATCTGCACCGTCCAGTCGTTCGGCTGCGCGGTCAGCGCCGGCGCAAACGGCGGAGTCGACGACGAAAGCGCATACAGCCCCGCCACACTCGTCACCGGAGAGTGCGCGATACTGATCGCGGCTTTTGCGGTATCGAATGGCGAGACTCGCGTGTCCATCTCCAACTCGTAGCACGGGGCCGGACTCACGAGGGATCCATTCGAGTTCACGCACGCCGCCAATATATCCGCCAGCGTATTGATCTCCGCCTGCGGCACTGTCCCATTTCCCGCCGGAGTCGTCGCCAGCGCCACGCCCGTCCCAATCGTCTCCAGGTTCGCCGCATTCGCAAACGCATTCGCAATCCCCGTCAGCGCCAGCGCCGTCCCCGAACTCCCCACATGCGTCGCATCGGTCGCAAACCCCGCCATCGCGTACGCCGCCGCGACCGTCGACACCTCATTCACCACCACATACAACCCCGACGAAAATGTTCCCGCCGTCGGACAGCTCCCCAACACCGCCATCAACCCCGCTGCCGCGTTCGCCCCCGTACCCAGCCCAGGGTCCCCGCCTAGCGAATACAAATACACCTGCTGCCCCGCTGTACACGTGTAATCGCCCGAAATCGAAAAGCTCCCATCCGACCCCGTCAGCACATACGCACCCACCGAGTCCGAATAGCCCGTGTCGGTAGCATTCAGCAGCGACGCCGACGCATTACTCGCTGACGCAGCAATCCCCCTCCCTCCATACGCCGCCGCCCCCACCCCCGACGCGCCGGACGCCGCCGCGAACCAATAGACATGTGCCCCCCAAATCGGGTTCTGGCCGCCATGCACCACCCCGGTCAGCCTCGCGCCAGCCACCCCCGCCTGTTGCGAACCCTCCGTCTCGTTTCCGCCAACCACCCCGCCCGAACAACCCGCCAACACCAGCAACCCGCACGCTGCAACCGCAAGCTCGACCCGCATAAGCTCTCCCGGGAAATTCGCGCACAATATTACCCCCTCCCCCGGAAGCCTCCGATGTATCCGCCGTCACACGTCACTCGCCCCCGTCTCTTCCAGGCAAGCCGGTGCTCCACATCTCGCTCCCGAGATGTGGGTTTGACGCCACCGAACCTCCGGTGTGTCCAATTCCCGGAAGGGCATGGCTTCAGCCGTGCCGTAAAGGCGCGTCCGCAGGACGCAACCGCTCTGCCGAAGGCCGTCGTGGAGCGCGCAGCGCGGAACGACACGATTTCCCTTCCTCCACGCCGCCCTTGGGTGGGCTCTCGCCCCTGAGAAGTACGTCATTTCCACAGAAACCCTTGACACCCTTCGTATAATGGAAGAAAGGGCAAAATCACTTCGAGCGTCGTATTCAACCCCTAAACGGGGTGCGGATCGGACCTCAAAGCCGCCAAATCCCCAATCGGTGAAAAACATCAAAAGTCTATACAAACCCGTATATACTAAACCGCAACCCCAGCCACATCAACGAATCGAGGGTATATACCCGGGGGGTGGGGGAATATCGACCAGGTTAACAGCCGTATCTTTCTGGTACACTCAGCCTCGAAATTCCACCGGGCCAGGCAAGCGACTCCACTTCCTCAAGAGGTGCTCCTTGAATCTCCGCAGCCGCATCCTCCAAAGTATTTTTTGCGCCGCCTTCACCGCCCTGCTCGCAACCCAACCCGCCGCCGCTCAAAAAGAGTTCCCGCCTCCGCAGGGCAAGGGCCGCATCGTCGTCGTCGCCTCTGGAATGTCAGGCCCGGAGCATTACGAAGTGGTTTCGAAGGAGATCGCCGCGCTCGGCTACGACGTGGTCCTCTTCGATGGCAACGCCATGGAGAACACCAACGGCGAAGGCGTCAAAAGGGCGATCGACCAGGGCATGCAGGCGGCCCACGGACTGCCCGGCAAAGTCGCTTTCGTCGGCTTCTCGCTCGGCGGCGGCATGGGCCTCTACTACGCCGTCCAGGACCCGGAGAAAGTCGCCGGAGTCATCGTCTGGTATCCCGCCAACGCCTTCATCAAGAACATTCCCGGCTGGGTGGACAAGGTCAAAGTCCCGGTGCTGATGTTCGCCGGCGAAAAGGACAACTTCCGCGACGGCTGTTGCACCGCCGCCAAGGGTCATATCCTCGAAGACGCGGCCAAGTCCGGCAACAATAAAGTCGAACTGTTCACCTACCCCAAGACCGACCACGACTTTGTGAAGGACGGCGCCCACTACAACGCCAGCGCCTACGCCGACGCCTTCCAACGCACCGCTGCCCGGCTGAAAGAGCTGCTCGGCGATCCGAACGCCCCGGCTGGCCAGTAGCTACAGCCGCTTCAGATACGCCTTCGCTGCGTCCAGTTCCGGGAACAGGCGCTCGTCCGCCTGGAACGCCTTCGAGTGCACGCACCTGCGCCCGGCCTTCACCCGTACCGGATGCTTCAGGTGCAGCATCTCGTGGTACAGCAGATACTCGACCGCACAGCGCGGCGTGTCCGCCCGGTCGAACACGCGGCTCACCATGATGGTATTGTGCGCCGCGTCGTAGTGGCCCAGCATCCGCCGCGCGTGGTGCGCGCTCCAGGTCAGCAGCGGCCGGCCCAGCAGCCCGTGGAAGAAGCGCGCGTTCAGGCTCTCGAACACCTCGTCGAGATCGTAGTGATGCCCCTTCGCCGAGAGGATCGTCTTCCGCCCGCGCGTCTGCCGGATAAGCTCAGCCTGCCGCGCCACCGCCTCCGACGACACGTAGCGGCGATAACGGTCCGCATGCACCCGCTCGATTGGCAGCTTCTTGTACAGCTTCGCCAGCAGGATGTGGGCAATCGCACGGTGGACCGACTCCGGCGCATGCTCCAACAGGTCGGAGAGCCGCACATGCAGCCGCCCCTCGCGCAGCCGGATGGTCGTATTCAGCGACGTGAACCGGCGGAAGCGAATGTCGAGCGCAGGAATCGGCGCGCGCGGGCGAAGCTCGCGGTACTCCTGCTCAAAGATTTCGGTCAGGGCTGTCGGCACGCTCAAGTTCAAATTAAACCAGTTCTTCCATCAGCGCGAAAGACTCCCCGCTCCTCTGCGCGGTGCGGACGCCAAATCAGCAAATCAGTTGGGCGCGGTTGGTGGATTCGCAGGCGGAGCGGCAGGCTGGTCCGTGCGTCGCTTCAGCGTGGGATTGGCGTTCCCGGATGAGGGTGGTGCCACATCCGTGCCCGACACCGGCACGGAAACCGCAGGCGTCGCCGCGGGTGCCGGGACCGCTGTCTGGTCTGCCGCTGGAGCCGTCGCACCGGCCGCCGCTGGAGCAGCCGCCGTATCGGGAGCGGTCCCATTCGCGAATGACCCCGACGTTGAGCTAGGCACCGCCGGAAGCGGCGCCAAAGGCTCCAGGCGCGCGACTGCCGCAACCGGGACCTCGACCGCTCCTACCCGGTCCGACACCATGTCGTGAATGGAGGTGCGCAGATAGTGCACGCCCTTCACCGGCACGCTGATTTCCTGGTGGAACGCCATGCCGCCCGCCAGCAACTTCGCATAGTCCGCCGGTAACAGGCGCCGGTAAATGCGATTGCCCACCGTCACCAGCAACTGCCCGTCGCGGTCGTAAACGTACGTCCAGACCTCCAGCGCACAGTGCCGGTCGCCGTTGGGATCCTGCCGGCAACTGACCGCATGCGGATCCGGCACCAGGTCGACCCCGTATTCCTTATACGGTCCCTCGACCTTCACCTTGGGATCGGGGTTGGTCTTGTTGCTCGTCAATGGCGTGGCTACGGGAGGCGAGTCCGCCGGGCGAATCCGCACTTTGAACAGGATCTCCGCGGGGTCCGGACCGCCATGCATCATGGCCGTCGCCATCGTGTTGGGTTGGACCATGGCGGTCGCCGCACCCTGCGCGTGCAGCGCGTTCCGGTCATTCGGATCGACCGCGTAGTAGCCGTTGCGATAGCTCAGCTTCACGCCCGGCTGGTCCACCTTCACCTTGATCGACCGGAACCTCGCGTCCCACTGCGTGTCGGAGGGAGAGTAGGTCAGCGTGTAGTAGTTCGAGCCGTTCCTGATCGCCTTCTGAATTGACTGGGTCAGTCCGTTGGTGTTGTAGAACGGCGTCCCGCCGGTATCCTCCGCCATTGCCTCCATGGTCTCGTGCTCCTGGGAGGTCTCGTTCAGCCAGGACGAGTAGGCAGTGGCCGCAGCAGCGCCACCCTCCGACTCGTTCGCAGCGTTCAAGGACGGGTCTGTCATCAGGCCGCGCGCGTCCACCGGATACACCGCGACCTGCGCGCGGGTCAGCAGATTGTCGGTCTTGCGTATCTCTTCGTCGTTGCGCACCACCGAGTCGTTGGGGTCGGCCTCGTTGACGTTGGGCTCCACGTCCAGCGGAAACCCGCCGGAGTACCAGATCACGTTCTTGCGCCCCGGAATGCCGATCAGGTAACGGGCCAGCATATCGAACGCGTTCAGCGTGTACTTTGCCAGCATGTCCTGCTGGAACGACGTCGCCAGCGCCTGGAACCGGTTGATGGCATCCACGTCCTCCTGCGTCATCATCCCCGACACCGCAGTGCCGGCTGCGAATGAGTCGGATAGCGTCGTGTCCGTGATCGGCCCGCCGTTGACCGGGTCGGACAGAATATCGGATACCTGCGGCGAGCCCTTCTTCCCCGAAATTGCCGCTTTCAACACAGCAATATCCGACGTGAACCCCTGCAGCATGAACAGGTGCGTGGTCAACCCAAAAATGGCAATGCGGGTTCCCGGAGGCGCCTTGTCCAGGTAATCGAGCAACTGCCTGCGCGCCTGTGGCTGCGAGGCCAATGGCGTGTTCAGATAGTCGAGCAGCAGCACGTTCACCGGGCCGTTCATCGGGGCCGGCGGCTTGTTGGTAAATAGGCCGTCCGGCAGCTTTGGCGCCGGGGCAATCTTGATGTCCGAAGCCGGCACCTCGCTATGCTCCTCGAAGTGCTTCACCACCTGCGGCTTGTTGTTCTCCGTCAGAGCGAAGTCCGACCCCTTCAACCCGTGGATGGGATTCCCCTGCGAGTCGTTGACCACAACGTCAATCACCACGATATTGCTGTAGGTGCGAATCGTTGTGATCTGGCCCGTATCCTGCTGACTGGAGGACAGGCCGTTCATCCGCGCCGACTGCGTTGCTGGAGAAACAACCGTCTGGCCGCGCATGGGCAATTGAAAGCACGCCGCTGCAAGCGCAATTACGGCAAATGACTGGAGTGGAATAGCCCGGTAATTACAATCCAAAATGGCCCCTCCTGCGGGTGCACATACTTAAGGATACACTCCTGTTAGACGAGTGAGATGAATCTTTGGATGCGCCAGGCTACGGCGCGTTGTCCTATCCGCTTTCACCCGCCCGGCCGCCCGATTATTGCTCTGTCGTTGCCTTGGTTGGGGTGGCCCCGGCCCCATTTGGGAGCGGTTGCGGCGGCTCTTCCGCGGGGTGGGCGATGTGCCCAACCTGCAGTTTCACCAGTTCCGGCTGGGCAATCCTGGTCGGCCCAAGCACGGCGATCCTGGGCAACGGACCGCGTACCATGGCCACTTCATCGCAGGCATAAAGGCGCGGGCAGGCCTGGCAGTCCTTGTAGATCTTGTCCGGCAGCGTGGTGCGCTCGGCGATCCGGAAACCGAAGCGGAAGAAGAACTCCGGGATCCGCGTAAACAGGCATACCGACACCACACCTTGGGCTTCGGCCTCGTCGATCAGTGCCTGCACCAGCCGCCCGCCGGCTCCCTGCCCCTTGGCCTCGGGCCTCACCACGATCGAACGCACCTCGGCCAGGTGCGGCCCATACAGATGCAGCGCGCCGCAACCCAGAAAAATGCCGCTCTCCGATTCCGCAACCGCAAAGTCGCGCACGTTCTCGCATATCTCGGCGTAGCTGCGGCGCAGCAGCGTGCCGTCGCCGGAGAGCGAGTTCACCAATTCGAAGATGCTGACCGCATCCTGCAGCCGCGCCTGGCGCACTGCTGCACCGCCGGCGCGGGGTCGCGTCGAAGCAGTGGATTCGCTGGCGGCAAGCAGAGATGCTGTGCTCATCTAGTTATTCTCCCCCAAATTCTGCCTCGCCGCAGCCAGTGCTGTCGCCACACGAATCCGTGCGGTACCTCCGACGACATCATGACAATCCAGTGTCGCCTCCAGCGTGATGGCAGCGAAAAAGTCTTCGCCGAACGCGTCCGAAAAGACGCGCAGTTCGTCCAGCTTTAGATCGTTCAGCTCGCGATTGGTTTCCAGCCCCAGCCGCACCGCATTGCCGATGATCTCGTGCGCCCTGCGAAACGGCACGCCCTTGCTGGAAAGATAGGTGGCCGCTGCCATCGCATTCAGATAACCCGTCGTCGCAGCGGACTTCATGCGCTCGAAGTTGAACTTCAGCGACCGCGTGAACGCAGGCAGCACGCTCAGGATGCCGGCAACGGTGTCGGCCGCGTCGAAGACCGGCTCCTGGCCCTCTTGCAGGTCCTTGTTGTACGCCAGCGGCAGGCCCTTGATTAGCACCGTCAGCGTCGTCGCCGCGCCGGTCAGCCGCGCGCATTTGCCGCGGATGAGTTCGGTAAAGTCCGGGTTCTTCTTCTGCGGCATCGCGCTCGAGCCGGTCGAGAAGCTCTCCGGCAGATCGAGGAATCCAAACTCGGCCGTCGAGTAAAGCGTCAACTCCTCCGCAAACCGCGAGATGTGAACACCGGCCGTCGCAAGTGCCTGGGTGAATTCCAACAGAAAATCGCGGTCGCTGGTCGCGTCCATGCTGTTCGGCGTCGGCCCATCGAAGCCAAGCTCCCGCGCCGCGATCTCGCGATCAAGCGCCAGCGTCGCGCCCGCAACTGCTCCCGATCCCAGCGGACAAAGATTCATTCGCTTTCGAGCATCCATCAGGCGCGTAATATCGCGCTCAATCATGCTGACATACGCCAGCAGCCAGTGCGCCACCAGCACCGGCTCCGCCCGCTGCATGTGCGTATACGAGGGCATCACCGCCTCACCCGCCTGCTCCGCCAGCGCAACCAGCGCGAGCGCCCAGTGCCGCAGGCCCTTCACCGTTGCATCGATCACGTCGCGGACGTACAGCCGCATATCGGTCGCAATCTGCTCGTTGCGGCTGCGGCCGGTGTGCAGCTTCAGCGCAAGTCCGCCGATCAGCTTGGTGAGCTGCAGCTCGACGAAGTGGTGGATGTCTTCCGCGTGCGGCGCGGACGCAACCAGATCGGCGTAGGTCCGATCCAGCAAATCGTCGCCCGTGTATTCGTCCAGGTTCAGGTTCTCCTGCACCGCGAAATGCGTCTTCAGCCTGGGCAGCAGCGGATCGTCGATAGCCAGCGTGATCCGCGCCCACTTCACATGCTGGCTGCTGAACTCCGGTTGCCTGCGCAGCCAGCGGCGGATCGATCCCGGCGTTGTGCCCAGCTCCGCGCCAAGCTGCCTGGGACTGACAAGGTTCGGATCATCCGGGATTCCGTCGCCGGAAATATCGCCCACAGCGTCCAGGCCGTCAATCATCTTCTCCAGCTCGGCATCGGTCAGAATGCCTGCCGCTGCGATCATCCGCGCGTGCGCCTTCGATGCCTCGACCTCCTGCGGCAGCAGCCGCACGTCGAACGGAAACGACCGCTGCCACTGCTCGAACGCTCGATCGAGCGGCTCGCGGAAGCGGCCGGACCACATCTTCGCGGGTTGTTCAGTGTTGGTCATTCTTTCCCTACGAGGTCGACCTTGTCGCTCCCACTGCTCAGTCGCGGCATCTCCGAGCCTTTGCTCAGCGTAATCAGCCCACTCTGCGCATAGGTCAAAAGTTTTTCGCGAGTATCCGTAATATCGAGGTTGCGCATCGTAAGCTGCCCAATACGGTCGCGCGGGCTGAAGCTGGACTCGCCCTTCTCCATGGTCAGCCGCTCCGGCTTGAACGTCAGATTCGGCGATTCGGTGTTCAGAATCGAATAATCGTTACCGCGACGCAGTTCCAGCGTCACTTCGCCGGTGATGGGCTTGGCGACCCAGCGCTGTGCGGCTTCGCGCAGCATGATGGCCTGCGAATCGAACCAGCGGCCCTGGTACAGCAGCCGGCCAAGCCTGCGCCCGCTTTCGCGGTACTGCTCGATGGTGTCCTCGTTGTGAATGCCCGTGATCAGCCGCTCGTACGCGATAAACAGCAGCGCCAGGCCGGGCGCTTCGTAGATGCCTCGCGACTTCGCTTCGATAATCCGGTTCTCAATCTGATCGCTCATGCCCAGCCCGTGGCGCCCGCCGATCTGGTTGGCCGCCAACATCATCTCCACCGGATCCGCAATCTCCTTGCCATTCAGCGCGACGGGAAAACCCTCGTCGAACCGCACCGTGATCTCTTCGCGCTTGATCTCAACGTCGTCGCGCCAGAAGGCAGTGCCCATAATCGGCACCACGATCTTCATACTGCTGGCCAGCAGTTCCAGGTCCTTCGCCTCATGGGTCGCGCCCAGAATATTCGAGTCGGTCGAGTACGCCTTCTCCGCCGACATCTTGTATCCAAAGCCAGCCTTGGTCATGAACGCCGACATCTCGGCCCTGCCACCCAACTCGTCGATGAAGCTCGCGTCGAGCCACGGCTTGTAGACCTTCAGGTCCGGGTTGACCAGCAGGCCGTAACGATAGAAGCGCTCGATGTCATTGCCTTTGAAGGTCGAGCCGTCGCCCCAGATATTGACGTCATCTTCCTTCATCGCCGTCACCAGCATCGTGCCGGTCACCGCTCGCCCGATCGGTGTCGTGTTGAAATAAGTCGCGCCCGCCGTGGTGATGTGGAACGCACCCGCCTGCAGTGCGGCGATGCCCTCGCGCACCAGCGGCCCGCGGCAGTCGATCAGTCGCGCCTTTTCCGCGCCATACTCCAGCGCCTTCCGCGGAATCTCGTCATAGTCGACTTCATCCGGCTGACCCAGGTTCGCGGTGTAGGCGTACGGCCGCGCGCCCTTCTGCTTCATCCAATGCAGCGCGGCGCTGGTGTCCAGCCCGCCGGAGAAGGCAATCCCCACCTTCTGGCCGACCGGCAGCGTTTCGAGGATTACGGACATGGCAATGCAAACCTCAATCTCTTCCCTCTGCAGCTACGTGCGTTTGCGCGCCTGGATGCCGCGGTCCCGTGCGTTCGAAATCCGTTTCGCTCCGCCCAGCAACATCAGCAGCAGCGCCTTCTGCGCGTGCATGCGATTTTCCGCCTGGTCGAAGACAATGGACTGCGGCCCGTCGAGCACCGCATCCGTCACTTCGGCGTTGCGGTGCGCCGGCAGGCAGTGCATGAACACCGCGTCCTGCTGCGCCTTCGCCATCAGCGCCTCGTTCACCTGGTAGGGCTTGAAGATCGGCGCGCGCTTGGTGGCCTCGTGCTCGAATCCCATGCTGGTGCACACATCGGTGTAAACCGCATCCGCTCCCGTCACTGCCTTCACCGGATCGTGCATCAGCGTAATGCTTCCGCCGGTCTGTTCGCTGATCTCGATCGCCTTGTGGATAATGTCGAGCTTGGGCGCGAAGCCCTTGGGCGAGGCAACCGTGCAGTGCACACCCAGTTGCGCCGCCGTCAGCATCAGCGAGTGGCACACATTGTTTCCGTCGCCAACGTAGGTAAAGCGCAGGCCTTCCGCCGAGCCGAAGCGCTCCTCCAGCGTGAAGAAGTCGGCGATCGCCTGGCACGGGTGCTCCAGGTCGGAGAGCGCGTTGATCACCGGGATCCGCGCTCGCTCGGCCATCTCGATGATGGTGTCGTGCGAGTAGGTGCGCAGTACCATCACGCTCATCCAGCGCTCGATGTTGTGCGCCATGTCGGGAATGGATTCACGCTCGCCCAGCGGCGATTGGGTCTGGTCGACGAAGATCGCGTTGCCGCCCAGCGTATTGATCGCGGCCTCAAACGTCAGCCGCGTGCGCAGCGAGGCCTTCTCAAAGAACAGCACCATCTGCTGGCCGTCCAGCGCGTGGCGGAAATCTTCGGGGTTGCTCTTGACCGCGTGCGAGAGCTCCATGATCGCGGCCACTTCGTCGACCGCCAGGTCGCCGACCGAGCAAAGGTCGCGCCCGCACAGGCGCTTGGCCGCCTCAGAGAACGCAACATCGGATTGAATGCCAAGCGCTGCGGCCTTCGCGGAACGTGCTGGCTCAGTGCCGGCGTCCGGCTTTGGACTCATCATTAAGGTTTTGCTACCCATGGGAATGTTCTCCTGCCGGCGCGCGGCCGGCTAATGCTCGAATTGTCGAAGTCAGGCTGGTGAGTATTTCATCCAGCGCCGCGATTGTTTCGTCGACGTGCTTGCGCTCAAGGATGTACGGAGGCAGGAATCGCAGCACCGTCTCGCTGGTTCGATTAATGATAATGTGCTTCGCCATCATCTCGGAAGCGGCCTGCTTGGCCAGATCGGCCGAATCGACTTCTATTCCAAGCATCAGGCCCATGCCGCGCACGTCGAGAATGCAACTGTGACGCCGGCGAAGCGACTCAAGCTGCTGCTTGAAGTAACCTCCAACATCACGGATGTGCGCCAGCACGTTGCTCTGTTTCATCGCGTCGATTACGGCGATGGCAACCGCGCACGCCAGCGGCCCGCCGCCGAACGTAGTCCCGTGCATTCCCGGCGAGAAGGCCCGCGCCGCATCGTCCGTGCACAGCATCGCCCCCATCGGCAAGCCGTTCGCGATCGGCTTGGCCAGCGTCGTAATGTCCGGCAGAATTCCGTAATGCTGATACGCAAACCACTCGCCCGTGCGCCCCATGCCCGACTGGATCTCGTCCGCCAGCAGCAGCGCGCCGGTGGAATCGCACAGTTCGCGCGCAGCCGCAAAGAACTCCTGGCTCACCGGACGAATCCCTCCCTCGCCCTGCACCGCCTCGATGCAGATGCCGCAAACCTCGTCGGAAAACTTGGCGCGCAGGTCCGCGACGCTGTCAAAGCGAACAAACTCGACACCCGGCATCACCGGCGCAAACGGCTCGCGATACTTCTCCTTGTGCGTGGTCGACACCGCTCCTATTGTTCGCCCGTGGAAGCTCTGCTCTACCGCGAGAAAATCCGTGCCAATCTGTTTACCTTTCGCGCGCAGTAGCCCCGCATGCGCCCGCGCCAATTTCAGCGCAGCCTCCCACGCCTCCGTTCCCGAGTTACAAAAAAAGACGCGGTCCAGCCCGCTCAGTTCCGTCAATCGCACCGCCAGCTCTGCGGTGTGCTCGTGGTAGAAGAGGTTCGAAGTGTGCAGCAAGCGCTTGCTCTGCGCCACAATCGCCGTTTCCACCGCGGGATGCGCATAGCCCAGCGCCGAAACGCCAATGCCGCTCAGCAGATCGAGGTAGTCGTTGCCCTGCTCGTCGCGCAGATACACGCCACTGCCTCCGACAAAGAGCACCGGGTTGCGCTCGTACGTTTGCAGCAGCAGTTTCTTCTCTGCCGCCTGGATCGACCCAAGCTTCATGTGACCATTCATGCTCATGCGACCATGACCTCCGTTCCATCGTTGACCTTGGTCGTGCACAGGTCGGGTAGTAAATGCGCCGCCTCCGCGGGCAGAATGCGTACGCGTTTCACGCCGTGGGTCAGCGCGTCGCGGCACGCGGCCAGCTTCGGCAGCATGCCGCCGGAAACCACCATCTGCTTCTCCAACTCCGGAATCTGTTTCAGCGAGAGCCAGCGCATCACCTCGCCGTCCGCTCCCTTCACGCCCGGAACGTCGGTCAGGAACACCAGCGCGTCCGCCTTGGTGCAGATCGCGCACGCCGCCGCCATCTCATCGGCATTGATGTTGTAATACTCGCCGTCAAATCCCAGCGCGATCGACGAGATCACCGGCACCGCGTCCATCTTCCAGATCGCTTCCAGCCACAGCGGATCGGTCGCCGCAATCTCGCCCACAAACCCCAGGTCGGGAATCGTCTTCTTCTTGCGCGCGCGGAAGACATTGCCGTCGCCGCCGGCCAGTCCCATCGCCGATTGCCCATGCGTGCGCAGCGCCGCCACCAGCGACTTGTTCACGCGCCCGGCCAGCACCATCAGCGCCGCGTCGCGCGTCTCCGCATCGGTCACGCGCAAGCCGGAGACAAATTCGCTGGTCTTGCCCATCTGCGCCAGCGTCGCTGTCAACTGCTTGCCGCCGCCGTGCACCAGCGCCACTTGATTGCCGTCGCGCACCAACTCTGTGATCGCCTTGCCGCACGCCTGCAGCAACACCTTGTCCTCAATCGCGGCGCCTCCGAGCTTGACTACATATTTCACTTCAGGCCCTCCGCTTCGTCCCAGCCGCACATCACGTTCATGTTCTGCACCGCCTGCCCTGACGCGCCTTTCAGCAGATTGTCCAGGCACGATACCAGCACCAGCCGCTTGCCATCCTTGTTCAATTCAAAGCCTAAATCGCAGTAGTTAGTGCGGACCACGTGCTGAATCTGCGGCAGGTTCGGCGTCGCATGCACCCGCACCATCGGACTGGTCGCATAGAACGCGCGCAGGCAAGCCTCGATCTGCTCCGGCTCTGCGCGATCCGCCAGTCGCAGATAAATCGTCGACAAGATTCCGCGCGGAATCGGCAGCAGGTGCGGCGTGAACTGAAGTTGGTCCGCAGTCAGCCCGAGCTGCTCCAGCATCTCGCCCGTGTGGCGATGCCCAAAGACCGCATACGCGGAGAGGTTGTCAGCCGCATACATAAAGTGCGTCTTCGCGGTCGCGGCCTTCCCCGCCCCGCTCACGCCACTCTTTGCGTCGCACACAATGCCGTGGTCAAGATCCACCAGCCCGGCGCGCAGCAACGGCGCCAGCGCAAGAATCACCGACGTGGCATAGCAGCCCGGGTTGGCGACCAGGCGCGCCGCAGCAATCTTCTCTCGATGCAGTTCAGGGCAGCCAAACACCGCCTCGTGCTGCAATGCCTCACCCAGCACCGCGTCCGCATCGTGCAGCTTGTAGACGGCCCGGTTGGCAGCGTCGTCCAGCCGCCACGCGCCGCTCAGGTCAATCACCCGCACCCCATGTTCCAGCCACTCCGGCGCCCACTGGCGCGAGTTCTCGTGGGGCAACGCGAGAAACACAATCTCCGTGCCCGCGTCGCGGATCGCATCCCAGTTGAACGCAACAATCTCCGGCTGCCGCTTACCCTCGCCCAGCGCAAGTTGCGGATGGACCTGCTCCAGCGGAACCCGCCCCGTCGGTGCCTCGTCGGCAATGCGCCCGAGAAACAGCGGCTTCGTCGCAGTCAGTCGCGGGTGCGCCAGCAGCAGACGCGCCAGCTCTCCGCCCGCATATCCGCCCACACCGGCCACGGCTGTGCGCGCGCATGCAAGCGGCTGCTTGATTCGCGACTGCGATGGTTCTTCGAGTTCCGTGCTTAAACCTTGCATATCAATCCACAGATTCCTTCAAATCAGCCGATGTATTCCTCGATGCGCGCCTTCAGCCTGCGTGCCTGCTGTTCGTCCGGGCAGATGATCAGGACCGTGTCGTCGCCGGCGATAGTGCCCACCACCTCCGGCCAGTCTTCGTAATCGATGCCCGCCGCAACCGGCTGCGCGGCGCTGGTGGTGGTAATAATCACCAACTGGTTCATGGCCTGGCGCACTTCGATGCCGAAGCTGCCCAGCACTTCGCGAATCCCGGGCAGCGCGTCCTCATCGTCATCCGGCAAACTGCCCGGCAGCGCGTAGCCCGCGGGGCCCTTCGAAAGACGAAGCTCGTGGATGTCCCGCGAGAGCGTTGCCTGGGTAACGTGAAATCCCCGCCGCGCAAGTCTGCGCCGCAGCTCATCCTGGCTCGGTATCGAGGCCCGGTTCAGAACTTCACGAATTGCGGTGTGGCGCTGCTGCTTCATAACAAGTTCCGTCTGCTAATTACTCGCTAATGTCTTGCAACCGAAAGCGTGACAATCTGAGATAATCATTCTCGCCGCCCCGATTGCTCCTGCCCGCCCGACCTCGTCACTTTAGACACTGCATAAACATACAATAGCAATGTATAATTATACACCGCCGCGGTGTCAAGTCCTTTATGGTGACCATCTGCAGTTACACAATCGGCGAAATATCAGTCACTGCCCGCTGATTGGCGCCGGGAACGGCACAAACCTGCCGTCGCAGTGGTTGGCGACGCCCGTGGAGGCAGCGCCGGTGATCGTAACATCAGTTCCCGCCACCGCCAGATTCGTCTCGTCCAGCTTGATCTCCGCATGGTCCGCCGAACTCCGAATCGCATCCGGCTGCTCCGCAACCACGTCGTGCAGCGCAACGTCGATTCGGTGCGCCGCATCCAGCCCATCGATCGAAACCCTGCCCGCGCCCTGGATCAGAATATTGCTCAGCCGAATGTCCGTGTACTGCGGCGGCTTGTTGCTCTCCGCTGCATCCACTTCGTGATGCCCCGTTGAACCCGAATGCGTCCCAATCGAGATCGGATTCCCACTCGAGCGAATGCAGATATCGTTGAACTCGACATCGCGCACCAGGCCGCCCAGCTTGTCGTTCGACTTCATGTGGATCCCGGTGCTCGTCCCGTCCAGCGTCAGGCCGGAGACGCGAACATTGCTGATCCCACCAGACGTCGAGCTGCCCGTCCCGATCCCGTGCCCCGCATAAAAGTGGTTATCCAACACGCTGACGTGCGCGGTGTGCGAGCCGGTTCGCGACTTGATCGCCAGGTTATCGTCGCCCGCATAAATGTAGCTGTGGGCAATGGTCACGTTGGTGGTGTCCGTCGCAACCTCCGGCCACGGCTGTCCGATATTAATGCCGTCACCGTTCAGCGCGTCCTTCGCCTGATAGATGACAACTCCCCACGCCGTAAAGCCGTTGCCGCCCGCGTAGGAAACGGCGAAGTTCGGCGAGTTCCGTAACTGAATCCGATACAAAATAAAGTTGTCGCAGTGCACTAGCCCAATCATGCGTGGGTTGTTCTGCAGACCGACAACCTTCGGCGGCGTCGTAATCGCGTCAGGCACCTTCCCCACGCCGCGCGCCCAACTCACATACTCCGACGGCCACCCTTTGATTGACTCCTCCGCCAAATCCTCCCACGTAATGTCCTGCCCCAACAACTTCGCGCCGCGCCGTCCATCGATGATGCCGTCGCCCATCACTCCCGCGCCCGCAACGTCCTTCCCGCCAATCAGCGGCTTGCACCCATGCCCCGAGATCCCCTGCGTGTATGGATACTTCTTCTCCGTGACCGTTCCGCACAGACCCGGCGCCACATCGTAATCCCGCGGATTGCGCGACCCGAACAGGATCGCTCCCTTATTGACCACCAGCGTAACGCCGCTGCGCAGTTCGAGCGGCCCTGCGAGAAAGGCATTTTGCGCCCCATTAGCTTTCAGCTCGACGGCCTGCCCCGCCTTGCAGCGGTCCATCGCCTGCTGAATTCTGCTGGTGTCAGACTTGTTCTCGTCCAGATCCGGAAGCGCCGATCCGTGCGACGCAAGCCTCGCCGTTAGCACAGTGCACGACGGCGGGATTCTTGGCTCGGCTACGCTCCGGGTGTCCTGTCCACGCGCCTGCAGCAGCGCTGCTGACCCGGCCAACCACCCCAACACGCACCCACCCACCACGCCTGCGAAGCAAGTCTTCATACCAACTACCCTACGTGAGACTGAGGGGTGAGCGTCGGCTGACCTCCCAACCCGTGCCGGTATTAGTTTGCGGGAAGGACCTCGATGGCATTCACGACGGCGTAGTTGACCACCGGCATGAAGGAGAGTTCGATTCTGCCTCCCGCACTGGCCTGGATGTTATCGAAGGTCTTGACGACGGGCGCGGAGCCGTTAGTGGCGAGGATGTCAAAGTTCTTCAGCAGCATTTCGCCATTGCAGGCGACATCGAAGACACGGCTTCCGGGGCCGCCGGCTCCTCCGTTCTCCGCGCCAAACCAGGGCTCGCGAAAGTAGAGCCTAACGCGGTAGTGAGCCGAGGGCACAACCGGAATGCTGTAACGGAAGCGGCCGATACGGTCTGATTCGTACAGACCCAGGTTGCCTTGTTTGGCGGATTCGGGCGGGAGGCCGTGACGCCCGCCGCTGAAGTAGCGATCGGACGACCAAAACTGGTTTGCGCTATCGACGTAGGGCTTGGAGCTCACCACAATTCGCACCGGCAGCAGGCTTGTCGAGGGCGCCGGAATAATCTCCACCGCGTTCAGCAGGGAGACCTCGCTCACGAAGTCGATGTGGATGGCGCCATCATTCTCCGGGGCCACGCCGGTCACTACGGTTGAGGTTGCCATGCCATCGCCGCCCGCGTCGTCGACAACATCGACGTCAATGGCTGGTCCGGCATTGATGGAGATTGTGGCCACGCGGGTTGCCGCGGGAAGGTCCGAGGTTTCGGCAAAGTGGAAGTGCAACTCATAGAGTTTTTGGGTGACCGGGAAGATGCAGTGGGCGATTCCACGCACCCCGCCGAGATAGAGGGGCGCGTCTTCTGTCCCGTCGATCTTCTGGGGCGGGACGTTGACGTTCGCTCCCCCCTGGCAGTAGTTGCCGGTCACCCAATTGACACCGGAGTGGTCGACATAAGGCTCGCGGCCCGTCCCCATCAGCGCCCGGATGGTAGCTTGCGGCCGAGGCAGCGGCACGGCTGCGGCGGAAGGAGCGGGATCCGCAGGATGCAATCTGATCGCCTGCTGGTGGTGCAATCCCCATATCGCTGCCACTGCGATCACCAGGACGACGGCGATGATTCCCATGGTCCAGGTCTGAACTCCGCGCGCCGGTGCCTGAGGGTGCCAGGAGGCGATCTGCAGCGGGACGGCAAGCGCACCTTCGCCGTCATGGTCTGCCGGCGCCGCTTCCCCCGGTGGCAGAGGGCTGGGCGGCAGCAGTGCCGGCGCGTGAACAAAGCGAGGGTCATAGTGACCCGGGGGTATGATGAGCCGCAGCGGCCGGTTCGCCCCTTCGTTCTGGTAGACCTCCAGGAGGCGTTTGCGAAGCGAGTGGACGGTTACCCGCACGATGGTGTCGGAGTTGGGATCGAAGTCAGGCCGGCGGCCGAGGGCCTCGGTCGCGATGGTGTATTCCTTGATCTGGTGTGCGCGGCCGGCGAAGCGCTCCTCGCAGATGTATTTCAACACGCGCGTCAGGTTGCCTGAGCGGCCAAGAACGCCGGACGTGAGCAGCCAGTCGAGTTCCCGTCGTTCGGCCTCGGTTCCGGCTTCTGCGGACGCAACGTACTCGGAAGATCCAATAGCTCCCACGGACGGCGATTCTATACCCCACGGGCAATCGTCCACAACGCAGAAGTCAGGGGAGGTTTGACACGTGTGTCTGCCGCCATTGAATCTGGGTGCACCGGGTGCCCGATGCCCCTAACCTTCTATCCGGCAGCAAGTTGCGACTTACTAACAAACGCTAACAATTCGAGAGTAACGATTTCCATCCTCAACATTTCTCATATGAAAGACGGCAATCGTCCGAGGGGCGAGTTGGCTGACTGACCGCTAACTTTCATTCACTTCGAATTCACAAGACAGGATCGAGAACCGTTGTTAGGGTGTGTCAGCAATGGATGACCAGCTACGCCGGTGCTGTGCGGCCTGCGAGTAAACAGGCAAGCGTATTGTGCGTGGTTTTCCAACGAATCACTATGGAACGCAACCAGCGACGGAGATAGCTTTATGACGAACCCGATGAAGACGAACAACCGGAATGAGATTGTCCACCATGCAAAGCGCTTTTTCGCCCAGTGCCGGTGGGTGCTGGTGGTGCTGATGTTTGCGAGTTTCGCGTCGATCCAGGCGCAGCAGACCACCGGGTCGATCGTCGGTACGGTGAAGGATCAAACCGGCGCCGTGGTGAACACGGCGACCGCGAAGGCCACCAACGTGGATACGGGGTTCTCCAGGGCGGCGCTGACCAATGGTTATGGGGAGTACCGCATCGATTACCTTCCCGTGGGAAAGTACTCGGTCGAGGTGTCGGCGTCCGGCTTTCAACGCTTTGTGCAACAGAATATCTCCCTCAACGTGGACCAGACGCTGACGCTTGAGGTCACCATGACCGTGGGCGTTCAGACTCAGACCGTCGAGGTCACGTCTGCGCCTCCCTCCGTCAATTTGTCTGACGCGGTATTGGGCAGGACCATTGAGCCGGAAGAAATCACCAATCTGCCCCTGGTCAATCGCAACGTGTACGCGGAACTCTCGCTCACTCCGGGCGTGATGGCCAATAGCATGAGCCCGACCACCAACCCCGCGGGCACTCCCAATATGACCGTTGGACTGCCGTCCGCGGCTATCCAGGTTAACGGCTCGCTCGATTCCGGCAACGGAAACGTCGCATTTTATCTGGATGGCGGCAACAACATTACCGGTATGCGCAACTACGGAAACCCGGCTCCGAACCCCGCTGCACTGGAAGAGTTCCGGGTAGAAACCAATGCATTCCAGGCACAATACGGCCAATTCTCCGGCGCCGTGGTGAGCGTGGTAACCAAATCGGGAGGCAACAAATTTCACGGCGAGTTGTATGAGTTCAACCGCAACACCGACTTCAACGCTTATAGCTGGATTCCGTCCAAGAACCCGGTCACCGGGGCATTCATGAAGCTCCCCTACCACCGCAACAACTTTGGCGGAACTCTGGGCGGCCCGGTCATGCACGACAAGGCCTTCTTCTTCTTCGAATATTCCGGTCTGCGCCAGGTGCAAGGCGGAACGGTCACGGGCGGTGTGACGCCCACGGCCCTCGAGCGTGAGGGTGATTTTACTCAGGACAGCTTCATTCTCTACAACCCGAACACCAGTGGCCTGTCTAACGCCACATGGCAGGCTGCCACGCCTGGGACAACCCCCCCGGTATATCCGAATCAGGCAAAGGGCAGGAACGCGAGCCCGAACTGCCAGGCTGCCGGTGGCACGCTGAACTGCCTGAACACCTCGCAGCTCGACCCAACCGCTGCTAATTTCCTGAACACAAGCAACACGATCGGCGTTTCTGTCCCATTGCCCAACAGCTCACTGGTGCCGTCCAGCGGCGGCGGGAAGTATATCGGCGTCTACAACACTCCGACGGACTCCGACGAATACCTGGGAAAGTATGAAGAGAACATTGGCGCTAAGGACCACGCGACAGCGACCTACTTCTTTATCAAGACCGCGTCGACTCCCAGCGGAGGCGGCAACATCAATTGGACAGGCAATCAGTCCGCTGCCGCCCAGACGAATGTTACCCTCGCGGATGTTCACACCTTCAGCCCTAACGTGGCCAATCAGACCTGGCTCACCTTCACGCGGGCCATGGGCGGACGCACTCTCATCCCTGTGACCGGCCCAGCCAACCAAACCCTGGCGAGCTTTCAGACCACGAATTCGACGAATCCCTTCCTCATCCAGGGACCGGCCGGACTGCCCTATCTAAACATCACTTCTACCTTCAACACGGGCAACCCGAACGCCGGCCCGGTCACCGGTTCGGACAACTATGAGTTACGCGATGTGGTCAGCATCACCAAGGGCAAACACAGCCTTTTCGTTGGCGGTGAGTTTGCACTGGACAAGACCATGTTCCTTGCCAATCTGAATAATTATGGGGACGTCACCTTCGCGACGTCCGCGCCCACCAGCACGGGGAATGCGATTGGCGACTTTGTCACCGGCCAGACCAGCGCATTTGAGCAGGACTCGACTTATGTCACGCATCTGAGCACGTGGCATATCGCGGCGTTCCTCCAGGACAACTACCGGATCACGCCCCGCTTCACGGCCAACCTCGGGCTGCGCTGGGACATCGATACGCCTCCGGTGGACGCGCATAACCGGACGTCGTCGTTTGTTCCCGGTCAGCAATCCACGGTCACTCTATCCAACGCTACTGCCACCCCTCCTTCGGTGGTACCGACGGGAGACGTGTTCGTTGGAGACAAGGGTATCGGTCGCGGCATCATCAGCACGGCGTTCACCCACATTTCGCCTCGTGTCGGTCTTGCATGGGACCCGTTTGGAGATGGCAAGACCTCGGTTCGCGCCGCGGCGGGCATCTTCTTCGGTTCTCCCAGCGGAAATGAGTGGAACCAGCCCGGCAATTCCATGCCGTTCGCCATTCGCAACGGCTTTGGTCCCACTCCATCGCTCACAAATCTGTATGGCGGCCCCGCTTACAATTTCCCCAGCACGGCTTCCGGCGGAGGCATCTTCCCGTACGTTTATTCGCCGTCCCATCCGCAATTCTACGGCGCCCAAAGCATTGAAGCGATCAACACGAATGTCAAGTTTTCGTCGGTCTACCAGTTCAACTTCAGCGTGCAGCGGCAACTGCCTTACAACGTAACCGTGTCGGCAGCGTATGTAGGCACGCTTGGCCGTCACCTGCAAACGTTTGTTGACGCCAACTATGCGCCCTACGCAACCGTCAACGCTCTCGGCGCCACCATCACCCCGACCACTTCAGGGACCGGAGCCGGCGGCACCGACGAGCGTCGTCAATACGATGCCGGCAATGGCGCTGCCTCTTTGGGCTCCCTGACCGGAATTACCGAGCTGATCTCAGACCAGACTTCAAACTATAACGGGCTTCAAATCTCAGGTACCAAGCAAATGTCACGCAGCTTCTCAGTCAGCGGTTTCTATGTCTGGAGTCGTGCGCTGGAAAGCTCAAACCCGGTGGAGAATGGAGGCATGAACGCGCAGGATTTCGGCGTCCTGGGCAAGCCCTTCACCGCGTTCAACAACACCATGGGCGCCCTCGGCGGCGGCCTTGGCGAAGAATACGGCCCTATGGACCAAAACCATGACAACAATGCCGCCATCTCCGGCATGTGGGACATCAACTATTTCCACGGATCGAACAGGATCGTGAAGGAAGTGGTCAATGGCTGGACGGTCTCGCCGGTCGTCTATTTGATCAGCGGCGGCCCGTTTACGGTATCCGCAGGATCCAACAATAGCTTTGACAGCCAGAACCAGCAACGTCCCAACATCAATCCTGCCGGGCCGAGCCCCAAGCTCGATCCACACCGCTGCCGTGTATGCGGTGCTACTGGCCAGAGCCCAACCAGTGTGGTGACGCAATGGTTCAACGGCACAAGCTACAAGACAAACCTTGCCGGCGCCTCGTTCATACCCAACGGCCCTGGTGCGGTAGGCGGCATCGGCCCGGGCGGCGCCGATGGCAACGTGACCCGCGACTCCCTGACCGGACCGGGTCTCAAGGACATGGATGCGGCCCTGCTTCGCAATATTAACTTCGAGCGGGGAGTGGTGTTCCAGTTCCGCGTCGAGGTGACCAACGTGATGAACTGGGTGAGTCTCAGCAACCCGTCGGCCGGAAGCATCACGTCGGGCACTCAGGGCAACATCACCTCAGCCGCCGGGACCCAGCGCGTGATCCAGTTGGGCGGGCGTTTGACGTTCTAACCCATCCTCCGGGGCGGCGGTACCAGGTGTGACGCCGCCCCGCACTGCACAACCTGGGGAGGGGAGTTCGCGGTGAAGGGTCCGATGTGGAAGAGTCTGTGGATACAGGCTACGGCCTTGGTGTTGTTTGCAATTCCTGTTGCCGGCCAGTCAAAGACCACGGTTTTGGTGGACGTCGATCACCGCAAGGCGCTCAGTCTGAATGGCGACTGGCACTATATCGTCGACCCCTACGACGGTGGTCTCTACAACTTTCATCGGGAAATACGAGAGGATGGCTTCTTCCTCGACGGCGTGCCGGAGACTGGCAGCAGTGGCCTGATCGAGTACGACTTCAGCAAATCGCCGACCCTCAAGGTTCCCGGCGACTGGAACACGCAGCATGACTCGCTCTTCTACTACGAAGGCCTGCTGTGGTATCAGCGCGACTTTAGGTACGAGCCGATCGCAGGCCACAAAACATTTCTGCATATCGGAGCGGCCAACTACAAGTCCATCGCCTGGGTAAATGGACAGGAGGCGTGCCGCCACGAAGGTGGCTTCACCGCCTTCGACTGCGATGTGTCGGCCAGCATTCATCCGGGCAGGAACTTCGTCGTGATCGCCGTCGATAATACCCGTCTTGCCGATGGCGTGCCGACACTCAACACGGATTGGTGGAACTACGGCGGGCTCACGCGCGATGTTTCCCTGATCGATGTTCCGTCAAAGTACATCGACGATTACGACCTGCACCTGAATCGCGACCGCACCGCCATCCAGGGCAGTGTGCATGTCGAAGGCGCTGAGCCCGGCGAGCAAGTCACGGTCTCGCTTCCGGAACTGGGCCGGAGCGCATCCGCCCGGCTGGGCACGGACAACCGGGCTGTCTTCTCGCTGTCTGCTGCCGGTGTTGTGTTCTGGACTCCGGAGCAACCGAAGCTCTACAAGGTGCGGCTGCAGGCCGCCGACGACAGGCTCGACGACGAGATGGGATTCCGGACCATTGAGGTGCGCGGAACCGACATCCTGCTGAACGGCAAGCCCGTTTTTCTTCGCGGCATTTCCATCCATGCAGAAGCCCCCATCCGCGGCGGCCGCGCCAACAACGACCAGGATGCAGCCACATTGCTGGGCTGGGCCAAAGAACTGGATTGCAATTATGTGCGCCTGGCCCACTATCCCCACGATCAGCGGATGACCCGCGAAGCCGACCGCCTCGGGTTGATGGTGTGGTCGGAGATTCCCGTCTACTGGGCTGAACACTTCGACGATCCCGCCGTCCTGGCCAAGGCGGAGCAGCAACTGCGCGAGGAAATCCGCCGCGACCGGGACAAGGCGTCGATCATCCTCTGGTCCATAGCGAATGAGACGCCGCTGACTCCCGAGCGCACAGCTTTCCTCAAGACACTCGCCGCGGATGTACATGCCCTCGACTCCACCAGGCTCGTCACCGCGGCGCTGCTGGTCCGTTCCGAAGGGCACGACAAGTATGTCGACGATCCGCTGGGTGAGGCCCTGGATGTGATCGGCATGAACGAGTACATCGGCTGGTACGAGCAGTTGCCGCAGGACGCGGACACCACGGTGTGGCACGTTGCTTATCAAAAGCCGCTTATCGTCAGCGAGTTCGGAGGCGACGCCAAGGCCGGCCTGCACGGTCCCCCGACCGAGCGCTGGACCGAGGAATACCAGGCCAGCATCTTCCGCCATCAACTTCCTATGCTCGCCAGGATTCCGCAATTCCGCGGCTTGACCCCATGGATCCTGATGGACTTTCGGTCACCCATGCGGCAACTTCCGGGCGTACAGGACGGATACAACCGCAAAGGTCTAGTCTCGAACCGCGGCGAAAAGAAGGAAGCATTTTTCGTTCTGCAGAAAACCTACAGAGAGTGGGCCACGCATGGCACGACTGCCGGCGTCTCCGTCCAGACAACTCTGGGAGCGAATAACGGGTCACATTCTCCGGCGCCGGCGTGGGAGAAAGTCGCCAATCCGGATAAGTAACGGGAACCACCGAGCTTTTCGGGATTCCCTGCACGTCATTGAGTTATGGTGCGCCCGGAGAGATTCGAACTCCCGACCCTTTGGTTCGAAGCCAAATGCTCTATCCAGCTGAGCTACGGGCGCACGCTCTACGACAATCTTACAGGTTCACTTCCCTCGCCTACGCCACCGGAGCCGGCGCCGCCGCGACTTCGGGCTCAGCCGTCATCGAGACCGTCTCCACAATGTCCAGTCCCGCACGCCGCAGCAGTTGGTGGATAACCGCGCCGGTAAGCCGGCTGGCGTCGTACTCCACGCGAACCGTCTTCGCCGCCTCATCGAACGCCATGCGGCGCACGCCATACACGTCGCGGACCTTCGAGAGCGCAAGCACAGCCCGCTCCGTGGGCGTCGCGCCGTAGCGGTAGAGAACATCAAGCTGGGTCATGTTCCTATTTTACTCTCGCCCGTTTGCGTCTTTACTCTTCCCGTCTTGATCGGTGCTTGTCAGCGTCAATCGGTGTTAAGTCTTGATACTTTGCCGAGGTAATCCAGAATCTCAGGGCTCGTCCAGTCCTGCGCAGAGACGAATTTGCGCCGCAGGACCCCTCTTTGGTCGATCACATACGACTCAGGAATCTTGATGGTGCCGTAGAGCTTTTGAATACGGGTGGACGGGTCCCGCACCGTCACAAAGTTTACGTGGTTGTCGACCAGAAATCTGCGGTAGGCGTCGGCATCCTCATCGGCGCTGATGGCGACCACGGTTACCTGCGGCATCCGGCGCTGCAACTCCACCAGGCTGGGCAGCTCTTCAATGCAGGGAATGCACCAGGTAGCCCAGAAGTTCAGGACCACAACATGCCCCCGAAGGTTCGCCAGATCCACCGTCTGCGTGCCGTCCGAGACCGTGAACTGCGGCGCGCTGGAGCCGATCCGCGTCGGATGGCTGCCGCGATCGCACGCAGTCGCAAGCAAGCCGCACAGAGCCAGGGCAAGCACGGAGCGCATGCCTCTCCATCCCTTCACTGCCGATCTGTTCGTCGCCGCCCACTTCCCCAAAAACCCGCTGCACTGCTGCTTCCAATAAGGCACGCGATGCTCCTGCTTTCTATAATACGAATCTGTGTCCATAACGCGGAAAGTGGCCGGTAAGAATGACGATGTGGCGGATGCCCTGCAGCCGGAGCTGCGGCTTTCCGTCATCGTGCCGGCCCGCAACGAAGCGGCTTCGCTGGGCGCCTGCCTCGACTCGCTCCTCACCCAATCGGAACCTGGCTTTGCCCTGGGCACCGAGTGGGAGCTGATCGTCGTCGATGATGACTCCAGCGATGGCACCCAGGAAATCGCCCTGGCCGCAACCGCCGGTCGCGAGGGCATCGTCGTCATCGCGGCGCCTCCGCTGGACCTCAGCGACCGCGGCGGCTTTACCGGCAAGACCAACGCCTGCTGGGCCGGGGCGCAGGTGGCACGCGGCGCGTGGCTCCTTTTCACCGACGCGGACACCGTGCACGAACCCGGAAACCTCTCGCGCGCAATCCACGAGGCCCAGAAGTACGACGCGGCGCTGCTCTCCTACTCGCCCCGCCAGATTGTCACCGGCTTCTGGCAGCGCGCCGTGATGCCGTTGATCTTCTCGGAACTCGCCAGCACCTATCCGCCGAAGAAGGTCAGCTCGTCCCGCTCTCCGCTGGCCGCCGCCAACGGCCAGTTCCTCCTGGTCGAGCGCGAAGCCTACTTCGCGGTCGGCGGCCATCGCGTCATCGGCCGCGAGATCCTCGAAGACGTCGCCCTGGCGCAAGCCATCAAGCGCCGCCACGGCATTCGCTTCCGCTACGCGCCGGACGCGCTCTCCACGCGCATGTACCGCACCCTCCCCGATATGATCGAGGGCTGGACCAAGAACCTCGCCCTGCTCTTCCCCAATACCTTGTTGCTGGCTGGGATGCAGACGCTGCAGTTCCTGCTCTTCTTCGGCCTTCCCGTGCTGGCGATCGGTCTGCCGCTCGAGTACTCCTGGCAGCGCTGGGCGATCATGGTGGTATGGCTGCGCACCACCTGGGGCTTTTACGGTCGCGTCGCGCGAGCCCACTTCCCCGCCGCCGACACCGCAATCTCCATCCTCGGTGTCCCGTTTTTCGTTTGGCTGCTGATTCGCAGCTACCTCAACCACCGCATCCATAAATCCGTCGGCTGGAAAGGACGCAATTACACCACGGGCCGCTAAGATAACCAGCGTCGATCCCGCCCGGCATACATCCAATAGAACAGGGGATTTATGATCCAAACCAAGGAACTCTGTCGTTTCTCCTGACAAATGACAACTGACAACTAATAACTAACAACTGCCCTTATGATCCTTCTAACCCGCAAGGCCGAATTCTCCTCCGCCCACTACTACTGGAACGATGCCTGGTCGCCGGAGGAGAACCAGCGCGTCTTCGGCAAGTGTGCCAACCGCAATGGCCACGGCCATAACTACACCCTCGAAGTCACCGTCGCCGGCGAAGTCGATCCCGTCTCCGGCTTCGTCGTCGACCTCAAAGACCTGAAAGCCATCCTCGAGCGCGAGGTCCTCAGCGTCTACGATCATCGCCATCTCAACCTCGAGGTCCCGGAATTCGCCGCGCGCGCCCCGACCACCGAAAACATCGCCATCTCCATCTGGCAGCGCCTCGACGGAAAAATCCCCCACGCCAAACTCCATCGCGTCCGCGTGTACGAAATGCCCGACCTCTTCGCCGACTACTACGGTGAACCATGACGACCGCACCCGCCAACTCGCAACCGAAGGCCTACCTCTCCCGCCGCTATCGCCTCAGCGCGTCGCACCGGCTGCACACGGACGCCTTCACCACCGGCCAGAATCGGGCCACCTACGGCAAGTGCAATAACCCGCACGGCCACGGCCACAACTACATCGTCGAGGTCACGTTCGCCGGGCCCGTCGATCGAACCACCGGGATGGTCTGCGACCTTGGCGAACTCGATCGATTCGCCCAAACCAATCTGCTCGACCGCTTCGACACCATGAACCTGAACACGCTCGACCCCTTCCGCGGCATCGTTCCGACAACAGAAAACTTTACGATGGAGGTACACCGGATCTTTGAGCAGTTCCCCGGTGCGAAGCTCACCCGCGTCAGGATCGAGGAGACCAGCAACAACTCGTTCGAGTACTCAGAGTAGATCGACTTCAATCGGCAGCCCAATTTCAGGAAAGGCATCCACATGAGCCCCCTCACAGCTTCGGAAACATTCTCGGCGGCATCGCTCACCACCCAGGAACTCTACCGCGAACTGCTGGTCCGCATCGGCGTAGACCCCACCCGCGACGGCCTGGCCGACACCCCCGAGCGCATGGAGAAGTCCATGGCCTTCCTCACCCGCGGCTACACCCAGGACGCCGCCGCCGTCATCCAGGAAGCTCTCTTCGACGTGGACTACGACGAGATGGTCATCGTCAAGGACATCGAGTTCTTCTCCCTCTGCGAGCACCACCTGCTGCCCTTTTTCGGCAAGGCCCACATCGCCTATCTGCCCAATGGCAAAGTCGTCGGCCTCTCCAAGCTTCCCCGCGTCGTGGACGTGTTTTCCCGCCGGCTGCAGGTGCAGGAGCGCCTCACCACCGAAATCGCCGACGCCATCTCCGACGCCATCCATCCCCAGGGCGTCGCCGTCATCCTCGAAGCCCAGCATCTCTGCATGATGATGCGCGGCGTGGAGAAGCAGCACTCCGCCACGGTCACCTCCGCCATGCGCGGCGTCTTCAAAACCCAGTTGCAGACCCGCAACGAATTCCTATCCCTCGTCCGCCGCAACGGCAACGGCATCTAGCGTCCCGTCCCTGAAAGAAATAAAGTGGCACTGTTTTTATTGTTTGTCATTCTGAGCGTAGCGAAGAATCCCCGTATTTCGCCCCCACCCACGTTCGGTTAAGAGAGCAGTCCGTCGATGCAGCGTTCCCTTTAGTCTTATCGGTCAGATCGGTGTCAATCGGTGTTAAGCATTTGCCTTGGCCCGCGACCGCGTAGTCTTGTAAACGATGAATGGACTACTGGTTTTAGATAAACCCGCGGGTCTGACCTCGCATGACGTGGTGGACATTGTGCGCCGCGCCACCGGCGAGCGCTCCATCGGCCACCTCGGCACGCTCGACCCCATGGCCACCGGCGTGCTCCCGCTGCTGCTCGGCAAGTACACGCGCCTGGCTCAGTTCTTCGGCACCGCGGAGAAGGGCTACGAAGGTGTCATCCGCTTCGGCTTCGCAACCGACACCTTCGATGCCGAGGGCACGCCCGCCGCCGCGCCGCAGCCCCTCACCAAATCTCTCGACGAACTCCGCGCTCTCGCCGCTCGCTTCCACGGCGAGATGCAACAGACGCCCCCCGTCTTCTCCGCCAAGAAAATCTCCGGAGTCCCGGCCCACAAGCTCGCCCGTGCCGGCAAACCCGTCGATGTCAAGCCCGCGCGCATCTTCATCCAGCGCTTCGAACTGCTCTCGCTCGACGGCCCATCCTCCACCGAGATGCAAGCCCGCTTCGAGATGCACGTCTCCGCCGGCGGCTACGTCCGCTCGGTCGCGCAGGAACTCGGGGCACTCGCAGGATGCGGCGCGCATTTGGCCGTGCTTCGCCGCACCCAGGCCGGAGTCTTCACGCTGGCGCAGGCCCTCGCCCTCGACCAACTCAAGGCGCTCACGGGTCAGCCTGGCGCGATCGAGCAGCACCTCCCGCATCCACGCACCCTGCTCCCGGAGATGCCCTCCGTCACCGTCGACGAGCAGGACGCCGGCCGCCTGCGCAACGGGATGCAGGTCAACCTGCCGGACTTCTCCGGCGCACCTCTGGTCAAAGTCTTCACCAGTCCGGTAGACCTGCTCTGCATCGCCAAACGCATCGCCGGAACGCTGATGCAGCCCATCGTGGTCCTCGGCTAATTCCGCGCTCAACTACTTCTTCAATAGCGGCAGCACCAGCGGCACCACATTCCTCGCCACCACCACATTGCCCTTCGCGGTCGCGTGCGTCTCGTCCCGCTGCATCATTCCGGGGACCCCATACACATCCTTCAGCAGAAACGGCAGCATGGGCACGCGATACTTCTTCGCCAGCACTGCATACGTATCGTCGAACTGCTTAATATAGTCCGGCCCGTAATCCGGCGGCAGCGTGATGCCCGCCAGCGCGACCTTAATCCCCGCGCCTTTCAGCGTCCACACGATCTCGTCCAGATTGGCCCGGCTGTCTTCAATCCGAAGCCCCCGCAGCCCGTCGTTCCCGCCAAACTCCACCACCGCCACCGCGGGATGCATCGCCAGGATCTCCGGCAGCCGCTCGACTCCGTCCTTGGTCGTGTTTCCGCTGATGCCCGCGTTCTCCACGCGATAGTGGTAGCCCAGCTTATCCAGATCTGCCTGCAGGTAGTCGGGATAGCTCTGGCCCGGTCCGGTCCCCAGCCCCGCCGTCAGCGAGTCCCCGAAGCAGACCAGAACCGGCCGCAAGTCCTTACCGTGCCCATCGCCCTGCAATTGCACGGCTGCCGCAGGCACAAACCCATCCGGCCCAGCGTCCTCGCCTCCGGATGCCCCCGGCGCCGCAGGCCTCGCACTCGCCTCTCCTGTCGAATTCGCTGCGCTGTTCCCGTGGCATCCCCACGCCACCAGCAGCAAACCAGCTAGAATCGATAGCAAGTAAACTTTCCGCACCGTTCCAACGTATCAAATATGGAAGCGCCCGCGTTGCTTCACTCGGACGCAGAGGGAGACTTTGGTTCCGTGAGTGACGACGCAGGCACAGGGCAACCGATGATTGTGGTAGAAGGACTGCGGAAATCCATCCGCAATGGCACGCGCACCGTGGACATCCTCAAAGGCCTCGACTTCCGCGTCTCCAGGGGCGAGTTCGTCGCCATCATGGGAGCCTCCGGCAGCGGCAAGTCAACCCTCCTCGGCCTGCTCGCTGGGCTGGACACGCCCAGCGCCGGCAGCGTCCATCTCAACGGCACCGCCATCAGCTACCTGCCCGAGGACAAACTCGCCCAGGTGCGCGGCAAGACCGTCGGCTTTGTCTTCCAGTCCTACCAGCTCATCCCCACCCTCACCGCGCTCGAGAATGTCCTTCTCCCGCACGAACTGAACGCCGAAGGCGACGGCCTGCCGCGCGCCCGCGCACTGCTCACCAGCGTCGGCCTCGGAGACCGCATGCATCATTACCCCGTCCAGCTCTCCGGCGGCGAGCAGCAGCGCGTCGCGCTCGCCCGCGCCTTCGTCCTGCGCCCGCCCATCGTCCTTGCAGACGAGCCCACCGGCAACCTCGACACCACCAACGGCGCCCACGTCCTCCAGCTTCTCCTCGATCTGAACCGCAGCGAAGGCGCCACCCTGGTTCTGGTCACCCACGACGCCATGCTCGCCGACTACGCCGGCCGGCGCATCGTGCTCCGCGACGGCCTCATCGTCTCCGACACTCCGAATCCCGACCGCAAAGCCACGCCTCCGCCCTTGCCTGCTGCTTTCGCCGTGGGCGTCTAGCCATGGCCAGCCTTTCCTACACCTCCGCCGTCAAAATCGCTGCCCGCGAGATGCGCTCTTCGCGCGGCAAGTTCCTATTTGTGCTGCTTTCCGTTGCAATTGGCGTCGCCGCACTCACCGGGGTCCGCGGCTTCTCCGGTTCCTTCCGCGTCACTTTGCTCGATCGCGCCCGCTCCATCATGGCCGCGGACCTCTCCGCCCGCACCGGCCAGCAGCTCACCTCCGACGAGCAGCGCGCCATCGACTCCATCCGCGCTACGGGCGTCCAGACCACCACCGTCGTCGAGATGCTCTCCATGGCCTCCTCGCCCTCGTCCCCCGATCCGCTCCTGGTCTCTATCAAGGCCGTCGATCCCGCGCTCTATCCCTTCTATGGCAGCGTCGATCTCGCTCCCGCCCTCACCCTCCCTGCCGCGCTCACGCCCACCACCGTCGCCGTCGGCGATGACCTGCTTCTCCGCCTCAATCTCCGCGTCGGCGACCCACTCAAGCTCGGAAATCAGACCTTCCGCATCGTCGCCACCGTGGTCAACGAGCCCGACCGCCTCTCCGGCAGCTTCACGGTCGGCCCGCGCGTCTTTATCTCCCGTGCCGCACTCCAGTCCACCGGCCTGCTCGCTCCCGGCAACCGCGCCACAGAGCGTGTCCTCTTCAAACTCCCGCCAACGGCCGGAGGCCAGCTTGCCTCCGACGCCAAGGTCGCCGACCTCAAAGCCAAGCTCGTCGCCGCCCTCCCCGACTCCCAGATCACCGACTACCGCGAGTCGAGCCCCGCCATCACCAACGGCCTCGACAGTGCCACCAGCCTGCTCTCGCTCATGAGCCTGGTAGCCCTCGTGCTCGGTGCCGTCGGCGTCGCCATGGCCATGCGCGCCCACCTGCAGCAGCGCCTGGACACCATCGCCATCATGAAGTCGCTCGGCGCGCGCAGCTCGCAGATCATCAAGATCTACCTGCTGCAAACCCTCTTCCTCGGGACAGTTGGCGGCCTCATCGGAATCGCCGGCGGCATCGCCGTTCAGCTTGCCTTCCCCTTCGTCCTCGGCAAGCTCATCAACGTTCCACCCGAATTCCACTTCCAGCTCGGCGCCGTCCTCACCGGCCTTGGCGCCGGCATCCTCATCACCCTCCTCTTCACCCTCCCGCCGTTGCTCGACATCCGCGACGTCCGCCCCAGCCTCATCCTCCGCCGCGCCGTCGAAGACTCCGATTCCGACGACCCCTTCATCCGCGCCGCCCTCAAGAAATTCTCCAACAACATGGCGCAGATCCTCGCCACCATCCTCATTTTGGTCGGCCTTGCCGTCATCGCCATGACGCTCTCCGACTCCCGCATCGTCGGCACCATCTTCTCGATTGGCCTAGTCGTCATCCTGCTGGTGCTGCTCGGAGCGTCCAGCGCGCTTCTGGCCACGCTCAAGTTCTTCCTCAATCGCACCCGGCTGCATCTTCCTTCTTCACTGCGCCACGGTCTCGCCAACCTCTACCGTCCCGGCAACCCGTCCGCCACGCTGCTCGCCGCCCTCGGCCTCGGCGTCATGCAGATCATGACCGTCTACCTGGTGCAGAAGGACGCAATCCAGGAGATGAACATCTCCGCCGCGCCCAACCTCCCCAACGTCTTCCTCATCGACATCGCCGACTCCGA
>Ga0181520_10002578_pt1 | contig 33303 bp, 25 predicted proteins | sample PEATcosm2014_Bin_29_FD_132451 | JGI IMG/M metagenome (GOLD analysis project Ga0181520, IMG submission 132451) | Peatland microbial communities from MTU Mesocosm Facility, Houghton, MI, USA - PEATcosm2014_Bin02_30_metaG | ecosystem: Environmental > Terrestrial > Soil > Wetlands > Peat | place...
TAATGTCATCCCTTCGGGATTTGGAATTTTTTTTCCATGGATATTTTGCTATAATAATGTCATCCCTTCGGGATTTGGAATTTTTTTTCCATGGATATTTTGCTATAATAATGTCATCCCTTCGGGATTTGGAATTTTTTTTCCATGGATATTTTGCTATAACCTGCCGGCCAGCAGGCAGGTAATGTCATCCCTTCGGGATTCCGGGTGTTTATGTGGATGGTAATTGTTACAAATATTTCGTCCCAGGCGGGACTAATAACATAATAAAAATATTGAGTCCTGAAAACTTTCAGGAATAATTTCATAAGGAATTATTTAGTGTGCTCTAAATAGTGTAAGATTAGAAGAAATAAGATTTTTAAAAAATGAAAATTATAGACAAATATCTCATCAAGCAGTTTCTCCAGACAATTATCTTCGGTATAATTTCATTTACATTGATTTTTGTCATAATTAATATGGTTGAAAATATTGGAAATTTTTTGGATCAAAACGTACCGTTCACTATTATTCTTCATTATTATATTGTATTCAGCCCGGATATAATAAAGCTTATGACACCTGTTGCAGTGTTGTTTGCGGCGTTATTTACAGCAGGTAAAGCTGCAAGCTTAAGCGAACTTACGGCTATTAAGGCAAGCGGAGTTAGTTTATACAGGTTTATGGTCCCGTTTCTTATTACTGCTTTTGTAATAAGTTTATTTTCAATTTATTTTGCCGGCTACATTGTCCCTATGGCAAATGAGACTAAAGAAAAAATCGAGGTAAAATACCTTGATTCAGGGTACAATTATCTCGGCAGTAATATTTTTTTCCAGGATTCCAAAACAAGAATTGTAAGTATCTCATACTTTGATAATTCACGGAATCAGGCTATCAGGGTAAGTATTGAAGAATTTGCTAATGATGATCCTACAAGAATTATATCCAGAATCGACGCTCAAAATATGGTTTATGATACGGTGGCACATATATGGATTGCAAATAACGGAATTCAGAGGACTATAAATTCAGACAGTCAGAGCGCATCTTTTTTTACAACTTTAAAAATAAATTATCTTAATTTCAAGCCGGAAGATTTAGCTTCCAAACAGCAGAAGCCGGAAAATATGAATCTCAGCCAGCTTAATAAATTGATTGATTCCCAAAAGCGCGCCGGTAATGATCCCACCAGTACACTAATTGAATATTATTCACGTATATCATTTCCTATGGCAAGCCTTATTGTTGTGTTTTTCGGCTTGCCGATTTCAGCTAATAAAAGAAGAGGCGGACTTGCGGTACAGGTCGGCGTAAACATACTTGTAACTTTTATTTATCTTGTGTTTTTGCAGATAAGTCTTGCTTTTGGAAAGAACGGCGCTTTAAGTCCCCTGCTGACTGCATGGTCTGCAAATTTGATATTTCTTGCTGCGGCATTAATTAACCTGCCGAGGATACCGCAATAATTTCGACTGTTTAGTGAGACTTACTTTATTTTGTTATGTAGTTCAGCCTTGTACGGAGGGTAAACTGTTCCACCAAAGACGGACTGGTGGAACCGTTTACCTCTCTTTAAATAAAAATTTAGAAAATATACTAAATGTATATTTAGACATACAAAACTAATTTTCTCACAGCCTGTCTAAGCCGGTGGAAAATAACAACTCAAAATTAAAACATCCAGCGGGAATCTAATGCAACAGAAAGATATTTTGCAGAATTAGGTGCTGCAAAAGATTGCATATCCATGGTTGCAAAATTAAATTCCAAAGGACCGGCTTCAATGCCCAAACCAAGCGCCCAATGGAAGCCTAGCAGTCCGCCGAAAGAAAATCCCGTCCTTATATAAGGAACACCGGGAGCAAGCTGCCATTCACCGCCGACCGAAACACGGGTCTTTGTGCTATTACCGGGTTCGTCGTTAAAGCCCTGATTTATATCCATTGCAACAAGCAGAGTACCAGGGAACGAACCCTGACCGAAATTAAATTTATGCGCGGCGCCGATTCTTAATGCAGTGGGTAAATCCGTACTAAAACTGCCTCCGGTTACACTGTTTCCCTTAAAATTATATTTTATAGAATCCTGCTGTGATTTACTTGTCAAATCGCTTATTGTATATTGCCCACCGGCAGTAGTAACAGCAGCATTTTGATTCCAGGAAATGCTTCCGATATCCGTAATAGCCAAAGAAACAGTCCAGTCATTAAAAAGACTTGCACTAAATCCAATATCAAAACCGAAGCCCGTACCGGCAGGCGAAGGGAACGGGGTTCCATTGGTTTTTGCGCTATTGGTATCACTTGATGTATTAGTAGTATCTTTGTACTTAACATTGAACATACTGGAGAAGGCTGATTGAATAACATAGTTTGAATGCAATGTAATTTGGTTATTTGCACCTGTTTGAAAATAATTACCATTTGTCTGCACACTTTGCGCATAAGCAAAACCCTGGTAGTATTTCAAAGTTACACCCGCAGCTAACTTTTCAATATATTGATCTAATACACCCTTGATTTCCCTGGAATAGCTTAACGAATAATTTCTAATCCACCATGCATTAAACTTAGAATCATCAAAGCTATAAGTATTATTCTGCGGGTTCCCATATAAAGCTAAAGTTGAAAGAGCCTGCGGCACGGTTACATCGCCTTCAATAAAATCATTTATCGAAAAGCCAAAAGAGCCGATTGACGGATCAAGATGCAGCCCGAATGAAAAAAGAGTAAAAGACATATTGCTGAAAATCAATCCGCCGCCGCTAAATAATGAGTTCAGATTTTGCTTATCATTATCTGATAAATTCCTCGGCTGCCCGTTCACTGCTCCAAAGTAATAATTAATATCATTGATAGTCATAAAATTAGTGCCCGCAGTTACCGATAAATGAGGCAATGGGAGAATTGTACTAAAATCCACTTCAGTATCTGAATTAATCAAATTTGCCGGGTTAATACCTATTGAATAAACACCCTGCGAAATTGCGTTGGACGTTTTTCCAAGGCTCATACTTCTTGCGTCGGTACTTCCTTCAGAACCGTACTGTGCAAATATATTTACACAAAAAACGATTGAAACCGACAGGATAATTATTAAATTTTTCATTATTCTAATTCCTTCCTTATTTCAAATCGTTTGTGTTTACGTGATATTGTACGCCTCCGTAGACCGTAACCTGGATAAGATCATCGGGTCGTATGGCTACATATTGAGTGGGACTGCTTGAAGCGCCGCTTGTTTGGACGGTTACCGTGACAATAGCATAATGCGCTCGTGCTAACAAAGTAGCCTGCACGGAATCCAATTGAATTAAGTTGTTGGTAGTTACCGAACCGGTTACCTCGCCGGCTGTGTTAATAGCGGCAGCATTGAAAGAAAGCGAATCCGAGAACAAATGCTTATACCTGCTGTCGACAAAGTTAACAGTAAGCCAGGCATTCAGCGGAATGCCGTTTTGAACATTAACATTAATATATGCAGACCTTGCATCCTGAATTTTCAGGCTATCCTGATTGGATATATTAATGCTTGTTGTATCAGTCAGTAAAGTTTTTTGGAGCGCCAGAATACTCTTAGTAGAGAAATTGGTTGAGAATACAACCGAGTCCTTATTTGTTACCGTTCCCGTCGAATTAGAAGGGTTCATAATATAGTCTGCGCTCAATAATATTGTACTCGGTAAAAAACTTATAAAAGATGTTATATTACTGTTAGCCTGTGTAAACGTAAGGTGCGTAATACCGTTTCCTATGGTAAATGTTATATTTGAACTACCTGTAGAATCCTGCAGCGCTAATTTACTCCCATCGCTTCTAACCCCGATTATATTTAAACTATCTACTTTAATACTAAATGGTTTTGACGCCGGAGAATAATATTTTACATCCATTTCAAGCTCGGCATTTTGAAGAGAGGCTTTGTTTCCATAATTTTGAGCATCGCCAAGGTTTAGCGAAAATTGTTGAGATTTTACTCCCAAACTTTGTTCAGGCAAATAGCCGGTAGCCGAACTAAAATCAAAATTGGAACTATAAAAATCCATTGTTACATAAGAAACAGCTGAACCAGTACTTGATGAAGCGCTTACAATAATTGGGATGCTGCTTGGGTTTTTTGCGGGTTGATATGCAGATAAATTATAAACATCTCCCCCAAGAGATTTCTGAATTACCTTTGGACTCTGCAGGTTTGCGGGCGCTGATACGGGGATAACAAGCTCTGATCCGTTTTCCACTATTCTTGGGAAAGTAACGGTTATATTAGCAGGAATCGAAGTATTGTTACTAACATTGAACAACAACGATCCGCTTGAAAAAACCGCATTTTGCAATATCGCCCCCTCGGGTACAGGCAGCCAAATAGTTATGCTTGTATCTATTGAATTAACTACAGGAATAATATTACCCTTCGAGGATGTCTGCGTGTTTAACTGGATAAAATTTGAAACATCGGCGCTTTGAGTGTACGTATCTGATTGAAGGACATAAATACTATCGGCAGACGATGTCCCCTGTATAGAAAGATATTTTTGCTGCTTGATAATATCATTAAGCGTATACGACCTGTTCACAAGCGGGACATTTAGGTCAACATCCCATTGAGGCGCTTTCAGGTTTGTGGGCAAATCGATGCAGCCGCCAACCAAAAAGGAAAGTAAAATAGAAACCAGCATTAGAGGAAAGATTCTGTAATTAGAGTTCATAAGGACTCCTATTTAGTTAATAAAAATTAAAAATAATATAATAGAAAGCCAAGAATTAATTACATATAGAATAAAATCAGGCAATGATAATCGAATAAAAACACTTTGTTTCTATTGGAAATCACATTTGTCCAAAAATGATTAATTATTAAATCATTTTGAATGAAATAAAATTAATCAGTATAGGCGCATTAAAATAGCAATATTTAACATTCTATTCCAAAGTCCCTCTTGATTTTCACAATTACCCCTTTTACCGCCGCCGCAGTTAAAGCTAAAAGGGGTATTTTAAATTACTTAAAATAGCATTTAAATTCACTTAAATAATATTAATTATTTATTATATTATCTGCCGGGAAAAAGGAGATAAGTATTTCAAAAGAATTTGCATTACCGAGATACAAATTAATTCCTGGTAAAAAAATATTAAAACCGGAGAAACGCTGTTAAAATTCTTCTGATGGATTCCGTTATATACTTCTTCATTTCATATTGACTTTTATAAATTATATTAGTAAAATGCTATGGGCTAATGGAATAGGGTAGTTAGTTATTTTAGCCATGATTGGGTGTTTAAGACGGTTAATAACAAGAAAGTGAAAAAATAGTTTTATGCAGAAATTTATTACCGTTAAAGAAATTAAAGAAGGCATGGAATTAGCCGTTCCTGTCAGGAATAAATTTAACCAGGTTTTGCTGGCTGAAGATATTAAATTGGAAGAAAGGCACAAAAATATATTATTGTTTTGGGGCGTACAGGGCATATACGTAAAAGACAGTGAAGGGAAAACAGAATCGCAATATGATGAAGCTGAAATATTAATAGCAAAAGATGAACTGAAGAAACGTTTAAAGTGGAATTTCAGAAATTTCAACGAGGAAGAAATTTATAACTTAGCTTTAAGTGAATTATTATTAAAGAAAATGAAGTAAAATATTGATATGAATTCATTTGAAATAATAATTCAGAATATCAAAAATTTACAGACTCTTCCAACTATTTATACTTCCATTTCGGAAGCTCTTGAAAATCCTTTTGTAACACCGCAAAAATTAGCCCAAATTATCTCAATTGACCAGGTTTCCTCCGTCAAAATATTAAAAGTTGCTAATTCACCTTTTTACGGTTTCAGGGGAAGAATTGATACTATTTCGCAAGCAATTCTTTACCTGGGCTTTGATGAAATAAAAAGCATAATTTTTGCCCTATCTGTGGTAAATATTTTTACAAAGGATAAGGTAATCTTAAATTTTAAGCCGAGAGATTTATGGGCACATTCAATTGCAGTTGGAATAGCTACAAGATTAATCGGCAGCGCTTTAGGCGAAAGAGAGCTTGAGAATTATTTTTTAGCAGGAATTATACATGACATAGGAAAACTGCTTTTTATTGAATTTATGCCCAATGACTATAAAAAAGTATTACAGGTTGTGAAAGAAAAAAATTGCTACATAAAAGATGCAGAAATTGAAATCTTAGGAATAGATCACTGCATGGCAGGGCAGATACTTGCGGAAAAATGGAAACTCCCCTTAGCCCTGCAAGATGCCATCCTTTTGCATCACACAGGCATAAAAGCTAGTCAAACCAGTAAAATAACAGCGTCAGTTCATGTTGCAGATATTCTTGCTACAGCTTTGGATTTGGGGAAAACAGGAGATAACATTATCCCCGAGCCAAATTTTAAAGTTTGGGAAATAATAAAATTACCAAAAGGCTTTTTCCTGTCAATTAGAAAGAAATTGATTGATGATTTTAACCAAACAATAAGACTTATGTTAACTGAATAATTCATGAAACAAAGGGAAATAGATATTGACAACCCTGATTTTTATGGCGCCATAGCCTCGATTGATCCGCTGCTGTCGCAAGAAAAATCACATCGCCAATTAATTGCGGATGGTCTTGAAGCATATAGAAAAATTAAAGGATGCAATTACGCAGCGCTATATATTATTAATCAGCAAAATTTCGATTTTCATTATGAAGTATGTACTAAAGGAACCGATAGAGAAGAAGTAGAGAATTCATTCAAACTTTTGGTTGATAGCGGCGGCATTACTGAGATGCTTAGTAAAGGCAAAATAACTTTTTGGCAAATTAAAAAGGGAAAGAATAATATTGACTTTTTAATTATCCCTTTAATTGTCCAATCCGGCATAACCGGATTATCAATTTTATCTCTTGACAAGTCTTTTTCCAGGCATGATAATATCATTGAATTTTTAAGAATATATTCGAACTATTATACATTGTTAATGCAAAATCATTTCTTGATAGAGGAAATTCAAAACATAAAACTATTTTCCGAACAGCAAATAACTACCAGAACAAATAATATAGTTAATAGTACAAGAGAATTGAAGTCCATTTTGGATAAAGTGCATGCCGGCATTATTATTATCGATAAAAAAACATTGCAGATTGCTGACGCAAATTTAGCTGCGCTGCGGATGGTCGGAGTTCAGAAGGAAGAAATTTTAGGGACAGACATCAGGGCTTTGTTCGCATTTAATGATGTTACTTCAAAATCGATTAAAATAACCGCTAACCTGGAAGAACTACTAATAAATAAAGACGGGGATTTCATTCCTGTAATCACAACCGCTACAGAAATAAATCTTGATGGCGAAGAATTTATTATCGATACATTTTTGGATATATCCGAACGTAAAAAAATGGAAACCGCTTTGCAAGAAGCGCATGACAAGCTTGAACAACGGGTAGAGGAACGTACAATTCAGCTCTCGATGGCGAATAAAGAACTTCAAATGGAAATTAAAGAGCGCCTAAAAGCAGAAAAGGAATTACTGGCGGCAAAAGAAAAAGCAGAACAATCCGATAAAATAAAAACTAATATTCTTGCAAATATGCAGCATGAGTTCAGAACGCCTTTAATCGGCATTCAAGGTTTTTCTAAAATCCTAATGGATGAAATTAACGATGCCGAACACATTGAACTTGCAAAATATATTTATTCTTCCGGGCAAAGATTATTAAATACTCTCAATAGTGTTTTATTTATGTCTAAATTTGAGTCCGATAGTATCTCAGTAAAATTTAAAGAATACAATTTATCCCAGAAGATAAGCGCGATAGCTTCTCCGTTTGAAATGGCTGCTAATGAAAAGAATCTTGAATTCAAATTATATCCGTGTGAAAACATATTGGTAACTGTTGACCTTGATTTATTTACGCAGGCAATAAGTAATTTATTGGACAATGCCGTTAAGTTCACTAAAAAAGGTAATATTTCAGTTTTGATTGATAAGGCTACGGCAAATGAAAAAGAATGGGCAGTAATTAAGATTTGTGATACCGGTGTGGGCATTATGGACAACGAGCAAACAGTAATATTTGACGCTTTCCGGCAAGCAAGCGAAGGATATAGCCGCGAATATGAGGGGAACGGACTTGGTTTGACTCTTGCTAAAAAGATGATTGAATTAATGAATGGTAAGATTACGCTTGAAAGCAAACTTAATTTTGGTTCAACTTTTATTGTTTGGCTTCCTATTTAATTTGTTTATTCATTTCATCTGATTTAAAAAATCAATACCCAATTTCCAATCACATATTTATCCAATAAGTAAACTTGACTATAAAAATATTATCAGCAGGCAGAGTCCACATCCGGTCGAAAGAATTATTGAATTGGAATGAACCTATCGTTTCCTGATCCGACCTCGTCTGTGTCCAGACAAAATAAAGAACTGAACCCGGTAAATATTCCCACCTGAGGACAGCATCGCCGCGCAATGAAACAACATTGAAATTTGGATTAGCAATCGTAAATGGCTGGGCAGGGCCAGGTCCATCCGGATCAACCGTGTACGTATCACTATTAAATGTTGAAGACCCTTGACCGTAAGTATTAAACTTATAAGTACCCGGCTGAGCGAGTTCCTTAAAATTACGGTAATTGCCGGAAGAAATAAGCGGCTGCATATAAAGCTGCATACTAAGTTTCGGATTAAATGTCCAATTCAACCTGATGCCGGAAGAAAGTGTTGTTTGATTAAATTGAGCAAAGACATATCTTGTTCCAAATGTAGCTGTTGCATACGGATCGGGATAAGAATTAACCCATTGAGCGATGGTATAAACATAGGCAAGTTGAGGAGCAATGCTTAAGGATATATTGGTTGAAGGGTTAAAATCAATTTCGCCATAAATATAGGGTTGGTCAGAGTAGTCTGTATGATATGTGCCGCCTCCAAGATAAAATACCAAATTCTTTTGCTGGTCTGTATTCGCACTTAAGTCTACCTGATATCCCGGAGGGTTTAACATAGCCGGACCACCCCTTGTTTCCCTGTTATTTAACGTCTGCGGATTGTAGGCATAATCCCAATTTATTGCATAGAAATTAGGGAATTGTAAATAGCCGTAATGATAAAATCCTTCCCATGTAATTTCTCTTTCATAATCATAATTTCGAAAAATTGCCGCCCCGAGCTGCGCGTTGTGGAAAAAATTAGTTGGAGTTGTCCATTGATACATTGACCCGATATGCATATTTATTTCATTGGTTATAGGCAGATAACCCAGGTCATTAATTTCATATCCCGGACTTACAGCACCGATAGCAGCATTTACCTGCCAATTTCCTTTTTGCTTACTTAACACTATTCTGCCGGCATAGCCTGTCAAAGATGCAGCATTGCTGTCTACGCTTAAGTATTTTGAATCCGGGCGCTGGAAATAATGACGCGGCCCGGTTTGTAAACTTAATATGTCTGCTTTATCACCGTTAACATTACTTGCACTATACCAGCCGTTCATTACCCATATGCCGGAAGTATCCAAGTAGCTCCATCCATCCAAACCTCCGACGAGAGCATTTTTATTTAGCTGATCAGGTAAGCCCGAATCTTTAAAAAATCTATTTGTATAAGTTGAAATCATACCAATACCCTGCTGCCCCGAATTAAATTCTTTTTGTACTCTAACAATGCCATAATAAGTTAAGGGCTCGGCTTCTAGCGAATATTGTTGTCCATCAACCTGATAATCGGCATATTCCCTTTTAGTCACTGCCTGAATAGCGCCAATGTTCCAACCATCACCAAGCCTGCCGATAATCTTTGCAGCGCCTATAATTTGGGTACCTGAAGGTTCATTTACAAAATCAGCAGTTGGAATTGCAGCTTCGGGCGCCCTTCCAATCCGCCGGCTGTAAAAAAATGTTGGAGACCACCAGTTAAAGCTCCAATAATTTGTTACTCCACCGATACCGAAATTAAAAAAAGATGAACCTTCAACAAAGAATGGACGTTTTTCCTGGAAGTAAGTTTCTACATCGCTTAAATTTATTACAGCAGGATCAATTTCAACCTGTCCGAAATCCGGATTTATAGCAGCATTCAAAGTAAGATTGGTTCCAATGCCCATCTTTAAATCGGCACCGATATTCGGTGTATAAACCGAACCATTGCTGTAAGGATTACCTATACCCGGATCCGAATATTCGGCTTTTGTTGTACCATAGGGAAGAAATTCAAAATTACTTGGGGGTTTAATTCCTTTTATCCCCTCAAGCTGTGCAAACCGCGAAACAAAACCGTTACTATTTTTAGGAATATAGACCAGGAAATCATCTTCATGCTTACGTGCAATCAGTCTTTCGATATCAATACCCCACTTATTCATATCTTTCAATTTAAATCTAAACTGGGAAAAAGGTATTCGAATTTCAACCGTCCAACCTTTATCATCAATATGCGCTTTCCCTTCCCAAACGCCATCCCAGGATTGATCGTTCCAGGTATCATTATAAAGAGTACCATCATATATAGTACCACCTGCATTAACGGCAAAATAAAACCCTGTCAGTTTATCAAAAAATGGGTCGAAATATATTTTAAACATATCTGCATTTACAGAAACATCGCGGCGGGCCAAATTCTTAATTATAGAATCCGGACAGCTGTCGTACATCCTGGCGCCTATATAAATAGCATCATCATCATAGACTATGCGAACTTCAGTCCGTTGAGTAGCCGGTTTACCTTCAGCGGGATCCAGTTGAGTAAAATCCGTAATTTCGAAGTTATTTTGCCAAACCTGCTCGGACAAAATCCCATCAACGACAACCGGTTCTTTTGTGCGGACAGCATGTACAACTATTGTTTTATTAGTATCCGGGGATTCATACATAGCTGCTGAAATAAAAGGATTAAAAAAGCTTAAGAAGAGTAAAATTAAAATATTTCTCATGTACTTTCTTTTTTAAACGTTAGACTTGGTTTATGCTAAAAAGGTTGCAGGGAATAAAATTAAAAAACAGTTAATATTTAAGACAAGATTTTCAACAATTTATAATGATAGTTCTTTTTTCATCATTTCAAGCGATTCGAGAATAGATAAAGGTTTGTAATCAAGTTCGGTTTCAGCTTTTAGTATTATTAACCCGGATTTAAGGGGGCGTTGTGCAAGCTGGTTCAATTCACTTGTTTTTATTGGTAAGATAAGATTTTTATCCAGATTAAAATAATCTGCAATTTTTAAAGAAAAGTCATAGCGGGAGAGGAATTCCTTACCGCCGATATTATAAATTCCTTGTTTGTTAAATTCTATCGCTTTACTTATAGCATAAACAAGATCATCTATAAACGTAGGGTTGTTTATCTGATCGGTCACTATCCTTACTTTTTCACCTTTACGGACGGTATTAACGAGCCATCTTACAAAATCAGGACGGCTTTCTGCTGTACCGTAAAGAACGTTCGTTCTTAAAATTGTATAAATTGAGCCGCTAATTTTTAATGCGTTTTCACTTGCAAGTTTTGTTCTTCCATAATAGCCCAATGGGTTAGGTACGGCTGTCTCATTATAAGGTCCTTTTGTCCCGTCAAATATATAATCGGTAGAGATATGTATAAAACGAGCATCCGCTACCCGGCAGGCTTCAGCAATGTACTCAACGCCTTTAACATTTGTTTTCCAGGCAGTTTCCCTTTCAACCTCGCATTTATCAACATTTGTGTATGCGGCAGTATTTATAATAAAATCCGGATAGAAATCATAAACAACTTTTTTTACACATTCTCTTTTTGACAAATCGCAGCACACATATTCAGTATCTTTATAAACCGGTCCAGGTTCAATTGAACTGCCAAGCAGTTCAACATTTTCCTGTTTTGAATAAAACCTTATAACACGCTGACCAAGCATTCCGTTAGCGCCTATTACTAAAATTCTTTTCTTAATTATATCGTGTGAAAACATCTCTTTTTAGACCATTAAATTCATTTATATCTTCATAAGAAGCTGCATAGCCCGCAGCCGTATTAGCTAGCTCCAACGATTTACACAAATCTTTCGTTTTAATATATGTATAAAAAAATACTGCGCCAAAAATATCACCGCATCCTAGAGTATTTTTATTCCCGATTTTAACCGATGATTTAAATATCGAAATTATTTCATTATTATCAAGCATATATACTCTCGCGCCTATTTCTCCTTTGCTTAAAATAAATATTTTTACGCCGGACCTTAATATTTCTTCCGCCGCATCTTTTTCATCCTGTTTATTGCTGAGTGTTTTCAATTCATTCACATTCGCCTGAAGAATATCAACTGAGCATAACCATTCATCAACATCCGGAACCGGCCTGAAATTCCTTTTAAGATTTTCATCCAGACCGCGGGAAAGAGTGTGAACATCCATGAATATTAACCCATTATAAGCACGCCTGATTTCTTTCAATTGATATAGTGTAATATCAAAACCGGTTATCATATTGAGAAGGATCCCATCGAAAGAATTTAAATCCTTTATATCAATCTCAAGATTTTGCGAAATGCTTTCATAGGTTTCGCCGCGTTCTTTAAAATCATGCAGAGACAGATATACTTTAGGGATTCTTTCAACATATTTCATATAATCTTTCGCCATTCCGTTATAAACTTCGGCGAATAAGTAATAATTTTCTTTCTGCACAAAAGTATTCAACAGAATATTGTCCTCTTTGTCAATAAAGTTCTTCAAGCCAAGAGCGGTATAAAATATCCCACCGGGTTTTATTATATCTTTATTGTTTAAGTATATATGATCCTCAACTGTATGCCCTATTACAAGCATTCGCATATAAAAGCCCTAAGTAAAAAAATTATTTATATCGGACCCGGGCAATTTAGTTTTAAGCAAGTTTAATTTTGTTAATAAAATCCCGGATTTCAACTGTCAAAGTATTTATAAAAATAATCTATTAGTTTAGTATTTCCAATTATTTATTATTAAAAAATTATAAAATTGTTTCAAAAAATTGCAATCTATTTTGTTAGTATTCTGCACAATTTACTTTTAATTTAAACAGAAATGATTGAAATATTTAAAGCTAAATAATGTTTATAATTTAGATTATATTTGTAATTATTAAAGAAAAGTCTAATCACATCAATTAGTAAGAAACCGGAATTTTATGAAGATAGGTATTACATGCTATCCTACTTACGGGGGAAGCGGTGTTATAGCAACGGAGCTGGGAAAAGTTCTGGCAAAGAAAGGGCATCAAATTCATTTTATAAGCTATGCATTACCTTTCCGATTAACTAATTTTGTCGAGAATGTTGTATTTCATGAAGTTGAATTAAGCAGTTATCCATTATTCGAATTTCCACTATACAGTTTAGCGCTTGCAAGCAAAATGGTGGAGGTATCGTTATATGAAAAATTAGATTTGCTTCATGTTCACTATGCAATACCGCATGCAACCAGCGCATACCTGGCAAAACAAATGCTTAAAGAAAAACGCGATATAAAAATTATTACTACTTTGCATGGTACGGATATAACATTAGTCGGTCTGGAACCATCATTCCTTCCGTTAGTAAAATTCAGCACGCAACAAAGCGATGGAGTAACTGCCGTTTCGCGGTTTTTAAAAGAAAAGACATTAACTAATTATGCAATTGAAAAGGACATACAGGTAATTCCAAATTTTGTTGATACAGAACTCTACTACCCTCAAAAGGATTGCGCATTCAGAGAACACCTTGCTACGGAAGGTGAAAAAATTATTGTTCACACTTCTAACTTCAGGCAGGTAAAGAGAGTGCCTGATACAATCAGAATTTTAAACGAGGTTTTAAAAGAAGTGCCTTCAAAACTGGTCTTAGTTGGAGACGGCCCGGATCGATCAGAATGCGAACGATTATGCAGGGAACTTAATCTTTGCGACCAGGTAAAATTTCTGGGAAAACAGGATGGTTTAGTTGAAATATTAAATGCCGCCGATTTGTTTCTCATTCCTTCCCAATCTGAAAGTTTTGGATTAGCTGCGTTAGAAGCAATGGCTTGCGGCATACCTGTAGTTGCTTCAAGTGTAGGCGGGCTCCCGGAATTGGTGCGCCACAATGAGACCGGGTTTATTGCGGAGATAGGCGATATAAACAGGATGGCAAAGTATTGTATAGACATTTTAACAAATGAGAGAAAGAGAATTTTATTTTCTGAAAATTCAAGGAAAAGAGCCGTAGAACTTTTTGATAAATCAATTATAGTCCCTATGTATGAAGATTATTATAAAAAAATATTAAACGAATAAGGAGCGCTAACTGACCGATAAAGAATTTATCTTGAGCTGGATTAAAAAAATTTCTGAGGAAGGGTTAAAAACATTCCCTGATGATTTTGCTGAATTCACAACTTTTAGGGAAATCACTATGCCCGGGAGAGCTCTCGTAATCGGAGGTTCATTTTTCGGTTCGATTGAAATATTGACCACCGACGGAAATTTATTCCTGCATGTTGACAGCCATGTAAAAGCAAAATTTATTATATATTCAAATAGGAACCTGCCTTTAAAAATCACTATCCCCGAAAATGAATTAGAATTAAAAAACACTGTCGAAAAGTATGAAACCTATCTTGATCAACTCATTAAGCAAATAGAACTGAATTATAAAAAAGCTTTCCCCGGCGGCAAAGACCCGGCTTTACTTGTCAATAATATTTTCAAAATATTAAACCTGACAAGGTATTAAAAATAAATTGATTGAAATCAGCGGCAATATTTTTTCGTATATCAGCTTACTTTACGGCAAAGAAGCTGCAAAAATTTATTCTGATTATATAAAGCTGAACCCGGCGCAATATATAAGAGTAAATACTATAAAAACTTGTACAAATAATTTAATTCAAAAGCTAAAAAACAATTATTCTATTGAAACAGAGAAAATAGAGTTAGTACCTAATGCTTTAAAAGTTACGCACGATAATAATGCACTGGGAAAAACAATTGAGCATATTATCGGTGAGTATTATATACAGGGACTCTCCTCCATGATACCTCCGCTAATATTATCTCCTACGAAGGATGAGACCGTACTGGATTTATGCGCTGCCCCCGGCTCTAAAACTACAGAGATTTCTGAAATGATGCTCAATAAGGGAACTCTTATTGCAAATGAAGTCGCTCTTAACCGGGTAAAAATGCTGGTTTATAATATAGATCGCATGAATATAATGAACACAAGCGTTATAAGCACTAAAGGCGAATGGTTAAGCAAAATTTACGATTCTTATTTTGACAAAATTTTAGTAGATGCTCCTTGCAGCGGGCTTGGTATTATTCAGAAGAAAGAAGAAATCAGTAATTGGTGGTCGAAGGAAATCGCGGAAAGGCTTGGGGATCTTCAACTCCGGCTGCTTATTGCCGCAATAAAAATGGTTAAGACCGGGGGAACAGTTGTATACTCCACTTGTACTCTCACACCTGAAGAGAATGAATTTATTATTGATAAAGCAATAAAAAAATATCCCGTAGAGTTGGAATTTTTTGAATTACCGGTAAAATCTCATGAAGGCTTTACTTCATATAATGGGACCAAACTTGATCTAAATTTATCAAAGACAAAGCGCATTTTACCCTGGGAAGTTGACTCCGACGGCTTCTTTATTGCAAAACTAAAAAAAATTGGGGACACAATTTCACCCGGAATATCAATTCCCAAACAAAGGGTTATTAAATTGATTCATTCTTGGGGAAAAGAAATCCGAAGTTATCTCAAAGGCTTATCCAATGAATTCGGAATTGACGAAAGTGTATTAGAAAACTACCGGTATATTATTAAGAAAAATGATATCTTTTTTATTGATAATACCTGGAATGATAATAATCCCGGACTATTTGAAAGAATTGGAACTAAGTTCGGTACAATTGATAAAAATGGAGAGATAATTTTACACACACATGCCGCACAGATTCTGCAGAATGAAATTAATAAAAAAATAATTACTGTTGAAAGTAAAGAGCAATTAAAAAAATATTTCGAGGGCGGGACAATTAAAGATACCCTGCATGAACGGGGACAATGTGTAATTAAATATAAAGATTTTATTCTGGGTACAGCAGTAATTACAAAAGAAGGTATTAAAAGCAGATTTCCACGCGCAAAACGGACGCAGGAAATTACAATTCAATAAAGCCTGCCGGCTGCAATGTTATTCATTAGGAACCATTTTTTAACCTGAACGTAATTGACCGGTATAAAGCAAAAAAGCAGGCGGACAAAAATGCCCGCCTGCTTTTCATTTAAGCAAAGTTCAAAAATTAAACGTCATAGTATAATGTAAATTCATAAGGATGGGGCTGTAATGCCATTGGTTTAATTTCTTTTTCGGTTTTATAGTTAATCCAGGTTTCAATTACATCTTCAGTAAATACATCGCCTTTAAGCAAATATTCATGATCTTCTGAAAGAGCTTTTAAAGCTTCACCTAAGCTGCCCGGTGTTGACGGTACATCTTTCAGTTCTTCGGGGGACATATCATAAATATCTTTATCAAGCGGTTGTCCCGGGTCTATTCTGTTTACAACACCATCCAAACCAGCCATTAAGATAGCAGGAAAAGCAAGGTATGGGTTACAAGATGGATCCGGACATCTGAATTCAAGTCTTTTTGCTTTAGGGTTAGCAGAATACATAGGTATTCTGATTGAAGCACTTCTATTTCTTTGTGAATATGCAAGATTTACCGGAGCTTCAAATCCCGGGACTAACCTTTTGTAAGAATTTGTTGTCGGGTTTGTAAAAGCAAGTAAAGAGGCAGCATGTTTCAATAAACCACCGGCAAAATAAAGAGCCATTTCACTTAAACCGGCATAACCGGTACCAAAGAATAATGGTTTCCCTTTCTTCCAAAGGCTTGTATGAACGTGCATACCGCTGCCGTTATCGCCAAAGATAGGTTTCGGCATATAAGTTACCGTCATATTATTTTTCTTTGCGGTATTTTTTACAATGTACTTAAATAATAAGAGCTGATCCGCAGCTTTTACAGTCGGTTCAAAACGCAAATCTATTTCGCACTGACCTCCGCTTGCAACTTCATGGTGCTGTGCTTCAACATCAATACCGGCATTAATTAAATTAGTTACCATTTCATTACGTAAATTCATCAATGAATCCGTAGGAGGAACTGGGAAATAACCTTCTTTATAACGAGGTTTATATCCTAAGTTCGGGTTTTCATCGCGTCCGCTGTTCCATTTACCTTCAATTGAATCTACAAAATAAAAACTGCCGTTAGGTTTTGAATCAAAGCGTACGTCATCAAAAATAAAGAATTCGGCTTCAGGACCAAAATAAGCTGTATCTGCAATTCCTGTTGAGACAAGATAATCCGCTGCTTTCTGGGCAATATTTCTTGGGCATCTAGAATATTTCTCTTTTGTAGCCGGTTCCACAACATCACAAATCAAACTAAGAGTTGGAATTTCAAAAAAAGGATCCAATAACAATGTGCCCGGATCAGGAACTATTAACATATCGCTTTCATTTATTGCTTTCCATCCGCGTATGGAAGATCCGTCAAAACCAAAACCATCTTCAAAAGACTCTTCTTTTAATTGTGAAACCGGGACAGTAAAATGCTGCCATTGACCGGGAAGATCCATAAATTTTAAGTCTACAAATTTTATTCCCTTACCGCTAATAAATTTAAATACTTGTTCAATTGGGGAGTCAGCTTTTGCCATATAATTATCCTTTTAATTGTTGTTGGTAAAATGAATTAATTATTAAGTTTAGATTTCAATTTCAGTAGTTTCTTTTATTGTTGATAAGACAAATGTTGTCTTTGTGGATACAACCCCGGGCCAGGATTGTATTTCACTTAATAGCTTTTCCAGCGATTCCGTTTTTTTAACTATTGCTTTTAATAAGTGGGATCCCTCTCCCAATACGGAGTGACACTCTATAATCTGTGTGACTTTTTCAACCTTTAATGTGAAAGCTTTATAAAATTTAGATGATTCCATTGAAACAAGAATATATGCCATTATATCATAACCGAAAGCTTTTCTGTTAACCTTAGCAAAATATCCCTCAATGATCCCTCTTTCCTCTAATTTATGCAACCTCTCGCTGACTGAAGGGATAGACAAGCCGACTGATTCTGCGATCACATTTCTCTTGGTCCTGCCATTCTTTTGCAGAGTGTTAAGTATTTTAATATCTAAATCATCAAGCATTTATCACCTAATTTATTTAGGAAATAATATATTATTTACTTCAAATATAAGGCAACGAAGAATTGAATGCAAATAAAAGTAAATATTTTTTTTAGAATTTCCCTAGAAAAATATGTTTTATTTAATTGTGTTAATATAATAAAATTAGGTCAATTACAATAATTTCTTACAAATATTCATAATATTAATGATTTTTAAATAATTATTAAACCTAATTAAGAAATAAGAGGAAGTATATTCCCGTTATAGTTCGATTTGAATAATCCAATGCCGGCGGAAAATCCACATTGACTTATTTTAAAAATTAGAAGAATTTTTATAGTCACTTTAAAAAATATTCATTTTTAACTTAGCGTATGATACCGTACCGCGTAAAATATTCACCTGATTTTTTAACTTCTTCAAAAAGCTTAAGATTTTGCTGGGGCCGTTTTTGAAGCTTATGGTATAAATGATATTGTACTGCTATATTATTTAAAGATTTTATTTCAATTCCGCACAGCCTAAGCCTGTATTCTACATCTGAATCCTCGCCAATAGATGGAGCTTCATATCTTTCATCAAAACCGTTAATTTTTAAAAAGTCATCCTTATGAATTGAAAAATTACAGCCGACAATACCTCTCTTTTTCTTGTTGAAAAATTTTCTCAGTATTTCGTACTTAAAATAGAATCCTTTCTCAACGTCAAAAGATTTTCCAAATATTCCGTCTTCAATCAACATTACTAAATTTTTTTCAAGGAAGCCGTCTGCAGTTCTTTGCGGGGTCAGATAGCCTGTTATCCTTTCCGATAAATTAACGCGTCTGCCGGTAAAGCATGTTTTGGAATTACGATAATTAAAATGTTCAGCCACAAATTCACAATGAGGAACACAGTCGGCATCAACAAAAATAAGATAACCGGAATTTGCAGACACAATAGCCCTATTTAGTATTTTGTTCTTCCGGAACCCTTTATCTTCATGCCAAAGGTGTGTTATTGGAAAAAAGAAAGATTTAGATAGTTGTTCAATTTCATTTACTTCCATAGGGGAGGAGCCATCATCGGCAATTATTATTTCAAAATCATGGAAAGTCTGTCTTTCAAAACCTTTTAGCACAAGTTTTAGATAGTCAATCCGTTTATAGAACGCAAGTACAACAGAAGTTTTTATCATCTTTATTTTAAGAATATTATTATTGATTATCAGATTCTATAATAAGAATTATTTTGCTAAATTTATAAAAAATACCCGGTAAAAATACTAAAGCAGGGAGTAAAATAGTAAAAGGATTGAACTATAAGCTCAATTTTATTTTATGTTCCCGTTTTTTCTTAACGCTTTTTTTTCTTTGCTCCGGGAATAAGCTTTTTTACCCGGTTCAACTTTGGGCGGCTTTTGAGGAACAGGTATCCGTTTAACCTTTTTATGAGTTGATTTATTTGCCATGATACAATGAAAATATTTTTTCTTTAAATATAAGAAATTTTTTGAATTAAGAAGGGCGCCGCTTTTAACTCGGAAGGCGCTAAATAGTTGCTGTTAATTACCTTAAGGGATAAATACGCATAGCTCTTGCTCTTTTAATATCAATAATACGTAATGCACCGGGATCATTTTGTACAGAAGAATTATATTCATTGGACGCTTCTTTTACAGCAGCCTCAAAAGCAGCGGCAAAAGAACTAATGCTGTCAATCATGCGATGCCCCGATATTTTTGTTTCAATACATAAAATACTTTTTGAGTTGGGGGCAAGTCTTACTCCTGCAAAGGCATGGTTATTGGTCAAGATTATTAATGGTTGAAGTCCGATATTTTCAAATAATGAAGCAAATAAAACTGCGCCGTCAATACAGTTTATCGATTTTTCAGAAATGGATTCTTCCGGAAGTCGTACTCTCTGCGAGAAACCAACCTGTTTAAAATTCATATCGCTATTTACATAAGAGATTTCATAATTACTTACTGAATTAAATATAGCTTTTACTTCATCTCTTACATTGGAACTGCCATAGCCCTGTAATTTTTTCCCGGGCAGCATTTCTTTTGCATCCGACAATATTTCCTCAACCAACGGATCATTAGGCGTTACCCATGAAGCTATCAAAAATTCGGTATCCCAGGAACTATTTAATGACCAGATCATGTCATCGGCAGCCCTGATATTTAAATTTCGTGTCTCTTCAAAAATAATTTTTTCATTGACTTTTGCCTTTAACAGAATGGCTGCCGGGGCAAGAATATGATTGCTTAGCAAATTTATTCCAAACGGGGACTGCATTAATTCTCTGTTTTGATCGGGATACAAATCTACCGTAGTTATAACGGGAGCCGCCCAGCCAGGTATCTCCGATATTAACGATATTCTCACTAATTTATTAGAACTATTAATAATTTTCCAGGTAACCAAACCCGGAATATTAGAATGAATATTGCCTGCGGCAATGAATTTTTCTATGACGGGGAAAAGTTCCCGTTGAACTTCAGCTTTAACATTTATATCTTTTAATCGCTCAAGCTGAGCGTACAAAGATGCAAAGAATGCGGGGCTCAACAAAAACAGGAATAGAATAATTCGTTTCATATTATCTCTCTTTGGCTTAGGCGCCAAATCATTTTAGCAGGGTCATTTTTTTTACACTGCGGAATTCACCCGCCGTAAGCGCATATATATATATACCGCTTGAAAGTGTTTTTGACAGTTCCGCCGGAGGAAAACTAACTTTATAAGAACCCGCAGACTGCATTCGATTTACAATAACCGCAACCTGCCGCCCGAGTATATCATATACAACTAATTTTACCGGGATGTATCCAGCACGCTGTACCGGTATTGAGTATTCGATATTTGTAAATGGATTGAATGGATTAGGATAATTCTGTTCAAGGCTAAATGACGCCGGCTTTGTTAAATCAATTGAATCCGTCATTGTCAAATTTTTTAGAATGCTATTATCGGGATCAAATGTTATATAACGGGGTAAATTATTTACCAATATATCAAATTGCTGATCCTGCTGATTATTAAAAACAGACACCGTTGTATCTCCGTTTACAGTAGTAATTTTTATCCGGATAGGCATTGTAAAAAAAACAGGGTTAGTATTTAAAGATTGATTAACGTTAACAGTAACATCATAAATATTGTTTCCTTGAGATTGGGAGTTCCATTTTACGGTGTACTGAGGATAATTTTCCCCGTATATCCATTCATCAAAGAAATATTTTAAGCTTTGACCGTAAACTTGTTCCGCCACAAATTCAAAATCTGCTGTTGTAGCAACATTATAAGCCAGCCCCGGATACGAATTATAAGTTCTTAAAATATTAAAGAATGTAGAATCCCCTACTATCACTCTCAGCATATGAAGGACAACCGCGCCTTTTGCATAACTTCGTGCGTAATTAAAAATTTCATCTTCGGATGTTATATCCTGAACATATACAGAGCCCACTGCGCTTTTTGCGTTAACCATATCCTGCTGTATCATCTGGTAGTAATCGCTGTCCTCTTGTGATGCGCCAAAATAAATTGCTTCGGAATAGGTAGCAAAGCCCTCGTTCAGCCATATATCCTGCCAGTCTGCGCATGTTACTTTATCACCGAACCAATGATGAGCCAACTCATGTGCCTCAAGGTCTTCATCAAACACGCTAAGTGAGGTGATGGTTTGATGTTCCATTCCCCCGCTCCAGCCAAATTGTGCCTGTCCGTATTTCTCTCTGAGAAAAGGATACTGACCATAACGGTCGGAATAAATTTTAATCATGTTGGGAACTTTATCAATTATGCTTTTTGCAGAATTAAAAATTTCCGGATAGACATAATTAATAACCGGCATGGAATCAGACTCGGTATATTTATAATAATTTGTATAAACCGTATAATCCGAAACGGCAATTGATATAAGATACTGGGCTATAGGGTAACTGTTTTTCCATTTAAAGGTATGAGTGCCGTTACCGTTATCAACAGTACTTTGTAATATTCCATTTGAAGCGGCAATTAGATTTTCGCTGCATGTTACCCAAACATCGGAAGAATCAGCTTTATCGGCAGGAGTATCTTTACATGGCCACCAATTGCTTGCCTCATAAGGTTCGCTTAAAGTCCAGATAGAATAACTTTTACTATTACTGGTCGAATCAAATACAAAACCGCCAAAGCCGCTTACCACAGGTATGCCTTGATAATAAATAATAATAGAAAAAGGAGAGCCGGTATTATAGGCAGTATCAAGCGTTATAGTTAATTTGTTATTTGCATGGATAAATGATAATTTTTTTCCTTTTGTAATTATGGAATCCACTTCTAACGGATCCTTTAAATCAAGAAAAAAAGTTTTTAACCCCGGAGCGCTGCTATTGGCGTTTACGGTAACTGCGCCTGTCAAATAGCCCGGAGAATAAGTAATTGTTAAATCCAACTTATAATATGTTACATCAATTGTAGAATCACCGGGATAAAGAATTTTATCCGGTTTCATTTTCTGCGCAAACATTTTTTTTTCGGACTTAACAAGCGATTCTTTATTGTTCTGCCCAAAAGAAAAGTTCGAAAACAAAATCAGTATAAAAATTATCGCTATAATTTTATTATATAACTTCATATTCTAATAGGATACTCCTAAGTTCGTTATTTGGCGTTGTAATTTATACCGGCAATTTTTTAAATTATTTCTTGTATTCTGCATACCGGGCGGAAACTACAAAACTTGCAAACTTTATTTTCTCTATCTTCCAGCATAGATAAATTGAATTTGCCTTTTGAAATGCCGTCGGCATATTTCTTAATCGCCGCCAGGCAAATATCTATCATTTCTTTATAAGATTCAGTTAATTGTTCTTCCGTATATTTTGCAAGGGGATGCAGCAATTTTACAAGGTGGGGTCCAAATTCTTTATCGGAAAATTTTAACGAATAAATTTCCGCCCCGGCAGGTTCATATTCCGTATTATTATTGTCTAATTGAGCGCTTATCATTTTTTTTACAGCATATAAATAAAGCGGAAGCTGAAGAGACAATCCATCCTTTAAATCGGATACGGAAGGCTTCTTTCCGCTTAACTTATAATCAATTACTTTATATTTTTTATTTTTCCTATCCACATCAATCCTGTCAATTTTTCCGACAACGCTGATTGAATCTATCTTAATATCAGGAAAAGATTCCAATTCCTTATTATCATTTTTTTTGCCGCCGAAATTAAATTCAAAAAATTCGGGAGTAAATCCCATCTTATTTTTAGCTTCTTCCTGTAAAAATTTATACAAAACAGAATTTTCCCTGTCTCCGTTTATTCCTAAAATTTTTTCTTTCTCATAAAAAGTAAGAGGCGAGTGAAAGTTTGCATTATTAATTATTTTTTCTGCAATATCAAAAATCAATTTTTCTGCAAAAGCAAAATTATCCTCATTTGCTTCAGCCAAAATAATACCTTTGCCTGCAATCTGCTTATAAAATTTAAAAAGAATACTATGGAGCAGGCTTCCCATCTCCAAAGCTTCTATTTCTTCGGTGGGTTCCTGTATAGGTTTAAGCTTTAATATCCTTTCAGCCATATACTTATAAGGGCATTTAGCATAAGTCTCTAATTGTGATATAGAAAATTCTTTGAACTTAAAATCCGACAGCGCATTACCACAAGTTTCATTCAGTGGATTATCTATCCAGCCGGTATACGCTGATGTGCCAAATGGATGAGATCTTCTCAGTTCCTCTATATTAATAGATTTTTTAATCCTGCCGGAATCAATATTCAATCCGGCAGTATCTAAATTTTCAGGAAAACTATCAAATTTATTTTGAGAAAGAAAAACCAACAATTCTTCTTTAGAATAAATCGAGCCCGAGTAATCTTTTTCATTCTTTAACCCCGTTTCAAACAAATTACTAAATTCGTTCAGAAAATTTGATTCAACCAATTCTTTTTTATCATCCCGGAGAGGATAAGTTAAATAAAGATGCTTGGTCCAGGAACAAAGCGATTGATAAAAACGGTATCGTTCTTCTGTCTGGTGCATCATTTCATTCTTCCGGTAAGAACCGGAGAAAAATATTTCAGGTGAGTATCTTGTCGGCATATCGCCGTCGCATAATCCGGATATAAAGAGATATTCAAATTTTAGACCGCGTATTTCTTCAAGGTTTGTTATCTGGATGCCATAGCCCGGTTTTTCTTTAACATTAAAGCGGGATGATGAGACAGCAGTTTTTAAGTTTGCAAGGAAAAAACCAAGCGGAAATTTCTTATCCTTTCCGTATTCAAGTTCGAAAAGCTTAAATATCTCTTTAATTAAATCTAAAAGAGTTGTAATTCCTTTTATATTTTCTTCCGCCTTATCGCCGGCATTATTAATCAATGTCGCGGGAAGCTGTAAAGAAAAGATTAAATTGTTTAAATTATCTGCAAACTCCTTTAATGTCATCGTTTTTTGAAAAGGCAAAAGAATTTCATTCAAACTTTTCAAATCAGAAAGTGCCCGCCTGTAGTTCTCTTTGTCGTCCAAATTAAAGCTATTTTCATCGTCTTCATTTTCCCCTATTCGCAATAAAGCATCCTGAAGACTGTTGATCCAATTATCATACCCGGATATAATTTTTAAATCAACTGAAGCCTTTAAAAGGTTTGATTTATCTATATTAGAAAATTTCAAATATCCGCCGCTCAATGCACGGAAAATATTTTTGTAATAGAAATCATTTTCAAGAATTTTCAAAAAATTTATAATCGAAATTACAGGCGAAGATGAATCAAGCGGGATCCTGTCCGTAAGGTTAAAAGGCAGCCCGTACTGCCTGAAAATATCCCTTATGACATTGGAATACTTTTGAATTAAATTAAAAACAACACATATTCGGTTCGGTTCGGCTTTCCTTAAAGTAATAAGCTCTTTTATCTCTTTAGCAATTAATTCTATCTCTTTTTCCCTTGAACCTGCTGAAATTTTTGTAATCGAACATTTGAAGTATCCGATTTTATTTTTAGCGTTGAGCTTGAATAAGTTTTCTCTTATTTCATTTTCAAACTTTTTCTGAGCCGGGAAATGATCATTTTTTACGGAGCGGAATCCTTTTTGAATCAATTTATTATAGCATCTATCCAGATGAGAAAAAATGGCGGGGTTATATGCGAGATAGTCAAATGAAACATACAGATCAATATCTCCTATTTGGGAAGCCGAATTAATTATTTCAATCTCAGGAGCGGTAAATTCATCGAAACCATTAATTACAATTAAACGGACAAACGGATAAAGCGCTCTGAAATTATTTTCAAAGGAGGTATATGATAACCGGTTAAGTTCATAATAAATATCACCTGTCTCTTTAACATTTAATTGACGGCACTTATTCTGGTATGCCTCATATATAGCGGCAATATCTTCAGCTTTATTTTTTTCGGATCCTTCCAACTCCTTCGATTCAGTTCTTAAATTGTCAGGCGTAATTCCACTCTTTTTATATTCGGAAATAACTTCTCTTATCCTGATTAAAGTGCCGTGGGGAAATTCATCTTTATAAGCGGAAAAATACTTTAATTTACATTCGGCTAAACTCTGATTCAGTAATACAGCGGAAGCTGCTTCGCTTAAAGTTTCCGGTTTAATATCTCCGCCGGTAAAAAGCAGGCTGCCGGCAAATGTTCCTATGGTTTCTAAATTGATTTTCCCGGATGCCTGCCCGGCAGTTAAAGATATAATTTCCCTTTTCAATGACCTGATCTTCCTGTTTGTAGGAACGATTAAAAGAAATTCCTCCTGCCTGCCTGTTTTTATTTTTTCATCAATCAATATGTCAAGATCAATTGAATCTATTTTGGTTTTAGTAAGGATCATTTATGTATTCTCATTATAAGGTCTTTAAAAGATTTCCCGGGCTTTCATCTCTATTGCACTTTACCTTTAGCTCAAGACCGATCGGCATAATTTTCATTCGATTTTTCCTAAATATAAATTTATTTTTGGTCAATTTCACAAAACTTTCTATGGTGTCTTAAATAACCTTAAAATAATCATGAATATAATTTTGATAACTGCTTAACATAAGTTACCATCTGCAAATGAACCAAAAATGGTTCAATTATGTCATTTGTAATATCCTATTATCTATTGCTCATCTTACGTAAAAGAAAATTAAAATATGCCCGGCATTCTGAGACTATGAGAACATTATTTTTGCTAGAATATTTATACAAAAAGTAAATATTTAATATTTTTAAATAAGGGACTTTAAATTGCTATACCGGATAATAAAATCATATTTATTTATATCATCAAGACCGCGATTAATTGTGATGTTATTGATGAATCCCGAAGGTCTCTTACCGTTTCAACAGTTTATATGATGTTTATAATTTGAAGAATAAAAACATATTATTGAATATTTATAATTATAGCTTGTATTTTCACAAAGACGCTTTAGGCGGCGGCTATCCGATTATGAAATTGTGCGCAATATGAATTAGTGATTCATTTTGGAAGATTCTAAGTAGAACATGCGAATAATATTTAATAAATTTAGATTTATTATATAATTTATTATTTTTTCTAAACTTATATTGAATTAAAAACATGCCGCAAGACATCGATTTTGCATACCAGTTATATTACAGTTATCCTCATTATGTCGAACGGAAATTGACGCACAGAAGGTTCAAAAATTCTGATATCGTCCCTTTAATAGAAAAACTGAAGGAGAGAAACAACTTTGCTATAAAAGAAGCGGGCAGATCCGCAAATGGACGTTCAATTAGCCTGATAAAATACGGCGATGGAGATGAAAAGATTTTCCTGTGGTCTCAAATGCACGGAGATGAATCAACCGGTACTATGGCTATATTTGACATTTTAAATTTCCTGAATGTGAATGACCACTTTAATGACTTCAGAAGAGAACTATTTAGTAAAGTTTCAATATATTTTATGCCGATGGTTAACCCGGACGGCGCTGAAATTTTTCAAAGGAGAAACAGCCACCAGATAGATATAAATAGGGATGCTGCTGCCCTTCACACACCCGAAGGGAAAATACTTAATGATATTTTTAATGAACTTAAAGCCGGTTTTGGATTCAACCTGCACGATCAGAAGATTAATTATTCCGCAGGACATACGTTTAAACCTGCCACACTTTCATTCCTTGCTCCCCCTGAAGATTATAATTATACTCTTTCAGCCTCCAGGTCAAATGCAATAAAGCTAATTGCACAACTATATGAAATTCTATCTTCTTTCCTGCCGGGACACATTGCCAAATATCCTGCTGAATTTGAACCGCGTGCATTCGGAGATAACTTTCAAAAACTTGGTACAAGTACAATCCTGCTCGAATCCGGCGGATGGGAAAATGATATTGAAAAGCAGTTTGTCAGGAAAATGAATTTTATCGCCTTGCTGGCTTCTTTCAAATGTATTGTTGAAAAAAGCTATAAACTTCAAGCCCTTGAGACTTATGATGAAATCCCTTTTAATGAATGTGATCTAATGAATCTTATTATAAGAAATGTAACTTATAAAAGGAATGGTACAGATTGTAAAATAGATATTGGAATCAACCGAACCGAAATAAATTTCAGCGGCGCAAAAAGATTTTACTTTAAATCAATTATTGAGGACATAGGCGATTTGTCTATCTTTTTCGGCTACGAAGATTATAATCTTGACGGTATGGTAATAACTACAGGTAATACTTACCCGGAACATTTTTATTCTATTTCAGAAATTGAAAACCTAAACTTTGTTAAGCTTTATGAAGAAGGTTATACTAATGTTGTCTTAAATTCAAATCAATTCAAAGAAGAATTTTCCAGATTTCCAATTAATATTATTACTAATCCCGATTTAAAGCCTGAGTTTGATATTAAAACCGGCGAAATACCCAATTTTTTAATCATTAAAGAAGGGAAAGTAAGATATTCAGTTATAAACGGCTTTATTGTTGATATTGAAAACTTGCTGTGGGAAAATAAGAACGGTATAATTATTTCTTAAAGTTTAGCTGCCGGTTAGAAGTTAAAAATATTATAAATTACTGCGTCAGAAATAATTATTAAATGATAAAAATGTGTTGAAATATTAACTCTGCTGTTGCATTTAAAAAAATGCTTTTTAGTCAGACTAATACAAAATGAAGAAAGAAGTTTAACTTTAGCCAAAAATTCATCACTTTTTACGCATCCACTTATAAATCCATTTATTACAGGCAGCATGAGCTGCGAAGAAAGAAGACAATTTATCTGACTTATCTGATACCGGAATACTTGATTATAGAATACTATTTTATTATTTTAAACACTTGGCTTTTTACCAAAGGAAAATTTATTTATGGCAAGAATTAAAAATATAGAAGCTATTTGTCCTAATTGCGGTGGAATGAAAAAAATGGAATTAGCCGGCGAAGTGTTGGGAACGGATAATCATGATAAATACTGGGCAAAATGTAAAAAATGCAAGCAAACGATGATTATTGACATGAATGAAGATGTTAAAGTGACAAAACCTTCTCTGGAAGGAATTGAAAACGAAGATTGCACAGTTTATTCACCCGATAAATCATTTTCGGTAGGTGAATCTATTTATCATAAAAATTGGGATGACTTTGGTAAAGTTGTTTCAAAGAATGTGTTATCAGGCGGTCAGAAATCAATTGCTGTTGAATTTCAGAAATCAGGCTTGAAAAAATTAATTGAATCATTAACTATTTAATACCATGAATTGAGGTGATACTTTGGTAGGAATTACAATCGGCGAAAACGAATCCATCGATAAAGCTTTAAGAAGGTTCAAAAAGAAATATGAAAGATCAGGTGTACTTAAAGAATTTAAGAAAAGAACCTTTTTTGTTAAACCCTCAATTAAAAAGCGTATGGAAAAATTAAAAGCTGCCAGACGAGCTCATCGTGTAGATTTTATAGAGTAATCTTAAAGCCCCATTTATTGGGGCTTTTCTTTTTACGCTATCAGCCCCGGCTCTGTTATTCCCGGATCTTTCTTAGAAAGATAATATTTATCAAAATGGTTTACTATTGTTGTAAATGCTTCATCAACTGTGTTGCAAAAATTTAAAATACTTAAATCGGATTTGCCAATTACACCGTTTTCTATCAGCCCGTTTAAGTTAATTATATTCTTCCAGTATTTTTCATCATAAACTACAAGCAGCATCTTCTTTTTAATCTTCCTGGTTTGAAGAAGCGTTACGATTTCAAAAAACTCATCCATAGTCCCAAAACCGCCGGGAAAAACTATTAGGCATTTAGCAAGATATGCAAACCAAAACTTCCTCATAAAAAAATAATGAAATTCAAAGCTTAGTTCGGGAGGAACGTACTTGTTTATATATTGCTCAAAAGGAATGCTTATGTTCAACCCGATTGAATTACCCCCCGCAAGCTTAGCCCCTTTGTTAGCCGCTTCCATTATGCCGGGCCCGCCGCCGGTACAGATAGTAAACCTACGGGCAAAAGTTTTTAAACTCATCGCCCATTCGGTCAATCTGCGGGAAAGCTCTACCGCATCTTCATAGTACTTTGACATTTCAACAATGCGCTCTGCCTTCCGTAATTCTTCTGCGAACCCAGGAGTGGATTTGGGATTGATGGTTTTAAATTTATTCAGCTCCGCTACTGCATCCTTTTGGGATTTTAATCTTGCGGAACCGAAAAATACAATCGTATCAATAATCTTATGTTTTTTAAATTCTTTTTGCGGCTCCAAAAATTCGGCAAGAATTCTTAATATCCTTGCTTCGGATGAATTTAAAAATTCAAAATTTTCATAAGCTTTTAGTATAGTTTTCTTTTTTTGCATTTTTTTTCCCTATTACCCGGCTTACTCAGTTATTAATTATTTTTAAGCGCTTTCATTTAAGCATTAAAATTCTATATTTGCTCAATAATTTTTTTTGATTCTTATTTTAGCAAATTAATTAAGATATGTTAAAAAATTATTTAGGATAAATGAAAGATAATTAAGTTGCATAATATTCCAAAGACAGTTTTGGTGTACTGAATGACGGAGATTCTAATTGATGCGTATAAAAAACATTATTTTCCTTTTTCTAGCCTTTAATATTCAAATATTTTCGTTTACCAACGATTTTATAAAAATTAGAATTGATGAAGCTTTAACAAAGCTTCCTCCCAATACAAAAATTGCAATTTTAATTTTTGATCCGCTTACGCAGGATACTATATATATAAAGAACCATACCGCCTCAATGATTCCTGCTTCCAATACGAAAATTTTTACTACTGCAACTGCTCTTTCAATAATGGGCGGAAATTATCCTTTGGCAACTAAATTACTCACGGATGATAGAACTATTATAAACGGCATAATTAACGGGAATCTTTATATTAAAGGATACGGCAATTCCCTTTTTACCGAACAAGATTTAACAAATATGGTTCAATCCCTAAAGAGCCAGGGAATAAAAAAGATCTCCGGCTATATTATCGGCGACGATACTTTTTTTGATGACATCTATTCCCGGTCCGATTGGATAAGCGATGAAACTGCCAATATTAAGCTCCCTCCTATTTCAGCGCTCGTAATTGACAGGAACAGGACAATTTCGCAAAGAAGAGTAAGAGTTCGTAAAAAAAAGCATACTAGCTATAAATATGTAACTGCGTTTACAAATATTAGCGATCCGCCGTTATACATGGCAAAACTATTAAGAGAAAAATTGATCGATAACGGAATCGTTGTCGGTAAGACTGAAATGAAAGGAGAAACGCCATCAAAAGCAATTGTTCTAACCGAATCATCAATATTGTTAAAAGATATCATAAAGATAATTAATAAACGCAGCGATAATTTTCTTGCAGAATGTCTTTTTAAAACCTTAGGCGCAGTTGCTTCAGGCCGGCAGGGCAACTCTTTTTACTCTACACAGGCTGTTCTTAACTTTCTAAAAGACAATAATATTTACTCCGAAGGAACCGCTGTAGTTGACGGCTCCGGCATTTCAAGATATGATTTCGTAACCGTTGGGGCAATTTCAGGTGTTTTGGAAAAAATGTATTTTGATTTGAAAAATTATCAGGACTTTTATAATTCATTAAGCATTGCCGGAGTAGACGGCACGCTAAGAAACCGGATGCAAAGCAGTTCGGCTGAAAATGAATTTCGCGGTAAGACTGGAACGTTAAATGGCGTATCTTCTCTTTCAGGTTATTTAAAAACCGGCAAGGGCGAAGATTTAATTATCAGTATGATATTTGATTTTGATAAAAAAGGCGCAAGATATTACAGGGGAATCGAAAATGATATTATCAAAATTCTTACTAACTGGGAATAAAAAAAGCTCCGCTATATAAAATGACCGGAGCTTAATAAAATACAACTAAAAAATATTTATTTACTTTTTCTGCTGTCCGCTTTGTGTTTGAGTCTCCGGTATAGATTGGTTTTGAGAAGGTAACGAAGGAACCTGCGGAATTTGCTGTCTGCCAGACTGCTGGATTATACTTTCCTTCTGGTTAGAAGTTGCCTGACCCGGTAAAAAGAACAAGTTTATTCCTATGGCTAAAACAGCTAAACTGCCGCCAAGCCACCAGGTAGCTTTACTTAAAAAATCTGCAGTCCTTCTTGTTCCAAACATTGATCCCATACTTCCGGCAGCGCCGCCAAAAGTACCGGACAAACCATCGCCTTTGCTTGATTGCATTAACACAACAATCATAAGAAATACAGAAATTATAGATGCAATTGCAACTAAAAAATTATACATAATTTGCTCCTAAAATTCGCAGCAATTGATATATCCGGGTTCTCTAAATTGTTTATTTACAACAAATAAATTTTCCGTTGTGCCGAACGCTGCAAATATACTTAAATAAAATATCCCCCAAAAAATATATTTATTTGGGTTGTATAATCTACAAAATTTTTTAATAAAAATCATCCGCTGCTGTCAAGGGATGGAATTTGTGCATTGGATTATTAAAAGTCAAATAACTTCGCTTAAGAATTAAAGAAATGCCGAATATGAATAAGTCGTACGCTTGATTAACAGTTATATGGCAAATAGTTCATTAAAAGACGAGTATTTTACTCTTGATTTATTTTCATCTTTTTTAGGTTTCCGAAATACGAAAAGATGCTCGTGCATAATTAAATAGAAATTATATTTTGCCGCACTTTGCACCCATTTTTTTGAATAAACACAATTATGCTGTGCCTTTATTATTTCCTCTTTAAGAACAAAACCCGTTTTCAAAAATATTTGAAACAAATAATATGAGAGAGGAATATAATGCTGTGCTTTACGAGTATCACCAATTAATATTGCGCAATAATGATCTTCTTTTAAAACACGAAACAATTCTTGAGATATAATTCTGATTTCATTGAAAAATTTCGGAATACTGCCAATACTCGATAAATCTTCAGCAATACTATTATTTGAATATTGAACAATATTTAAATATGGCGGATGAGTAATTATTAAATCTACTTTATTATCAGAATACTGTGATAAATTTCGAGCATCTCCGACTAATGCATTTTGTTTACTATTGGTTTTGTAGTCAAACTCTAAAGCCTTTTTGCTAACCTGCACTGCTTCCGGATTAATATCGATACCATCGGCGTTCCTGTGTAAGAGTTTAGCTTCAATTAAAGTAGTACCGGAGCCAACCATGGGATCTAAAACAAAATCGCCCTCATTAGAATATTTTAGTATGATATTTCTTGGAATTTGTGGTGCAAAATTACCACGATATTTTGGATTATGAGTTGCCCAATTACCTCGTTCCGGAAACGACCAAGCAGTTGTAATTTCTTGCTTAAAAGAGGAAAGTAATTTATTGTCTTTCATTTAGTTTATCTTTAACTAAGTGTTGGGAAAATTGATTTCATTAAAAATGATACTCTGGCATAGAATGCTCGTGAGGTACTTCCGTGTCCAGCTCCTTTTGTCCTTGGCTGAATGTAAACCCCTAATTTACCAGATAATTCAGAAAAGCCTTTATTAATAATTGTTTCACGAACTAAATCATAATCGGCTTTTACTTGATTATAAATATCCGTATTCCCTAAATCGAAACTTGTTGTAGCATATAAAATAGAATTTCTTTCAAGTTGACTTTCCCAAATTCTAGCGACAATAACTATTTTTTGCATTTTAGCTAA
>Ga0181520_10002579_pt1 | contig 33301 bp, 28 predicted proteins | sample PEATcosm2014_Bin_29_FD_132451 | JGI IMG/M metagenome (GOLD analysis project Ga0181520, IMG submission 132451) | Peatland microbial communities from MTU Mesocosm Facility, Houghton, MI, USA - PEATcosm2014_Bin02_30_metaG | ecosystem: Environmental > Terrestrial > Soil > Wetlands > Peat | place...
GACTGCGCTCTCGGGGCCGTACTGCCGGAGCCGGAAGAGCTCGGCCTCTCCCTCTTCAATGGTCAGGATGTGGATCACGCCAAAGACCGATGATTTTACTGCCCGGGAAATCCGTTCGAGATCTACCGGCCGCCACTGGCGGATGACCGATACTTCATACCCGGTCTCGACATTGATCGTGTGGTACGACCCGATGTCTACGCCGGACTCAATCGTCCCGGTGATCCGAAGCCTCACCCCGTGCTCTGAGAACTCCACTTTTTCCGCCCGGATCCCCAGCCGTACCGGCCGTTTCTCTACCTTTTCGGGACGGATCTTGTCGGTCGCGGATTCGACGCTCCGGAACGTGGTTGCAAATACCAGGTCGCCGGGACCTATCAGGTGCTGGAGGTGCCAGAGATCGTCAATACTCTCCGGCAGGAGCCGTATTTCGCCTGCGTTATCCTTAAGTTCGCCGTATTCCGCTTTCATGGCGTCCCCGAAATATCCGAACCCCCGGGCGGGACAAAGGCTGCAACCGTATCGGTGTTCAGGATCCCTTTGAGCAATTTTTCCTCATCGGGACTGGTATTCTCCCGGAGCAAACGAAGCACTTTCTTTGCCACATCGTTTGGCTCGTACTGGCCGGGCTTTAATTCGGCAAATGCCTTTGTCCGTGACCTGATTACGGCCGGGGGTCCGCCGATTACGGCTGCCTGCGGTTCCAGCACAAGGCCGATGCCCACTGCAAGGGGGACATCCCGGTAATAGGTGCGCTCCCCCCGGACGATGAATGAGCCCCGGGTGACAAATTCTCCGGACTCCGGGGTCTTGCTGACTTGGTTTGGCAGTGCACTGTACACATCAGCGGAAAAGTGTCCGCTCCGCCACGCACCGGAGTACGATGCAGCAAACTGTGCTACTTCGTCCATCTTCTCCGTTGTGCCCTTTACGATCACGACACTTGCGCCGTGTACATCTGCATGCACAAAGAGATCGCCCCCGGTCATATACTTCTTGACCAGTTCCTCGTTCTGCGATGCGTCCCGGCCGCCAAGCACCACCACGCCGTCGCTTGTAACAAACCACCGGAACCGGTGGTACCAGAGTTTCTTCATCGGGACAATATCGTGACAGATACTTTTTTTCTTCGGTTTGATGGTCTTCATTGCAAGAAGGGCGCCTTCTTTCTTCTTTTTGAATTTTTTTATCACGTCATAGTACCGGCCGGCATTCTGCTCGACACTTTCATGGACGAAGATCTTCACCTTCTTTCCCATGTCGACTTCGACTGCCGCTTCATCCGGATAGAATGTCACGATACGTTTTGCATCAGCCGAAGAAGTGTCCCGGAGATGGTGTTCTATCTCCTGCCAGGAAAGGCGTTTGCTTGCGGCATCAAGCGAGGAGATCACCTGGGTAACGAACTGGTAGTTCTCGTAGATCGCGGCAACAATCTCTTCAGTCTTTTTTATTTTCTCATCAAATTTTTTTATTGCCGTTTCCTGGTACTTGTGAATCCGTTCCGCTTCGGAGAGTTTTGGCTTTGAAGTGACCCGGACTTTCTCTGCTTTTGTCATCGGGTAGAATGTCTCAAGTGCCTCGGAAAAACCGGAAAACCGGTTTTTGTCGTCCGGTGTGCTTTCTGAACCTGCGGCAAGCACGACAGGTTCGCAGCTTGTGGCAGAAACAACCGGCTGGCCGGCGTGCTGTACCATGTCAAAAAGTGCCTGGATCGCGGCAAACACCCTTCCGGGATCGCCTTTTTGTGACGGTGTGGATTTTTCGATACCGGCAGTCCGGCACACGTATTCCGCGTAGGTGCCGCCGAGCATCCCGGCTATCGCAAGGGAACGCACGATATTCCGGTCGTCACCGGCAAGGGTCGCCGTAAGGTTTTCGAGCGATCCTGTCGGGTCGGTGCCGCTCATCGTGTAGATTGCTTCGGGCACGATATCCCGGTCCCTGAACCGGTGGTGGCGGAGTGGTTTTATGATCCGGTAGGCTTCGTCAGTCAGGATCATGTTTCCTTCATCGAAGAGTTCGATGATGAGCCGGTAGGTAAGTGTCCCTTTCCCGATATCAAAAATGAGTATCCGCTCTAACCCGTGCTGCCGGATCGCAAGCACTTTTCCCCCTGATATATATTTACGCAGGAGCATTGCAAACTGCGGCGGATTTTTCGGAGGGGCAGGAAAATTTTTCACTAGGTGCGCCCGCCGGCCGGCCTCGATGAGCAGCAGGTACTTCGCATGGCTCTCCCCGTTTAAACGGATCCCGAGAGTGCGGGTTTCAAACTGGTAGACCTTGTCGATCCAGAGCGGCAGCTTTGCATAGAGCTCATGCGTCACCGCCCTCACATCGATCCCGCTCATTCCCTGTGCAGTCGCCATGGATTATACCAACATAGTGAAGTATCCACCCATACTTTTATAGTTACCTGATCCCAATATGAGTGTATGTATACGGTCGCCACATACCTTGCAAGGAGACCCCCAGAGACCGTGAAGGTGTACCGCAGAGGTCTCCAAATGTTTGCCAATCATATCCGTGTGCCTCTTGAAGAGTTGCATGTGTACATTGAATCACCGAGAGAAAAGATAATCGGTGATATCCTCACATTCGGGGATACTCTGACGCACCTTAACCAAAACAGCCAGAGGCTCTACATATCGGCAGTGATGGCATACCTCTCCTATAACGAGATCGTAATACCCCGGGCGCAGCGCTCCCAGGCTGTCCCCAAAAAAGGGGATCTCTTCCGTGACCGTGCGATGACTGTTGAAGAAGTACGGAAGATATATGAGTTCTTACCCCCGGTTGGACGGGCAGCACTTCTCTTGATGTTCTGTACTGGAATGAGAATCTCGGAGATTATCCAGTTCAAAGAGTCCGATGTTGAGGGGCGCATAATCCACCTGTCCGCGAAGTACTGCAAGGGCGGCCACGGGCGCGATGTTGTGATGACTACGGAATGCCAGACGTTCTTAAACAAAATATGGTTGCCACAAAAAAAGGATTATCTGGCTGTAGCAGTGCGGAGAAATATTGGTTTACAAGATCAGAGCAAGACCCCTGAAAAATCTGCCGGTGAAAAATCCTTAACCGATGATCGCGTTATCCCATGCAGCAAGGCAACGCTGTATGAAATTATGATGCGGGGATTCAGCCGGGCAGGATTTGGAGAGAAGAAAGACGGGAGAAATTTTTATCACCCGCACGGGCTACGAAAGAGTTTCAGGTCTATTGTGGGATCGGTTCACCCAGATCTTGCCGAGTGCCTGATGGGTCATGAGGGATACCTGACGGCAAGTTACCTGAGATTGGATATCCTCAAAGAGTACGATAAGGTTGAACCCCTCCTGTCTATGGGATCTACAGAGGCAACGGTATCCAAATTAAGATTACTTGAAGAGAGGAATGCTGTGCTGGAAGAACGGCTGGCGGCGGTTGAAGCGGAGCGAGAAATAGGGTGGAGGTTCACGGTGATCGAAAGGGAGTTCACGCCGGAGGATGTATCGAGGCTTAAGAAACTGTTATCGGAGGCAAAGCCATGACCGCAGTTAAATTGGATGACATTCTCGCAGCCCGCGAGAAATTGAACCGAGAACAGCAGCAGGATCAGATAGAGGTTGAACAGAAAGTAAAGACAAAGCAGCAGGCACAACGGGATTTGAATACGGTCACTATCAAGATCGTGCGCACCATTAAAACAAAGGATAATGTCAGCACCAAGTATGAAATCGAAAACACGTTTGGCAGCACGGACATTATAGGTATGCGCAGGCACTTGGCCGATATGGGATTTCATTCCGGTGAATCTATATCATCTAAGATTCTGCGATGGTTGCGCGGTGGGAATTAATATGACCGCACCCAGGCACCCGGCAGTACCGGCGCAGCAGGCCAACGCAACACAATAGCGAGAAGGATGAGCCGGAAGATTCTGATTTTATTTCCGGCAGTTCGGAATTTTCCGACCAAGGAAATTATAGAATCAATCTGGAAGATGGCAGCGAGGATTACACATACTGAACATGTTGGCATTTATGTCCCCTTCCCCTAGTACCCTAACCCTTAGCAGCACAACCACCATCACCATCCCTCCACAAACATCGATGCTCAAAAAAGGCACTCTGGTAATTACCAATTCACATTGCTGTAAATAGATATATACATGCCATATTTTTTTAACATTTCAGTTTTTCCTGCGCATATCCAAAATCATTTCGGACTTCTTTTACTAAACGGATTGATTATATCGGTTTTCTATTGGTGAGTTTTACCCCCGCCCCCTATAGTTTTCGATATCTGGATTATTTGGGTAATGTATAATGATTATATGCTATTTTGTTATCAGGAGTAAAATATCACAGAACATAAATGTTCACATGTTTACAAAGCATAACTCTCAACAAAAATAGTCTAATTAGACTAATAAACCCTTAAATGCCCTAGAAATATTTAATGCCGTAAACGGTTTAATAGATCCCCATTGCAAGAAATTCAGCACTAATTAAACGAACCATGATGAAAGTCCCAGAAAACTTTCATCGTGAAGTCAAGGACGCGGCTAAGTCCATAGGAATGGAAGTTCCGGTTTTCCTTGAAAGGGTACAGATCATAAGAACAGAATCCGACGGAACCCCCGGGGTGATCGTGAATGTCGTATGATGAAGCATTTGACGAGGACGACGACAACGAACCATGCGAAAGCCCTTTCCACCAGCGATTAACAGGCGGGTTCCGGGGATACCTCACCCGCGATCAGGATAACAAAATTGTATGGAAGTCACGTATCGGTCACATTGTGATCACATTGATCGCATTTCTGTTCTGCGAGGTTAGCGAGCAGCCGGTACAACACATAAGAGAAGGATCACGAGCGACCGGACTAAGCAGACTTGCATCAGTAAGGATCACCGTTGTACCGGGGGCGACTAGTACATGAAAAAAGTTGCCTCTGATGTTGTCAGCACCAGGATACCGAACCCCGATAATAACTCTGGCAAGTCCATTTTAAACATTTGTGCTGATAGAACACGAAGGTCACGCGCTGCTTGTTGAGCAGCGGGAATCTTACCTCGCCGTGGTGAAACTGGCTTACCATCCATCACAATATGCTGTGAATTATGGCCAGCGCCCGCGCTTCTGAAATTTGCCTGTTTCTTTAGGAATTCCTGATACTCCGATTCTGACATTTTCATTGGCATTTTCTACAGTGTCCTCACCAGCTATATCTCCCAAAGGGAATCTTTCATCTCTTGCATATTTTTATATTCGTGGTGGTACATGCTCCGATTAATTCTCTGATAAGTGGAATCGGTTTCATCGTGGTCTCTTTTGAAATTACTATTCAGATGTTGCCTTTTTCTCCGAGGAGAAATATTGATTTGTGGGATCATTTTACCTCTCTTTTATCTACAGTGAAAATGTAATATCGTCCGTTTGCACGGTCCCTGAAAATCGCCGTTTCATACCCTTCGCCTTGGAGATTTCGGGCGCACTGTTTTGCTATGAGCAAAGTGCGGTGCCCATCACGTGAAAATCGGCAGGATTTATGACCATTAATTTTTAGATTTCGATAATTTCCACTTGTCATTTATTTTCTCAACTTTTATTTCTATTTTTTAATTGCTTTATCTCATAAAACTACTTAAATATTGCGCTCAAATAATTAATCAGACGATTATAAATGTAGAACTCGTTTAAACACGTACATAAAAATATTTTACGCATATATACAGACGTAAATACGCGTATTGCGGGATAAATGTACGAACGATGATGCAAAAGAATAATGCGATGGTAATCAAGTGCAAACACGTATATTGTATCCGACCCTGGATGAGTGTTCACACTACCTACGCGGGCGATGCCCTTATGGGAAAAATCCTTGAACGCGTTTTGTCACAAACATGCACAAATCAGTCGTGCCACCATCGAGCCGAGCCTGGCGCAGGTATACTACCCGCATGTCATATGCTAAGTTGATTTAGTAATTGTGTAAACACGCGCACATGCAAAACATATGCACATTTTCGCATACCTTTAAGAAAATTTTAAAAATTTGCGTGATTTTTCCGGTTTTCACAGTTCAATGGACAAAAAATCAAAATGGGACGGGGTTTAGAGGACCAATAACAACATTCAATTATTTTTTTGGCGGATCGTGTAATTTTTTGCAATAAGTACGGGAATCCATAAAACAGATCTACCACACCAGTGAATGAGTTTGATTTGAACCTACCATTTGCAAGCGCATGAACAACATAAATGCGTCCGATGTGCTGCTGGTCCGAATGGGTAAGTTCAACAGCAGATGACGATGAGATCAAAATATGACCCTCGGGGAGTCCCATTAAGATATCAAAACCCGGATGGGCACATTTAATCGATGTGTATTTCTGGCATCATCGTCAAGAGCTCATCTCTGTCAATTTCCGGGTGCTGCGCGAGATAATTTATAATTGCCGCCTTGCGCAGTTTGCTTGACGCATGTGTTGCACAAATGTGTATTAGCGCTATACTGTGTTTAAGTTCCATCATAATCGTCACCCTCTTTTGACGATAAAGGATTATTTCATTATTCTCGAAGGATAGCACATGAGGCATATAACAGGCACAATAGTCTCTATATAGGGTTGTGATGCGTTTACAGTTGGACCCCCAAGTCATTTCATTAAAATTTTCAAACGAATCGCAAAGGAAAAAGCATCCCCAAAAAAAGTTACTATCCTCAATATTATAAGCTAAAATAAAATTTAAGCAGCGACGATAACGTCGATCGATCGTTCACTGTTTTTGTTCCTAGCACCTACCTGCTCAACCCGGGCGTAATTTCTCAGGACCTCTGTAAGCCGTTCGTATAACTCCGGGTTACGGGTGAGAAAAATGAACATGACGGTATTGTCGGCTATTATAAGCGGGGCTGTGCCCGTCAGCGTTAAAACCTCATCAAATTTCCGTTTCGGCTCATCCGGGGTGGGCATCCGTCTGCGCTGATAGTGCTGGTATATCATGAGAATCGATTCGTTATCGAGTTGATCATAAAATGTTTTCAGTTCTGAGAAGGAAAGGTGTTTTTCCGTGACATTTTTTTCCTTGATCCCTGTATCAGGATCGATAAAGATCAACGAGGCAGTGGGGAAATTCTCGTAGATGCTCTGGAAATATTCATCTCGTTTCTGTTTTGAGAAAATCTCGCTTTTTTCGATCCGTATCCGTACTTTCTTTTTATTGATATCTGCCTTGAGTTCCTTGATGTAGCTTTTCAATTCATCATAATAGTGGTCGACTTCTTCCGTTCTCCTGAGCCGCCGGAAACAGGCAATAAGATCGGTATTTCGGCAACCGGGGTTTCCTTTGAAATGAGGATCATATTTTGTGAGCATGGGAACGATAACGACACGATCGATCCTGCCTTTGAATCCTTTGATGAGTGAAGTGATGAGATCGTATTTGAACAGATCTTTGGTATCACCAAAATATTTCGCGTTCATCTCTCAGCCTCACGTGAGGATAGAGGACGAAATGATAAAAAGGTATGGTTTCTTGGGTGCTGTTGCGTTATCGGGACTTAACGAAGATGGTATCGTCGTAATCCATCAAGGTTGACTATTAAAAGTCCCGACAACGCAACAGAATCCGGTCAAATGCCAAAGTACCGCATCGATTATTAAGAGGTCATTTTCTTTAGAGGCGTTAAAGCGAGAGATCAATTTTGCGTGGAAACACAAAGACAAACAGGTACACGGGGGAAGTGGCAATTTTCCTTTCCCGGTCCCTGCCTGTCCTGTTTCATGGTGTTACTTTGTTGTGCGATCAGGTTGATGACTTTCTCTCACCCGGTGCGTCATGTCGGGATCATCGGGAGATGAAAGTTCCGCTCTAAAAAACGGTATCGCCGGTTTCCCGAGTCTGAATTCTCATTGCCATTTCAACGGGCGATACAAAAATCTTACCATCACCGATGTGTCCTGTTGAGGAATTATCACAGATAACATCCACTATATCCTGAACTACTTCGTCCTTAACGATTAGTTCAATCTTTACTTTCGGCATGAAATCATTGAGACCGGAACTCCCGGTATCCTGATGCGGGTCAATCTCATGTTCAGTTCCACGATACCAGATATCGAAATTGATCATAGACCTGTGACCCATTTCAACTAGAGACTTCCTGACATTGTTAAGCCGTTCCGGCCTCACATAGGCTTCAATTTTTTTCATATGCAATTATAGAGTTTTAATTAAAATATAGTTTTCTGTAACAGAAATATATAGTCATCACCTACCAATATACCCCCAATGGTTCTGATAAGTTAACAGTTGATGAGGGATTTTTTCCGAGATGAAAAATCAAGAACCTACCGTGAACTTATCAGCACCCAAAAATGATCTCTACTTTGTCATTCCTTATTCTCATTGAGGAATTCTACAGAGCCGAACGAAAATAACAATCAACCGTAAATGCATGGGAACTTTCGAGAGATTTATCCGATACCCATCATCTCCGCGGGTCTGCCACAACGGACAGCTTGAGACCCCATCTCATACACCGTTGGTTGCAGGATACTGCTGCACTTAGCGGGGATTCTTTGATTTTCTCTCCCCGGACAATGATACCTGTCACCCGCAGATGCAACAGAACCCGGACCTAATATTTATTTATTATTCAATACTATAGAGAATAATGAAAAAATCAGATGCTTTTTTCCTTTGCACCCTGTTGCTTATTGCCGGCATATTTGTTGCCGGATGCACATCAACAAGCGCGGCAACTCCCGTTGCACAGCCAACCGTAACCACACCGGAATCAGTCGGGACCACAATCCCGCAGACGGCATCGGCCACTTCCGCAGAAACAATACCTGTTCCGACAACGGTCCAGACAGCACCGGCCACTCCTGCTCAAACACCTGCTGACGAGGGTCTTAATGTCACCATAAACTCAGCAAAAACGATAGGCAACTGGGTAGGATACCTCCCACCGAAAGACAATACCTGGCTTGTACTGGATGTCACTTTGAAAAATAATGGCAATACGGATTTCGCATATTCCAAAGATTCGTTTTCCATTGTACGATATGGCGGGGGTTCATGGCATTCCGCTACGTATTTGTCAACGGACTTTAATGGTGTGAGTGTCCCTGCAAACTCGGACGTATCCGGTAAAATCGTCTTTATGGTTCTCCAGAGTGCAGATATGTTCAAGTTTACCGTGAAGGATTCTTCGGGGACAGTAATTTCTGAAACTGACAATATTCGCCCGTCGTAACCAGGAAGTTTCTTTTTTTCTCCAGCAGCATTTCAGGCTCCCGTCCAGGCAATATAATCTGTATCAGCAATCATTAACCATTCAGAACCATGAAACAGAATTTACATAAGAACCCCAAATAATCGAATCAAAAAATGAGGGGAAAAATGGAAAAAATACCCATTGTTTCACTAAGGTGAAATATTGGTCACCAACGGTAAACGCAACAGCACTTGCTCCGGTTCTGATAATCCCCGATCTTATTTCATCATTTCGTCCATCTGGACCTTGCCATACACGTATGCCGGCATGCCCGAGAGCAGGAAGGTTACCCTAAGCGCCTCCTCAATCTCCTCTTTTGTAACACCGAGCTTCGCTGCACCAGCCAACTGAGCGTGCACGGCATGCTGGTCTCGCAGTGCCGCGGCGATGGAGATCGCGATCAGCTTCTTGGTCTTCCGCGAGAGCGCTCCATCGTCCCAGATATGTTGTTCAAACCGCATGACGAGCTTGAACATCTCGGGGTCTTTTCCCGTCAGTTCCTTGAAGAATTTAGGAACTTTTCCGATCTTCTTTTCGAGGCTCTTGATACCTTTTTTTGTTTCTTTCTTTGTCACACGCACTCACCAGCTGCATGGGTTCGCGGCAGTAGATCAGTTCTCCACCACCGGCTTCCTTGACAACAACGACATTGTTTGGTTGTTTTCAAAACTGGATATATTTTCTCTTATAAATATCTGTTTATATCGGATGCTGTTGCGTTAGCGGGACTTGTAGATCTCACTTTTTGAAAAAGTCTTCGGTTTCCGTTGTTCCCCCCGGTCATCAAGACTGATGCAGATCGTGCAGCCGCACCGGGGACAGGTCGCGAGGATCACATCCTCTGCCTGCCTGTAGTCTGGATCTTCAAGCGCCCGGCTGAGCGGGTACCAGGTATTTTCGGTAAATTTCTGCGCACACCGGGGGTATGACATACCAAGGGTAAGGATGTCGACCATCATGGCCGTGCTCCCGGGATCTTTGCGGGATATTCATTTCCCGACACGGCCGTCCATGGGGCCCGGAGGTCCCGGCCTGGGAGGAGGAGATCCACCATGATGCCCCGAACCATCACCGGGACGATTGGCAATCCTGTACCGGCCAGTTCCCGCCGGGTTTCTCTCCGCATCTTTTTCCTGAGGTTTTTTACCCGGTCTGCCTCGGCCCTGTCAGGGCAGCGGGAGGTGGCGGCAATGTTCAGCGCTGCATTGACGTCCGCATGGATCACGGCCCCGCAGGTGGGGCATTCAAAGCGCTTGCGCACCCGGTGCCCGGTACACCCGCACCTGCTGCACGTCTTTGACGTATGTGCCGGGTCCACGTACGCGACCGGGATCCCCCGGGCCGCTGCACGCCTCTCCACGAGCCGCAGGAGGTGGGGAAACGAGGAGTTCTGGAACGAGAACTCATACTCCTGTGTCCTGTTCTTCCGTGACGTGGCATAATGGCTGAAGAGTTTTTCAAATTTTATTCCTGCACTGGCGGATTCTGCAAACGAAACAACCTGCCGTGCGATCACGACGAGCGCTGACCTGAACTTTTTCTGTTCCCGGGTTTTTATTTTTTTGAGTTTCCACATCTTTCCTTCCCTGAACAGTTTTGTGCAGTCCTTTGTCTGCGATGCCTGCGTGCCGGCAGGACGTTTTCCCAGTTTCAGTACATGCCCGCTGATAGGATCGGCTGCCACAACGGCAAAGCCGGTCGTGTTGAGATCGATGCCAATCCACCGGGCATTCGTGATGAGCGTTGTGTGAATACGGTTCACCTTGCGTACGGATGCGTGTTCATCGTGTCGGGCGATGCTTCGCGTGCCCGGGCTTTTCTCATATCCTTTATGACCTGCCGGGCAGTGCGGTACGCGTCCAGCGGATGGAGGAAAACCCGGTGCCGGAGATAGAGGTAATAGAAGTGCAGGACTTCCCCGGGAGGGAGCGTCGTTCCCTTCGGGACGCACTTCCCGTGGCGCACGGCTTCAAGGACGTCTTCGGCTGGTCCCTGTGCCATAACCTCGGTCCAGGCTGTCCCAAGCATCGGACCGGCATGGGCGTCGCTGCCGGCGACTTCCGGGATGTGCTTGATGTTCCTGACCTTCTGGTTGGCCCCGGGCTCTGTTGCGTTCAATGATTCGACCGCGTCAAACCCAAGCGTGGCATAGTCTGAAAAGCCCAGACGCGTGTGCGGGTGCGGCGCGACCGAGAGGCCGGCGTCATTTCGTATGCGGGAGAGGATGTGCCTGATAGACCATTCCTGTGGGACAGCGGAGATGCCGAGCGCTATCCAGTGTTTCTGGACTGCAATATCCCCGCCTTCGATACCCGGGATCACAAGAAGGCCAAACTCGCGGGTGAGCCTTCGCGCCTCGATCCAGGGAAAGAGCCGGCCGTGGTCGGTGATGGCAATAGCATCAAGACCGACCGTTTTTGCGCATTTTACCATAACCCGGGGGGAATGCACGCCGTCAACGGACCGGTTTGTGTGAACGTGGAAGTCGGCCTTCATGGCAGAGCCCCGGCAGGACCCGGGTGATCAGGAGTGCGGGTGGCATGCCGGAATGATGATAGTGCCGGCACGGTGTACGGGAATGCAGCGCAACCCGGGCCGGCGGGGTAGGCAGCCTGCACAGGCAGTAGCATCGAAAATACGGGGGAACGTACATGGTTCGTCATGCCTGCGGGCATGCGCCGTACTGCATCGAATGTCACTGCCGGCAGTGCCGCACGCCCCGGGTCTTCCCGGGAGTACGTCTGCTGGTTCTTTTGAGAAAGCGACACAATAGAATGGGAATAGTCTCTATATAATTGTTATGAAAATATTGTGTTTAACTGCCCGAAGGGAACTTTTGCAAAGGATCGGGTAAGAATGCATGTGGCAAGAAGGGTAAGGATGGGAGAATGACCGATAATAAAATCACGTTAAAACAACTCGTAAAAACACTTATTGGTATCATTATAAGATTCTGTCAAGTTAGTCAGCAGCCACCGAATTTTGACACCTTTTAATCAAGAAATAAAATTGATAAAATCGCCCAATGAACGATTAGAAATTTTATCGGAACAAACAAATCAATGCTGTTGGGGGGGTCAAAAACAAGGGATTGAATGTCGAAAAAGGGCCACCTACCAATAACTTGACAGAGCCCCCACTCTGGAAAAAAACTGCGGATTTTTTTGGGGTTCACGCCCCACTCTTGATGCGTTTGAGCTTCTGCCTTACCGCATGATCATCTGCCGGGTTAAGCACAAGCACCCGGTCGTACGCCAAGATTGCGTCAGTATCCCGCCGGATTTTTCTGAGAACAAATCCCTTATAGAGCCAAGCCTCGACAGAAGCCTCATCGAGAGCAATGGCTTGGTCGCACGAGTCTATTGCTTCTTCGTGTTTTCCCAGCATAACGAGATTTTTTGCACGGTTTATCCAGGCTGCCGGATTTTCCGGATCGATTTCAAGAGATTGGTCGTACGCCGACAGCGCCTCACCATAGCATCCGGACTTTTTCCGCGCATCACCAAGAGCCTGCCATACCTTAGCGTTTTCAGGTTCAAGGTCAAGGTACCGTTCAAAACTGTCCGCAGCATCACGGTACCTCCCGGTTTTCATATAGAGAACCCCCAGCCCTTGCCAACGGTCAATATCCCTAACAGTACCCGGGTCAGCCTCAAGTTTACAAATCAGCTCATCATACGAACTGCACTGTGGTGCAGAAGGTGCCCCAGCTGACGCAGGTTCCGGTTGATCTTGTTCTGACATTTCCTGGAAAGAACCGATGGTTACAACAGGTGCTTCACGGGGTACTCGGGCAAGAGACGTATTTGCTGCATTTGACGTTAACTGGGCCGTTCTCAGGATTATCACCCGGGTTGCTGGGATCTCGGGTGCCTGTGCCGGTGCGTCACGGACAGGAGCCGGTACGGATACTGAAGATCGTTGGGGTACTTGCGTCGGGACGGGTGATAGCGGTTGTGGCAGCCCGGGTTTTTTGGCCTGTACCGGCGGAACAGCAAGAGGCAACGGAGATCCTGACCTGGATTTTTGGGAAAGGGGAACCGGCCCGGGTTTCATCGCAGGAGGTTCTTCGCGGCGGGCGCTATTCTGCTTTTTACGTGCAACGCTGATCCCGATCAGGGCATCCGTATGTTTTGGATCGAGACCAAGGACCTTTTCATATGCGGGGATTGCCTTATCATAGTCTCCCTGGATTGCAAGCGTTAGTCCCCGGGCGTACCAGGCTTGAATGAATGTGGGATGGATCGCAAGTGCGCGATCATAGAGGGAGAGCGCGAGGGCATTCTTCCCGAAATTTGAACAGATCAGGCCCTTGTAGACAAGGGCATCGGGAAGATTGGGATCGATTCCAAGCGCATGATCAAAATACTGGAGCGCCTGTTCAAATGATCCCATCTGGTAAAGAGCAAAACCATTCAGTTGCGATGCGCGCGCATGCCTGGGATCTGCGGCAATCACCTTTTCAAGAACCGTGTTTGCATCAGCATAGTATCCTTGGCGACAGAGAGCTTCTCCCTTTTTGTACAGGGACTCCGGATCTGTTTCCGTATTATTCAGGATTTTGTCAATGATCCCCAATTAAAAACCCCCACAAGGTATTTTGATTGGGTTACGCATGCCCAATCTCGGTCTTGTTGACCTGTTTCCATTGAGCCGATCTCTGATCGATTGGACAGAATTTGATCTCTTCATCATCAAGCGTTGTTAACATGCAGGGTTTTTTGCAAAGTTCGCACCTGAGTATTCTCACAAGAACTCATCTCCAAGACTGCGCCACTCTTTTCACTCAGGTATAATTAAACATCATATAGATATATCTTTTTAAAATTTTCTATGTTCATAAAAATACTATCTACATATATTTGGACTATACGTAAATAGACTAAAATATATTTTAACCTCCCTGATCATTCTGTCAAGTTGGCGGGATGTAGAACCTTTCTCACAGGTCTGTGAGAATTTAGAAACTCCCAACAACTTGACAGAACAGTGTATACTAATACCCCCTCAAAAATATATATTCTATCGCCAAATCTATATAGTTGCGGGATGATGTTGTAATAAGAAGAATTGCCTGATCGAAACAAACCGTTCTTGGAGTAAGACCCATGTTCAGTTCACACAGGATTCACGAAGAACAGATAAAAAAATCTACACAGAGTCTGAAAGCGCTCTATCAAGTCCGAAATGCTGAATCTGTAAGAGACGAAAAATCCGGTATGGTGAGATCGCAGGTAAGGCAACCGGAGAAATCCCACTACAATTATGGTGAAAGCACTAGTCCGGCATCCGATTATAGCCGGGACAAGAAATTGCCGTTGGATCTATCTTCACCTCAGATTCCTGCAATGCGATGTATCCGGTGTAACGCTCGTATCCCGGTGACGGATTTTCTCTATACAAAAAAGACCGGCTTATGTATCCCCTGCTGGGAAGAGATGGAGGTATGATATGTCAATGAAGCAGAAAAAAACAGGAAAAAACAAAACCACTTCAGTAATGAAATACCCAAGCCGGAACAAGTCCATGAATGGGATCACCTCTGCATTGGATTCCCCGCATTCGGCTCTCACCGACACAGGTAAGTCTGTCGGAATCTTTCTGGACCAAGTTAGGGCATATTTCATACCTGCGAAAAAGGCATGAAGATCTGTGCCACTTTCAGAGGGTTGCAGCCCAAATATATGAGATCCACATTTTTTGCAATCGTATTGGTTTATATGAGTGTGTAACTGCATGAGCACTGGCAAGGACAGCATCTCCCGAGCCGAGAGACGTTTCCCATTGCCAGTGTGGCGTCAGGAGTGGGGTTGTAAATTTTGTCTGTGACCTTTATCAGTGACAGATCTGGTATCGACCACGAACGTATTACCCGGCACTTCCTGTCCAAGCCGGGTGAGTGAGGGTAAAGGATCTCCGTCCTATCTGGGCAGGTGTCCCACTAGTTGTGGTCAAACAACAGGCCGGGGGAACGGTACCGCAAAAATACGTAATTAAAAAGTTAGAAAGCCCATTGTGAAGTCTTGTCCTGATCTTATCCGGCCGTTCCCACCGGCCTGTATACTTGGATACTGGACTTGGCCAGATATATTCTTTTTCGAAATAGAATATAGGTTCATCAGAGAGATATTGATAAACTTTAGAATCGGAACGGAGCCCCTGTGAGCAATACATTGGTTTTGTCGCCCGTAAAACACTCAAATCAGTTTTTGAGACATACAAAGTTTTGAAGCATTTACTTTGTATTTTTGTGTTTACTTCTGAAAACGCGCACAAAAAGACCACTTCAGTTTTTTTATGATTGGAGTATCGACAATAACGTCTTTTTGTAGACGATTACAAGACACCCGGAGTAGGTTCCGGCATGTGCATCCTGGGGGACATTCACGCTTACGGTGACCTGTTTTAAGGTATTGAGCAGGAACTCGTGGGTACTAATGGTCAGCCATGGCTGTATCTGACCCTCACTTGAGATGGAAACATATGCCGGGGGTTCGAGGCCTCGGGTAAGATTTATGATTTTTATGACAGTTGTACCGGGAAACGTTGTCCCGAAATTCAACTCCGTTGAGGATTCATGCGCAACGGTAAACTCTATCTTATGGTACGAGGGATTGGTGACATTGAGACTAATTGAGATATCCTGTTCCGAAGTTTCCAAGGGAATGGCAAGTGCTATTAATAACAGGCAGAGGATACCAAAAGCGATAATCGAAAAAAGGTGTTCTCTTCTCATGACCACGGGTCTCTACTTCGTCTCCCAACGACAAATGCGATTATTACAATAATGACAATGATGATTCCGACAAGGCCAAGTATGAGGGTCAGCGGCAGTGCTCCTGTTGATGATGATGGGGTTTCTCCGGTTGATTGGCCAATGGTGATCGTTATCGGAGGATAACTCTCCGGAACACTCTTTACACCAGTACCGCTACTGGACGGTACAACAGAGATCACGGCAGTATAGGGCCCTTCAGGACGTCCCTGGGTATCCCAGTATAACTTTATGATCTGCTGGGAGTTCATCGCAAAGTCAACCGGTACAGCCGGGATGGATATTACCGGAACATTATTCTCTGAAATGTTTACGTAGAACTGCCCGGTTGCCGGAATATTTCCGATGTTTTGTGCAGTGAGAGTGAATTTCACCACATCACCAGGTTTAACAGCCGTGGGAACGTCAACCCCGGTGATGTTGATATCGGCAGTGGCTCCGGCTTTGATCACGTTTGCAGTTACTTTCGATTTTGTTGCTTCGGAGTACCCTACCGAAGATCCACTAGACCCCCCGACCGATGAAACTGCATTACTTGCTACGGCGGTAATAGAGGCGGCCGTGCTTCCCAAGCGGGCATCATACGGGACACGGAGCGTGACGGTCAATGCCTGACTCGTCCCGTTCTTGAGATCGCATTCGCTTGGAGAGACAGTGATCCAGTCTTTCATGCTTCCGTCAACCTGGATCACGAAATGGTTGTCGATGTCGTTTGGGGCGTTTACCAGATTGAGGATCTGGGTGTACTTCATACCTTGATTCACATCACCGAAGCTGAGATCGGTGAGAGACAAGGCATGTGCCGGGGATACCAAGATAACGAAGAGGAATATACATGCGATACATTTCCAGGACATAGCTAAAAAACTTCCATATAAAAAATAATAAGGTCTCCTTATCCGTTCGAGAAGGTAAGGGTGATATTTCCAGTGTAAGAACCGGGTGCCTGGGTGGAGGGGATAACCAGTTTCGCATCAAGATTCGCATTTCCCGTAGCCGGGACGGTCGCTACCTGGACTGGGTTTCCGCCATTGTCAAGTGATACGAGCGAACCTGTAGGTCCCAACGCTACGTTCGAAGCGGGGATGACGCTTGTACCGTAGACTAACCCGAATATACCGCTTGAACTTGTGGTGAACGAAGCCTCGACGTTTGCCTGTTCTCCACCAGCATTCGCAAGGGTGACCGTGTTACTGATCGTTGTCGCTCCACCTTGGGAAACCGAACCGAATGCACCGTTCGAAGCCGTAATCACCGTGTTCTGCGCGGCGGTGACCGTTGCGGAATAGCCTAGGTTGGTCAGGTTGGTAGGGGCAGGTGTAATAAATTTACCAAAAGCTACCGGAACATTGAATCCCTGAAGTGTGGCGGTAAGGATATTACTGGCAGTGTTGATTATCGATACGGTGTTGTCACCCTGGTTTGCCACATACAGCTCTGAGCCGTCGGGAGTGAGGGACATTCCTTCAGGGTTTGATCCGACATTGATGGTGGTAACGGAGTTACTTGCCGTGTTGATAACGGATATAGTATTGGATCCCGAGTTCGAGACATAAACCATGGACCCCTGAGAGTTTGCACGGACGCTTATCGGATTTTTCCCTACCGGGAAAGAACCAGTCACTGTATTTGTCGATGTATTCAGTACAGAAACCGTACCGTCTGCCGAGTTTGCCACATAACATGCTGACTGAGTACCTCCGATTCCATACGGGGATGATCCAACGGTGACGTTAGAAATCACCTGGTTGGTGGCCATATTGATAATCGATACCGAGTTTGAACCGGAGTTTGTAACATAAATTGAATTTTGGACCGCGCGAATACCACGAGGCACATTTTGTACGGGAATGGTAGCTACGACATTATTAGTGGTCGTGTTGATCACCGAGACTGAATTGGATCCCGCATTGACTACATATACAAAGGCATTGTTCGGTGCGCCAATCGGTCCGGCAACCATGATCCCGAAGGGAGTTGTTCCAACGTCTATTACGGCCTGAACAGTGTTGGTTGCCGTATCGATCACAGAGACCGAGTTAGCCCCATTGTTTGTAACATATGCCTTTGATCCATCGGGAGATATAGCGACACCCATCGGATCGCTTGATGATCCGGCACCGTCCGGAATGGTGGTAACAACCGAATTTGTCGCAATATCTATTACTGAAACCGTGCCGTTCCCTTCGTTTGGAATATAAGCAAACGGAGATGCTGACACGAAACCGACAAGCGATACAAGTGCAATAAGGATTAATCCTAATGTAAAATGTTGCATTTTCATTGATTCACTTCCATTAATTCATGAGATGATGGTGAAAGGCTCTTTCACCCTGGATCGCCGGCCTGAGTTGTTGCAATAAAAGGTGGTGGGATGGACTTATTATTGCAGACCGACAATATGAACTCCTTACATAATATTTATTTTCGAGGCTACCTATATAGCTTTCGATGCTGGATCTATATATATACGGGGAAAACAATTACACATATTGGACTCCTTAGAACCGGGCATATGCTGTTTAAAATCTGTTGTCAAAAAAATTCAGGCGCGTTATGAATAAATATCATATTTTTTTTGCCAAGAATGCTGTGGGAGCAGATCCTTGGAAAACCCAAAAAAAGGGAATTGTTTTTATTTCGCTCATTTTTATTCTGATTTTTTTGATTCCCGGCACGGTTTGTGCATCTAACAGCGGGAACCTGAGTTTTTCTGCTACCGTGGTTATGGCAAAGCCGGTTGCAAGTTTCACTTCAAACATTTCCGGGGGTATCGAACCTGTTGCCGTGCAATTTAACGATACCTCTTCTGGAGGAGCACCGGATTTTTGGAACTGGAACCTTGGAGACGGTGGGACGTCATCTCTCCAGAACCCGGTGCATGTCTATGCGGTAGAAGGAATTTACACGGTGAAGCTGACGGTTACAAATGGCGCGGGCAGCTCCACAAAGACCGGATATAACTATATTTCCGTAAAAAAACCAAAACCGAAGCACAAGCCTGGCGCAAACTTCACGGCAACACCCCGCACCGGTGCTGCACCGCTGACCGTGGAGTTCACGGACATATCGACAAATGATCCTGACACGTGGAACTGGAATTTTGGCGACCACTCTGCGCCATCGACTGACCAGAACCCGGTTCATATCTATACAAAGCCCGGCAGGTATACCGTTACCCTCCATGTCTCCAATGCGGGCGGCGATGATGTCGCATTCAAATCGAATTACATCGTCATCACCGAGCCACCGCTGCACGCAAATTTTACCGGATCCCCGCTCACCGGTAAAGCACCACTTACGGTCCGGTTCACCGACACCTCGACCGGCAGCCCCGGCTTCAGGATCTGGCGCTTTGGCGACAACCTGATTGATTTCTCTTTTGAGCAGGACCCGTTTCACATATACCGGCGTCCCGGCAACTACACAGTGCAGCTGACCGTGATCCGGATCAGCGATATTGACACGGAGACCAAGAGCGGGTATGTTACAGTTGCCCCGATGTAGTTTCCTTTTTTTTGAAATGAACGATTGATCATATCATAGAAAACAGATTTGCCATGAGTGGGCATATAAAAATCCTAACTAAAAAGCCGAATCGTCATTAAGTTCACGGAGAGATGTGGGTACAGCCGGGTCATTCAGAAGGATATAAAAATAAGTATAGAGATATTGACCTATAGTATAGTCATATACATAAAAATTAGGCAACTAATTTATCCGAGAATGATCAATATCCTGTTGATATTCCATGACCCGGCCTTTGAACGATCAGGGCGTTTCTGTTATCATCGGGACCCTTCTGCTCATCCTGATAACTGTGACTGCTGCGGCCGCTCTTGGGCTCATGATCTCGCAGATGCAAAAAGATGCGATGAACCGGCAGTCACATATCGCCGCGGTAAATAGCGAGAAGATCCAAATCTCTGGTGTGATGCTGAATAATAATAATGATACGTGGTCTCAATTGGGAGTTGATAATTCACAAAACTGGTCTTTGATCTCGTTTAACATGATGAATCTCAACACACAGGATGTCAGCATAAATGGCATTGCCATTAATAACCGGTATTTGTTTAATTTTTCATTTACCTCGTTATCAGGTTCCGTTTCTTCGGGGAATTGTACTTCCCTGGGAAGCCCACAGGGATGGTGTAATACCTCTTATGCGTCGGGTTCGTATTCGAATTCGTCGTTCTTCACAATTCCTGCAGGGCAAAGCACAAGAGTCACGCTTGATCTCACCAGTGTAACCGCACAACCTATAGGACCTGATGATCAGGTAGATATCAAAGTCCTGACGTCACTGACGAACATCTTTGAGCAGATAATAAAACCGCCAACAGCAGTGATCAGTTATAATACTGCAACAACGACCCTCGGTACTACCCAGCTGGACAACATTGTACTTGACGGGTCACAATCCTCATCAGAAAATGCGACCATCGTCAGCTGGAATTGGACTTTGATGAACGCCACCCAGACCATAACTAACTTCGCTCCGATGGGAAATTGTTCAGATATAAATGACTTAAGCACTGTCGATGTTCCTCCTTATTTCAGCACTAAAATTATTCATTTTTCCCCTACGATCAGTGGGCCTTTCTGTGCAAATCTTACGGTTCAGGATAGTAACGGAATGATTGCATCATCCGGATATCAGCTCATCCCAGAAGATGCAGGTTTTGTCCCGCCTTCTTATCTGACCTATGCCCCAGGTAATGATTGGAGCACCAATCTGACTCACAAAATGAATGTGACCGTAAATAACATCAGGAATAAGGGGGTTCCGGGGCAATCGGTTTCTTACAGCATTGGCCAGCCGTCAGACACTCATGGTTTCAACTGGACATTGGACTCCAGTTTCAATAGCATAAGTGAGACCGATTCGGACGGCACTGTAACCTATGATGTATGCGGGAACGGAACCGTCACCGTAGGTTCAGGCAATCTTCCAACCAAGACTATTATAACCAGCGGAAATTATGGTTGCCAAATTTAAGCCAATGCCATAAACTAACTAAACACAGTGAGCAGTAGACGAACCAAGTTGGGTGGCACAGTATATCGACAAAGAAGAGAGAGTCGAACCCATCTTACTTGAATCACGGATACTAAACGATAAACTACGACTCAATTCTGTGGAGAAGAGCACATAGGAGAGGGGCGGAGAAACAAATTCAAATGGAATCATGTATGAAAATACGGCTCTGTAGAAAATCTCTGTTCATTCTTCAGTCTCATGAAGCCTTTGTTACGGAGCGTCACATTCAAAGGTTTGCCGCAATAGCGAGGAGTACAACTCCGTGAATATTCAAATTTTTTTGAGGGATTCTCCAAAGCCGAAAGAATGGTCCCCGCCATGTACATTTTAACAGACGGAATGAATGAGCGGAGATTCCCAGATTTATCTATTTTGATCTCCCAACCAGTTCCAGTGAAGGAGTAAAACGATCTCCTGTAATCAACCACAACACTATGCTGCAAGTTCCTGCATATCCTCAACCTGTTTCATCATCGCCGGCTTGTCCCGGTAATAAGCCCGGATCTGTTCGGTCACTGCACTGTATTCCCTGATCCCTACTTTCTGCATCCAGAGGAGAAATGCCGTACGGTCCTTGAGTTCCTGGTTGAGGTGATCCTTACTTACGCCGTGGGTATCCTTGATCTTGTCGAAGAGGAAACTCCGGCCCTGGTACTGGAACTCATCGACATCCGGCAGCCATTTGAACGCCGTGTTGGTGATAAGATCCCCTGAGTCCCGGTCGAGTTCCAGCATTTCGATGATAGTTGCCAGCCGCCGTACGCTCCGCTCCCCCTTCATGATAAGCATGGGGAAGATTACGACATCGAGGTTGGAGAAGAGGCTTCGGGGAACGTTCATGGGGTTTGATTCCACACGGGCAAGGAGTTCGTCCATGGAGCCGGCATGGATGGTCCCAAGAGCCGCATGCCCCACGGCAATTGCCTGGAAAAGCGTGAACGCTTCCCCGCCCCGGACTTCTCCTACAATGATGAACTCAGGGCGCTGCCGCAGCGCAGCAACAAGCAGGTCATAGAGCGAGATGTCCCCCGGGGTTTTAGAGGAAACACCGCTTATCCCGGACACGGATGACGACGACTCGGAACTGCCAAACCCGGCCCGCGTAATGGACTGGATCCAGTTGGGGTGCAACAGGTTAAGTTCTGCCGTATCTTCGATGGAGACAATCTTGTATTCCGGCGGGATGAAACAGCACAGGACGTTTAAGAACGTGGTCTTACCGGTCGCAGTCCCCCCCGAGACAAGGATCGAACGCTTGTACTCCATGAGGATCCACAGGTACGCCAGTTCCATGGCATCGACCGAGTGGTAGTCCATCATCTCGACAGGGGAGATCGGGTTTGCACGGAATTTTCTGATGGTAAACGTCGATCCTTTCTTGGTGACTTCCCCGCCGAGGGTAAGGTTCCCCCGGCTCCCGTCCGGGAGCGAGACGTCGCGGATCGGCTGGAGAAGCGAGATATGCCTGCCGCCGACCTGCGCGAGTTTTAAAACGAAGTTATTGAGTTCGACTTCGCCAAATTTCACGTTGGTCCGTATTGAGCCGTAAATACGGTGCTGCACGTACAGGAAGATTTCCGAACCGTTGCAGCTGATATCCTCGATGTATTTGTCTTTCATCATGGTGTCTATCCGGCTGTACCCGAGATACTGTCGTTTGAGGGTGAAGAACATCCGCTCTTTCTGGTGTTCTGTGAGCTTGAGCCCGAAGATGTTTACCAGGGAATAAAACCGTTCCCGGAGGTACTCGGTCCGCCGCTCCCCCTCAATAATCTCAAGGTTCGTGCTCACCAGTTTCTCAAAAGCATGCTCGATAATATCGAGAGCGACCTTCTCATCCTCGGAGAGCTGTGGCTCGACCACCTCGTAGATCAGGCTTCCGTCTTTTTTACTGTACTCAATATGGACGTACTGGTACGGGGGGTCGATCAGGTACGTGATATTGACCTCTCGGAGCGAGCCTTCAAGTGAGGGCGTGTCAATCTCGCCCGGATCGAAATCAAGGGTCTGGATGTCCTTTTGCACCGGTGAAGCAAACACAGACCGGATCTTCTGGACGAACGATGGGGATGCTGGCTTCTCATCGGCGGGCTGGACGGCTTCGGCAGCGGGTGACGCTGGTTCCGGTTGAAATGCCGGAACGGGGGACACCTCGTTTGAGGTTCCTGGGAGCGCGGTCGTTTCCGCATCAACGCCATGCGTTATCTCATCATCAGTGGGTTCGATAAAAAACGATGCCAGTTTGGGACCAACTGATCGTATGGAGGTAGCCAGCGACCGGATCTTCTGGCTAAATGAAACCGGGGGTATTTTTTTTGGACTTTCTTTCACTGGAATCGACGGGACACGAGATTCCGCTTCCGGCTCCAGTTCAGGTTCGATAAAATACAGAATGAATTTATGTATACGCGATGCTGATGCACGGTTGTCAGGAGCGCGGGGCGTCCCTTCCGGTTCCAGATCATCCTCCGCATAAAAGAAGGTCTCCTTACCCGGCTCTTTGGGCGAATCCCGGGGATCAGCAGGGAGATCCTCCGGTGTCGTGCCAGTATCTCCTTTCCTGAAAATTGATGAAATCCTGTCTGCAAACGTCTTCGGTGTCATGATATGGAGATAGTTCTATTCTGCCATTTCGTTCCCTGCGAATTTGTTGCAGAATGAGCGACGTAATATGATTGCTGCATCTGATAATTGGTGTACATATGCGATGGGTTCTGTTGCGTGCTATTGTAACCATCGCCAAAGTCCCAGTACCACGATGCGGGGCTGGGGCAGCTGGTACTACTGTCTGTGAATTGTACGACAGCGTTTTGACCTTGAATTAAAGCGCTGCTAGACCAATTTGCGGTAGGAAGAGAATATACTGTGATGTGAGTGATTTGGGGGGTACTCCACCCGTAGCCGTTGTTCGCGGCGAGAGTAACGTCATAACCTTCTGGTCTCGCTACTGTGTACATATGCGATGGGTTCTGTTGCGTGCTATTGTAACCATCGCCAAAGTCCCAGTACCATTGCGGGTACCCGGGCTGATTCGGCCCGGCAAACTTTGTTGTATCGGTGAACTGGACAGTAAGTGGTTTATCGGGAGATGCAAGGCCAGTTGTCGGGATCGCGGTAAACGATGCGACCAGTGGTGAGACAGTGATCGTGCTCGTATACCAGCAGCGGCCCAGATTATTCGTTGCATCCAGTCTGACGGTATAAACTCCGGATGTGATGTACGTGTGCGTCGGGTCTTGGAGATTTGAACTCGTACCGTCGCCAAAGTTCCAGAACCACGAGATGGGCTGATCAGTGGAGGTATCGGTGAACTCAACAGTCAATGGTACTTGGCCATTTGCCGGACTCACCGTAAATGATGCAACAAGCGGACAAACTCCGATCGTAGCTGTGCTCTGCGACTCTCCATCATTGTTGTTCACGTGCAGGATGACCTGATAATAATTGTATCCATAATAGGTAAAAATCGGGTTCTGCGCTGTGCTACTGTTACCATCGCCAAACGTCCAGTGCCATGACGTAGGGGCATTTGTCGAGGTGTCAGTAAACTGGACCGAAAGGTTCGGATTTGGCACATCTGGCGGCACATAGGCTTCTATTGGATTCGCCGAAAAAGAGCTTACAGGGGCGCCTGGATTACTTGATGTAGTATTACCGCTCGTGCAGGATCCCCCCGTGCAGGTAATGGGTACTGCCGTAAGCGTCGTGTTGACCTGGGCGCCTTCGATAATTGCCAATGACGCGTTGAGCGGCGCGAGCGTGGTTGTCACTGGGGTACTTCCGGAACTCGGGGTCGGTCCCCCGGCAGTGTACGCGTCCGGAAGCGTAGGGGTTGCGTAGGCCGCTGTTCCCGCGGATGCATCTGTTCCGGGAGAAGCGCCAATACAGCCGCATGCCCCGACCAGCATAACGACGAAGAGACATGCGATCATTCCCGGGTTATACATATTTTAATTTAAATCACTATAGTCTTAAATGATTCTATTCCCCGTAACCAGTAAATATGAGAGGACCCCGGCTAGATCTCAAAATACCCGGGTTATGCAGGAGAAAGATTCAAGAAAACTCCATCCCTATAGTTATTGATGATGGAACGATCCCGGGTAATTTTCATTCTCCTTCTCATGATGGGGTGTACCCTTTTTTTTGCCGGATGTACCAGCCCGCGGATGGGCAATACCGATAACACGACCCTGGTCCTCCAAGACTATAATGCTTGGGCTGATCAGCAGAGAACATATAACGATCAGGTAAGTGCTGATCTCACCCAGATGGGGAATAACATCGATACCTATAACCACGGGATAGCCAGCGATCCTCATGATATCGGGGTGCTGCGGGAGAATACAGCAACAGACCAGCAGGCCCTTGATGCATGGGATACAAGTGGCAGGGCTCTTGGTTCTGCCACCGATACGTTCATGACAAACACCGCATCGCTTGATTTCGGTACTGATAGTGAGTCACGTCGTCTCAGTAGTCTGCTGGCACAGGAAATAAAGATCTATTCCATCGATATGAGCAATGCGCAGCAGCATTTCGTTGACTATAATCACGACATCAGCGGGTACCTGGCCCCGGATGATCCTGAGTACTGGGATGACTCCCTTCGCGTAGCCGCTCTGGACGCGAAGGCCAAGGCATTGTCATCAGTTGAAGATGGCGATACAGCACTTTCAAATATTACGACGACGGCACACCTCATCGAGGAACGCCAGTAATCTTTTTTTGGCAAAGCCGGCCGCTGATCATGTTCTTTTACGACAGGATTTCAGCTGACATTGCATGACCAGAACTGGTGAGAATAATGGTACGTCCGGTTTCCCGCAAATGATTTCCCGGATGAATCATCCTTCTTACAGGGTTATTGCAGTACAGGAAGAAATCGCCGTAGAGTAAAACCGATACTTCCAGAAAACACGATTTTTTGGGGGAACCCTTGCATGGATCTTTTGAAAAGGGTTTGTAGATTTTCGTGCAACCCCATCATACGGATTACTGATTTTCATCCGAGTAATCCTGGCCCAATGCCCAGTCCTGTACCGTCCGGTTTACAGCACCCTCGATATAGGTGGAGTTTGACGTCGAAATCAAAGAAAGTGTGCCCTGTTCGTTCATACCAATGTCGTAAAAACGGAGCCAGGCATTGTCCAGATCGGAAAGCATTTGCTGCCCGCTGATGACCTCGTAGGTCTGGGCTGATTCCGGCGAGAAGTAATACGTGAGATCCGTATTGAACTGATCCATGGAGGGAATATAAACACTGTCGATCCTGCCATCGGCAAACAGATCTCCGTTCACATAGACGGCCATGTCCGGGAAATCGAATTTGAGGATCCGGTAGTTGTCAATGGTGATGTCTCCCTGCTGGTCGCTGTCTGCAACAATCCGCACGATTGCACCTTTTGGCAGTTCCCAGTATGCCCCGTCGATCGTGATTGTTGCAGGAGTATCCCGGACGACAAACTGTATGCTTGAATCCTTTTCGAGATACCCGGATTTTCCTGTCTTGAGAACAAGATCCTTGTCCGGGAAGCGGTACGGCGCAGTCACCACGACATACTGGGATTTAAGTACATCGCTGCTGCCATAGATGTTATTGGCCGTAAGCCAGACATCATAGACTCCTTCTTCAGGGAAGGTGATGAGGGGATTCTGGTCAGATGAGACTGCTAACGGAGAGGGACCATTGCCCATAAAGGACTGGTTGTACGTGACCTCCTGGATTTTCCAGTTCCATGCCGTCGGGAACCCTGTGGATTGATCGGTAAACCTGACCGTGAGAGGCGCCGTTCCTTTGAGCGGCCGGGCCGAGAAGTTGGCTACGACCCGAGGCGGGGTTACTATAACGGTATCCTGTTGCGTAGCAGTATCAGTCTGGTCTGCATTTTTTGCTGTCAGAGTAACCGTATACGTTCCCACAGAAACGTAGGTATGCATGGGGTTTTGTTCCTGTGAGGTTGCGCCATCGCCGAAATCCCATGACCATGCTTCGGGGGAGCCTGCCGATCGATCCATAAACGAGACATTAAGCGGCGCGTTTCCCCGCAGGGGGGATGAGGTGACAAACCCGGCAATCAACGCAGGCGATATTGAGAAACTGTTCGCGCTTCCCTCGAAGTACCCGGGAAGATTGACAGGGTCAGATCGTTTCCTGCATCCATCGTATCCTGGGTCACCACGACATAGGAGTTCTCCGGCCCTGCCCGGATTTTACTGCCGTTGATAAGGATCTGGCGGACCTCCCCCAGCGTCGGCACAATCGCGAAGGTGAGATTGGCATGATAGTTCCGGACTCCCGGAACAAGGCAGTCCCCGAAACTGCCTTTTGCTGCCTGGGTTCCGTTCATAAAAAGGGTGGCATCGGCAAGACTGCAGCTCATGATGTTTCCGTGGCGGAGCGTAACCGTCCCGGAGGTATCTGCATCAGCCCGGATCTTTACAAGGGAGCCGGCCGGGAGGGATGTTCTGACACCATTCACGGTGACCGAGGAGTTGCTGTCTGCTGATACAAATGCCAAAAACGAGCCTTTTTTTATGACTCCCTGGCGGATGGTATCAATAAGTACCGATGAGGCAGTATCCTGCCGGGTGTCCAGCACGTCATACGCAGTTGTTGTGCTGTGGGCCCCGTCTCCCCGGGTGACCGTGAGGGTGGCATTATAGATCCCCTTTAGGGTGTACTCGTGAACCGGGTTCTGTACTGTCGATGTCGTGTTGTCGCCGAAATCCCATACCCATGCAGCCGGTTCCCCCCGGCTCATGTCCAAGAACTGAACGGAAAGGGGATCGGACCGGTAGCCGGGCGAGGCAAGACTGTCCGCAATAAGGGGTTGTGCAAGGGTCGTGGTGAGAAGCGCGTCTGCGCCTGCGATGGACTGGATCGGTACTGCGGATACTTTTGGCTGGAACATATGCGCAATATCGCCGGGGCCCGGCATAAGGTGGAAATACATCCCGAGCGCAAGAAGGAGAATCACGAGCCCGATGATGAGCGGGATCCGGATCTGTTTCCGTAAACGGGGAATCCGGATCTTTTTCTGTATGCGCGGGATTTTAATTTTCATGATTGTGCCTCAAAAACAATAGTTCAGGAAGGGCACCGGGACTATGATTCCTGTTCTGTAATCCCCGGTGTGACATCCGATTACCCCGTGTTCTTTCTGCGGTCCGGTAAAACCCTTCATTTCTGCATTCAGTACGCAGCCAGTTAAAATATATCTTTTCAATTGATACTATAGAGATTTTCATGCAATGGTCACTTCATCTGCCGGCACAACGTTCCCATGATGGATCGGCAACCGTCTAACAGTTTTGTCTCATAACCATGGACGTACACCGGAAGAGACATCGTTCATTTTCCAAGACGCCACCGGGTCGGGCTGATGCTGTTGAAGGAGACCTGCATATAGGTATCTCTGAGATCCGCCGCTACGGTATCGGGGACTTCATAGATCAGGTAGCCATCGATTGCGTTACTGCTCCCGGGCGTGATGAAGAAGCCCTGGCCGTTGCCGGTGCTGGCACCGGGGGGAGAGGCCGCGCTATTGGCCGTATAATTTGTTACGATCGTGGTGTTCTGCCCGAAGATGTTATAGCCAGTCAGGAATGCATAGTCCCGCTTTTGCTGCCCGATCTCACGGATCCACTGGTAGGGGACACTTTGTGGATCGGTGCTATAATGAGTAATCTGACTCTGGCTGAGAACCGACAAATCGAAAAACGGGTTATGCGTATAGGTCTGACCGTTATTCGTGACGATGAAATCATCTCCTGCAGGTACGATCGCGTCCATACGCCCGGTGTCCTCGATGCGGATAAAGACGATAAGGAACGTGTCGCCGGTCGATGATGGTGTCACCTCAGCAAACCGGTTCCAGTTGAAATCCCAGTAGTAGTAGTGAGAAAGTTCGGTTACATTGTAGACTGTTGCCAGGCACGGGCGGCTGTCATCCCCGTACCAGTAGGATTCGCCCACATCGAGGTAGTACTTGACCGGGACGATCGGTTGCGTGCCCTTAGGCACCGGCGTGACCTGTGCAGCAGATGGTGTTGAGGCGGCAGAAACCGGGGCGGGTGTGGGCGTCGCCGATGATGCTCCGGTATCGCCATATGCTCCTGAGGCTATCAGTGCGGCAAGTTTTGCACTCCTGTTGGACGAGTCTGTCACCGTGGCGCCAGTCATTCCCGTTGCATTCAGTCCTGACGGGTGAAGGAAGCCGAGGAGGTTCTGGCCCGGGACAAAGATCAGGTCGAAGAAGCTAAAAAACCCACCGCCACCCGGCGTTTGAGAGTTGCCTGATGTCACTGTTTCTGTCGACGCAGCCGATCCCGCCGAACGTTCCGGCGGTGTGAGGACATGGGCGGAAAAAAGGAATGCCACGATGAGGATCAGGCAGATCCCCGTGATGATTGCAGCATACTCGGCCCGGCGGTTTCCGATCTTCGTCTTTTTATGACGCAGCAGAAAAATCGTGCTGCCCCGTACTAAGAAAAGGGAGAATACCACCCCGATAACGCACAGGACGATGGCCATGATAGGTATTGCGAGCGTGCCTGCCGGCCCGTTCGATCCAAATGTGGACAGACCGGGCAGCACAAAACTGAGGATTTCCAGAATTGCCGCAACTATTATGAACGGGATAAGCGTGAGAAGGAATGGTCGGAGTGAACCACTGAGTCTGCCATGAATGTCTGGTTTTCCTGCACTAACGGAAGCAGGGTTATCCGTAGTACCATGAACTGTGGTCGTATTTCCTGACACTTGCTTTTCCCCTGTCTTTTGTACAAGGATGTTTATTCCCTGACGGATCGCGTGGGAAAGCCGTTTTATGCCGGCTCCCAGCGAATAGGTTTTTTTCGGGGGTTTAGGGGGATTTTCGGGATCTGGTTCAGGTAGGTCGGGCATGGTTACATCAGTCTCGGACCACCATTGTGCATCGTCAGATGATTCTAGTACAAATGAATGAGGTTCTGGCACAATGGACTCAGTGAAAGCAGCAGATGATTTTTCTGGTGTGGGATCTTTCGCCACATCTTTTTGCTTGTTCTTTGAAGGCATGTCGTTCAAACATTCGGCCGGACCAATTGCTGGTGCGCCCATCATTTTTTGGGGGGAAAACATATTTTTTACAGAATTCAGAAACGAGCCTTTGTTTGTTTTGCCACTTCCAAATCCATAGCTGAGGAATGCTTTTCCTGCGATATTTATGGTAAAGACCAAGACAACGAGAACAAACGCAGCAGCAAATGCCGCCGATGGTTTTACCAAAGATGCGTCCTTGAAATCATTATACAAGGCGACAGGTAGTGTTCCGACCTGATCTTGGAGCGGGAATAGTTTAACACCCCCAGATACACCATTGACCGTTCGGATACCGAAATCCGGCATATACTGCGTATAACCGGCAGTCAGGAGAACGACTGCGGATTCTTCAGCTGCGCGGGCAAAACCAAGCGTGAGTCCGGTCATGATACCCGTAAAGGCTGTGGGGATTGTGATGCCGCGAATGGTCTGCCACTTGTCAGCCCCGAGTGCGTAACTTCCCTCTTCCAGTTCCGGGGAGACCCGGTCAATGGCATCTTCAATGGCACGTTCGATGATCGGCATGATCAGTATCGCAAGTGCAACTGCACCGGCTATCAGGGAATATCCCCCGGTGATCGGTTTCAGGTAAATGACGAATATAAGAAAACCAAAGATACCGACCACGATGGATGGCGTTCCTGACAGAACCTCCAGCAGGAACCGGAATGCGCGGGTGACACCGTTGTCCGCTGCATACCGTTTCATATAGATGGCAGTCCCGAAACCGAACGGTGCAGCAACGATGGTTGCTAACAACGAAATAAGGATCGTGCCCACAATCGCATTGGCAATTCCCTGCCCCAGCCCAGGTGCGGCGTTCTCAGGTGTTGTTATAAATGACCATGAGAGGGAGGGAAGGCCGGCGATGAATACCTGCCCGACAATAAGAAAGAGCATACCGACAACAGCAAGTGTTGCAATGAGACACAAAACCGTGATGATCGTTTCGGTAACATGCCTATGCGCTATCGTCATGACCCGGACCTCTTCTGGGCCCAGGAACATATGAGGCGGACACCGGCGACTGCAAGAATCTCCAGCAGGAAGATCACGACCGCGATCCCAAAGAGTGCTGCCCGGGGTTCCGGAAACGAGACATAATAATAGATATCGTTAAGGATCTTCGCTGTCATGGGATACCCCTCATCGAAAATTGATGACGGGATTACGGCCATATTTCCCATGAGCATCACAACGGCCATGGTCTCACCTATCGCCCTCATCATGGCAAGGACAACCGCAGTGACTATGCCTGGAAATGCAGCCGGAATCACCACATTCCGTATTGTCTCCCATCGGGTTGCCCCAAGCGCAGTGGAGGCCTCCCGGTATTCATCCGGGACGCCCCGCATGGCATCCTGCGACAGTGCAACGATGGTGGGGATGACCATCACCGCGAGAATGGTAGCAGTGAGGAATAGTCCCACACGAATGTTTTTAACATAATGGAAAATCGGAATAAAACCCAGAACTTGATCCACAAAAGGAATGAGATACACCATAAAGAAATTGGAAAGAATCAACAACCCAAAAAACCCGTAGACGACCGAGGGTATACCAACGAGCAGTTCAACAAGGGGGCGTAGGATTTTTTCTATCGATGCCGGGGCCCATTCTGCCAGATAGATCGCGGTGAGGATGCCGAACGGTACGGCAATGACAAGAGTCAGCGCGGTCAGAAGGATCGTATCGATCAGATAGATAAGGATACCGTACTGGTTGGTATCATAATTCCAGATCGACGATGTAATGAATCCGATCCCCGATGTTTTCAGTACAGGGGCGGCGGTATAGAAGAAAAAACCGATGATCACGAAGACAAGGAACGCAGTGGTGCCTGCAATACCAAAAAAGACCCCTTTGGGCAGGTCGATGCGTTTCTTCATAGTATTCCATTCTGTCCAGTGATCAAAAAAGAAAAAAATTGGGTTTACTTCATCCCGCTTATGCGATATCAGCGAGACCGAAGTTGTTCGTTTCCTGGAAGATGCCTTCGTGGATCGAGCTGGTTGGATCAACCGGGCTGGACTGGACGAAGTTGATATAGTTCTTTACGGTTGCTGACGGAGCGCCGTTGGTCACGTAGTAGAGCCCACGGATCATGGAAACGTTGGAAGCATGGAACGTTGAAGCGGTCTGGTTTATCGCAGTACCGGGGACTTCAATGGTGTCGCCATAGATGCCCTTTGCTTCGGTCCGGAGTGAGTTCCATTCAGCAAGCTGACCTGCTGCATTTGCGGTCCCGAGGTTGGTGAATGTGTATGTGTTGAAACCGGTGGTCATGCCAACGTTGGTTTCATCCTGGTACGGAACGATAGTGACGGTGCCTGCTGCTACTGCAGGGACCACATCACCATAATCGGCGAATCCGATCGAGTTGGAGGTGGATCCAACGGTCTGGACGAGAAGCTGGTTTCCGTTCACGGCCTGTGTGGTATAGCCAGTGCCAGCGGATGACGGCTGGGTGGAGATGCTCGAGGTGATGTTAAGGAATTTGAAGAACGTCTTGGCGGTACCTGAGCTGTCAGCACGAATAACTACCGTGTCAGTTGTAGGAACATCGCCAGTTACCGCAGCGTTAATTGTAGATGGAACAAAATCCCCGGTGGGGATGAAAGCTGCCTGAAGGTCCCCAAATGTGAGGCTTGTTACAGTACTTGGGACTGCGGGTTTTGCCGCGTTCTGAATGACAACGATTGCGCCCATACCGATCTGGTATGACTGGAGCTGCGGGAACTGTTGCAGTTGAGCTGCACTTACTCCATCGGAGGTTGCACCGATGTCAGCTACACCATTACCGACTGCCTGGATACCTGCACCGCTGGCGATTGCCTGGGAGGTAATCTTGACACCGGGGTTGGTGGCGGAGTATACCTTGGCTGCTGCCTGGGTGATCGGGTCGATGGTTGTTGAACCGGCGACGAGGATCTCCATCTGGGAGGCAGCATTTGCCTGATTTGAATTCACATTCTTCGATACACTTGTTGAGAAGGTACCCATGATGGTACCGACTGCGACAGCGCCGATGACTGCGACGACGATGAGGACGAGCGTCGCGACAATCGGAGAGACTGCCATATCATTGTTCATGCGTTTCATGTTTGCGTACATTGA
>Ga0181520_10002580_pt1 | contig 33297 bp, 22 predicted proteins | sample PEATcosm2014_Bin_29_FD_132451 | JGI IMG/M metagenome (GOLD analysis project Ga0181520, IMG submission 132451) | Peatland microbial communities from MTU Mesocosm Facility, Houghton, MI, USA - PEATcosm2014_Bin02_30_metaG | ecosystem: Environmental > Terrestrial > Soil > Wetlands > Peat | place...
CACAATTACCGGCCGACCCCATCACCCGAAAAACACCCGCCAAGGCTGATCTGCTTCACCAAAACGCCTTGAAATGACCGCCTGTGAGAAATGCAGGCTAGCCCGTGTTTATGCAGCAATTTGCATACATTCCCCTGTGTAGGTCGTGGCCAAATTATGCTCTGATTTCGCGGCGACGCCAATCCTGGATGTGCTGAAAACAAAGCACTTGCGGTGGCCAAATTATGAGGGCCTGTTCACACTACCCCGGCGGGTGGCGCTGCTAGCGCAAATCGGTCCAGACAAGGCGGAGGCTGAAGGCTTTGGTGGTTCCAAAGTCGAGGCCGACAACGCAGTATGGACCGATTTGCGCCGCAGCCCGAAGGGACGAGGCCAATTTTCCCCATCTCTTCGTCAATCGTCGCTAGGATACACCCGGTATCCGTCGCTCCTCACTCCTCGACCTGGTGAAAATTGGCTCCCGTCGCCGCCCACTGGAGTAGTGTGAACAGGCCCTAGGTCCGAACCACCTTGAACCGCGGCGGATGTGAAGTGAGCTCGCGGCGGTGGCGGCCCTGATGCGGGAAGAGCGGCAGAGAATCGAACGCCGCGAAGAGTTCATCGAGCACGCGATCTGCCGCGCCGGCATTGAAACGGCCGATGTACTCGTAAATCTGGTCCAGGTCGTCGAAGGCTTCGGGGTGAAGAACGTATGCCGTCACGCGATCGATTTGCGGCGTTCTGCGGCGCGCTCCTTGAGCAGACGGTAAACCTCACGGCCGTCCATCGGCTGAACTTTCCCGCTGACAATCTCGTCGTAGCGCCGGTCGAGCGTCGTGCGCAGTCCGCCCAACTCGTCGAGATAGCCCGTAATGGCGTCCTCGAGCAGATCCCCCACGGGGCGGCCCGTCTGAGCGGACCACTGCTCCACCTTCGCGGCGAGCCCGGGTTCAAGACGCAATTCCATGCATTGAGCGTAGGCAAACGCCGAACACCTGTCAGTCCAATTCGAGAGGACGCCGCACCGAAGGAACAGCGACCTTTGAGGAGGATCTACCAACTCAGCGTGACCGTCATCGTCTTCCAGCCTTCGCCGGGTGGGAAATGGAAAAGCATGTCGATTGGAATCTGCGGGTCGCGATGAGCGGTATCGATCGCCCATGCTCGCACGTATGCAGAGTCGGCCTTCGGGCTAGAGCCGACGCCATCCTCAGGGGTAACTTTGATATCAACGAGCTTGTTTCGGATCAATCGAAGGCGATAGACTTCCCCGCTAGACGAGCCATCACTGGCCTTTCTGTCCTGTGAAGCCAACCCTTCCACTGTTAGCTTCATTTGGTGCACTCCATCCTCTTCTGACACAACCCGAAAACTCCTGCTGCGATCCCCTGGAATCGGCGAACCGCCTGCATCCATCTGGACCTGGACGTCCGGCACAGGAATTGCGATCATCAACCCGTTGCTTGAAAGATAACTGTCCCTGCTCTCGGTGCCGGGTTCGTCTGAACGTAACTTCCATCCCTCCGTCTTTCCCTCGTAGAGATGCGCAGTCAAAACTCCGCCATCACGGCGGAAATCAAGGTACTGGAAAGCTCCACCAACGGCTAGGTTTTTCACTCTGGCTTCGCTCCACCCCGCCGGCAGATGCGGGTTGACCGTGATGGTCTTGGTTTGCGCGTCGATGTCGATGCCGAAGAGGCCGCGTAACGTGGGCGTAATCACCATGGCAGACGACCACAACTGGTGACTCGTGCTGCGGCCGAAAGGAACAAAGACATCGCCGGAGAGCAGTTCGGTGACGGCGCCCAAGTCTTGCGCGCGGGTCAGGTTGGCGTTCTCCATCAGCATTTGATAACCGGCCAGGGGCTGGTTGGCGCGGTACTCGGCCAGAGCTGCCCAGCCGGTAAAGAGAGGCCACACCGAGCCCTGGTGGTAGCTCATGCCGTCATAAAACTTCTCGTCCGTCGAAACGTCGCGCAGGCCCCAGTCGGTGGCGAGCGTGTGCGATGCAAACTGCTTCAGGCAGCCGTCGGGATGAGCCAGGATCGACTTGCCTGACCACCACGCCAACGCAGGATACACAGTGCTGGCGCGGTCCAGCGAGCCATCCGCATTGCGGCTGAAGGCGTAGCACGATGTGTCTGGATCGTAATACTCTGTCTCGATGGTTTTCGCAATGGTGTCCGCGCGCTTTTGTGCTGCTGCGGCTTTTTCATTGTCTTTGAGCAGTCCTTCGATCTTCGCCATCGCGCCCGACGCCTGCTGATCGAGCAGCGCAAGGTAGATTTCCTGGTGCGGCATTGCGCCGGGCCAGCTTTCCACCCAGCCGGTGCCCTGCGCGTTGTCGTAGATGCCGTCGCCGTCGCTGTCGTGCGTAGTCTCGAAGGTCCACGCCCGCTCGATGGCTTCGCGGTGCGCGGCGAGGAAAGCCACATCGCCGCTCGAACGCGCGTAGTCCTCCACGGCCAGCAGGAACAGCGGCGTGGCGTCGGCCGCTGCGTACATGTACGGGAAGGACTGCCAGTCGATGTCCGCGGCGGTCTGCGAGTACTCGTGCATGATCTTGCCGTCGGCGCGCCGGCGATGAATCAGAAATTCAAGCTCGGCTTTCGAGAGCGCGAAGTCGCCGTAGCCGTTGACGGCGTAGAGGGTGTAGAGCGCATCGCGGCCGAAGAACCAGCCGAAGCCGGGCCGCGCCGAGTCGCCCGAGGCATAGTAGCCGGCTACGAGCGCCGTCTCGCCCGTCCCCTGCGCCTTTGCTCGCAACTGTTCGATCGAAACCACGGCCCACTGAAAGGCTTCGTTGAGGGCTTTGTCCGGTGTCTCAATGGAAGTGGAGTTGGCCAGCAGCTTCCTGTAGCGCTCGGCGTGCGCCTGGTAGCTGGCCGCGATGCCGGCGTTCAGTTTCGCAAGCGTTGCTCCGAGTGCCGCGTTGGTGGCCGCGGCTGGGCTGGTCCCCACGGCCATCAGCAGCGGGAACAGGCGGTCATGGTCCAGGACTGGATCAATGTGCAGCTTCAGCTCAACCGGGTGGACCTGCGGCCGCTCCTGATAGGGCGCCAGAATGCCGGACTTCGCGCCGGGGATGGTGACCGCGCCGGCCAGGTCTGGATAGTCGGCGTGCAAAACATAGTAGCCATCCGATGCGGATTTGCCCGCCACCCACTCCGCGCCGGGGACGCCCTCGTCGCGTTCCGGCCACATCCAGCGCAGCTCGGGCGTGAAGCGGAAGGTGAAGTCGGTGGGGCGCACGCAGTCGAATTCAAACAGGACCATGGGCCCGGTACCGGCTTCGCCCTCATTTGGCGAGAACATGATCTGGCGGACGGTGAAACCGATGTGTGTGTAGGTGAGGACGGTGCGACCGGGGCGCACCTCGATCTCCGCGGCCTGGCGGTTCATGTCGATGGGAACTGTGTAGCCTTCGATGTCTGCTTCGATGGTCAGGTGCGAGAGCAGCTTGACGGGCAGAAGCCACGCCTCAAAGGTGCCGTCCTGCTGGCCCACCACTACGCCCCGCTCGCCGGCCACGGTGAAGGGCTTTTCCGGTTCGGCATGGGCGCGGAGGACGGGGCCGGAGGTGTCAAACTGAATGGCCGGGATAGAGCTGAAGGCCAGATTCGGCGTCTGCCCCTGCATTGCGGAGGCTACCGAAAAGAGCAGGCCCAAGGCCACGCGGAAAGAGCAAGTGCGGCTGCGCATCGTGTTGTCCTCAGTGTTGTTCCCAAGGGCAACAGTCTATAGCCTATAGCAGTTCCACGCTCACGGAATACCGAGATCGACGCGGCGAAATCGTCTGGAATCAAGTCCCTCAAGTGGATCCGAGATCGAAACGCGAAAGACCGCAGACCTATGGGTCGGGCATAGGGTTAAGCCAGCTCTGCGAATATGGTTTTACGTATCCTCCTCCACAATTACGTATGCAGTGCTAGTGAAGATGCCATCTATATGGCTGATAACAAGCAGCTTGAGTAGATTGGCAATAGGATTGCTCGATGTATATTCCACGGCTTTCCCAGAAGGAGATCCTTGCTCATGCGAAATTTGACAGCCAAGCTCGTTCTACTGGTTGTTGTTGTCCTTCTCTCGGCCCAGTCGAAGGCACAGGATGTAGCATCCATCACCGGTATCATTACTGACCAGACCGGCGCTGTCGTCCCGGACGTCACGGTCACCCTTCGCAATCCGCAGACGGGGTCTGAATATACAACGGTCAGCAACGCAGTCGGCTCCTATACGCTGAACGAGGTCAAACCGGGTCCGGGCTACACGATCGAGTTCAAGCATGAGGGCTTCAAGCCCATGGCCGTCAGCGGCATCTACATGAACGTCGACGCCACCCGCACCCAGAACGCCCGATTGAGCCTTGGCGCGGAACAGCAAACTGTCGAAGTTTCCGCCGCGGCCGATAACGTGACCCTCGACACCACCGACGCCACCATCGGAAACAACTTCGAGGTTCAGGAACTGAACGAGCTGCCGGTTCAAAACAGAAATAGCCCATCGGCTCTCTTCTACCAGCAACCGGGCGTCACACTGGATGGAGCCGTTACCGGCGCGCGCATCGACCAGTCGAATGTGACCGTCGACGGCCTCGACATGAACGACAATGAGACGGGCAACTTCGGCGCCATTGTCGCCAACGCGCCGGTCGATTCAGTGCAGGAGTTTCGCGGGGTTACCGCCGGCGAGCTCTCCAACGCGGGCGAGGGCGGCGGTGGCCAGTTCGAACTGGTAACCCGCGGCGGCACCAACAATTTTCATGGCGCGCTTGTCGAGTACCATCGCGATACCGATCTTGAAGCCAATGACTGGTTCAACAACAACGTCGGCGTGGCCAGGCCCCCTTTGATTCGCAACCAGTTCGGCGGCAACGCAGGCGGTCCCATCCTCAAAAACCGGGCTTTCTTCTTTTTCGATTACAGCGGAAGGCGCGACACGCTCTCCAACCTGGTCGAGCGCACTGTTCCACTTGACTCTTACAAGGCCGGCAACATCGCCTACTGCAACAACACCAGCAGTTCAAGTTGTGTGGTCGAGACCTTGAGTCCGACTCAGGTGGCGGCCCACGATCCCCTGAAGATCGGTTTCAATTCAGCCTTGCAGAGCCTTTTCACCAGCCGCTATCCCACGGCCAATGACCTCTCGGGGGCTGCCGGAGACCTGCTCAACACCGCGGGCTTCCGCTTCAACGCGCCTTTTCCATATAAGGAAGATGTTTATGTGCAAAAGGTCGATTACAACTTGACCAGCAAGATGAAGATTTTCGGGGTGGGAAGGTTTACCCGCCAGAACTCGACCCAGAGTGCAATTCAATACCCCGGCGATCCGCCGACCCACCCCTTCATCGATCGCAGCTACGCCTGGGTTGTGGGCCATAACTGGACCATCAGCAACAACATGGTCAACCAGGCCGAATTTGGCGAGACGTTCGAGAATTACAGCTTCACTGACACTTATAATCCCGAAGGCCTAACGCAATGGGGCAGCATTGGCGGAGACGGGTCGGGTGGGAATATCATGAGCGGTCCCTATTCCAGCGCCGTCAACGCCCAGGGGCGGACTTTTCCCATCCCCCTCGTGAAGGATGACCTCAGCTGGCTGAAGGGCAGGCACTCCATTACCATTGGCGGCACCTTCAAATGGGAAACCCCGGACGGCTTTACCATTCTTGACTACAACACTCCGGGACTCGGGTTGGGCGGAAATATGCCGAGCCTGAACGGGACGGGTTCGGCCACGCTAAGGCCCAGCGATATTGATCCCGGCTCCACGACTCTCTACGACGAAGCTTTTGCCCTTGCCTTGGGGCACTTCGCATCCTCCGGCGCCACCTTCAACTACAACGCCAAAGGTAGTCTTCTTCCTCAGGGCACGGGCTCGATTGCCATCTACCGGTATTACGAGACCGAAATCTATGCGGGCGATACCTGGAAGCTGACGCCCTCGCTCACGCTCTCCTACGGCCTGCGCTGGCAGAACTATACCGTGCCTTATGAAACACAGGGCCTTGAGTCCCTGCCCAACGTGAACTTCAACCAGTACTTCGGAGACCGTCTCACGCAAAGCGCAGCCGGACAGTCCGGAAACTCAGCGGTTCCTCTTGTCTCCTATGTGCTCGGAGGCAAGGAGAACAATGCTTCGGGCTACTTTGCCCCGGTGCGCAAGAACTTTGCACCGCGGTTTGCTTTTGCCTTTAACCCCGGCAGTGACCGCAAATCCGTCTTCAGCGGCGGCGCCGGCATCATTTACGACCACACAGTCGTCAATTCGATCGCCTACCAGGCCGCGCAATACTCTTATCTCTTCCAGGCCAGCGCGACAAATCCGTACGGATTTACAGGCAACCCGGTCAAGTCGCTCACCAGCGACCCGAGATTCAGTGGTCTCTCCACGCCGGTAGCGCCCCCCACCGCTCCCACGGCGCTGACGGCGCCGTACCAGCCTTTTGTAAGCGGTGGAGTTCCATTCGGTCTGATTAACGGTGGGGCCTTCAACGAAGGCGTGGACAACACTCTCAAAACGCCCTACTCGATTGGATACAACTTCGGCTGGCAGCACGAGTTTCCCCAGGGCCTGATCCTGAAAGCGAGCTACGTTGGCCGTCAGGGCAGGCGTCTGCTTGCCCAGGCTGACGCCAACCAGTTGATTGATTTTCCGGATACGGCCTCAGGGCAGCTGATGTCTCAGGCCTTTGCGAATATAGAGACGCAAGTGCGGGCGGGGGCCGATCCGACGAACCTTCCAGCACAGGCCTGGTTCGAAAATCAGGTCTATCCACTTCTTGGGCAAATACTCGCAGCGCCACCTAACAACATTCCCGTCGCCAACAACACATCGGCTGTCGCCACCGCATTTTATACCTACATGAATAGAGGCGATCTTGCCGATACGGTGCAGCAGCTTGCGTCGGGGCCTTTCATCAACCCCAACGTAGGCATGGGCTCTCAATTCTCTGAGTACACCTACTACACCAACAAGGGGTTCTCGAGCTACAACGGACTGCTCGCAACGCTGCACAAGAACGCTGGGCACGGTCTGCAATTCGATGTGAACTACACCTGGTCACACTCCATCGACAACACTTCGCTGATCGCCAACGAGATCGCTTTTGGCGGGTATGGGTTCGTCTGCGATGTGGTCAGGCCGCGGGAATGCCGAGGCAACTCCGACTTTGACGTGACCAACTACCTGAGCGGCACGTTCCTTTACGAACTGCCCATCGGCCGCGGGAAAAGCGCTGCCTCAGACGCGCCGTTCTGGCTGAACGAACTGATCGGTGGCTGGTCCGTCAGCGGTCTCCCCAATTGGCATACCGGGCAGGCTTACCAGGCCTTTGCCAACGCGTTTGTAGCCGGGTACGCAAACGATGCGCCGGCCATTCTGACCGGGCCGGTCGCACTGCTCAAGGCGCATGTCAATGGCGGCAAAGGCGGACCCGTGAATGGGTACTCTGATCCCGTCGCCGCACGCGCCGCTTATACCGGTCCTGTCGGCTTCCAGATCGGCACCCGCAACAACCTGCGCGGCCCAGGATACTTCAATGTGGATCTGGGCGTGGCCAAGACCTTCCCGGTCTACAAGGACAAGGTCAACCTGAAGTTCCGGGTGGACGCCTTCAACGCCACCAACCATCCCAACTTCTCATTCCCGGGCGAGAGCACCGACCAGGGCGCCAATGAGGGCAATGGCCAAGGTGCGGCTCAGGATATTACCCAAGCCGAAGGCGTTCCCTTCGGAACCATCTCCAGCACGGTGACTCCCCCGGACTCCGACCACTCTTCACGCGTCCTGCAAGGCTCGCTGCGGTTGGTGTTCTAACCGGCCCGCCCAACATTCACGCAGGAAGAATCAAAAGCCCCGGCACTTGTCCGGGGCTTTTGCATGAGATGGGATCCCAAAATTACCTTGCAAGCGGCAGATTCCAACCTGCTCAAAGCAGCGAGACCTTTACACCTTCAGAAAATCCAGCGCGCGAATCAGATAAGATTTCAACTCACGGCGGGGCACAACCGCGTCCAGGAAGCCTTTTTCCAGCAGAAACTCCGACCGCTGGAAGCCCTCGGGCAGCTTCTGGCGGATGGTTTGCTCGATGACCCGGGGGCCGGCAAAACCGATCAGGGCGCCGGGCTCGGCAATGTTCAGGTCGCCGAGCATGGCAAAGCTGGCCGTGACGCCGCCGGTGGTGGGGTCGGTGAGCACGCAGATGTAGGGCACCTTGGCATCGTCCAATTGGCCCAGCGCGGTGGAGATTTTGGCCATCTGCATCAGGCTCACCACGCCCTCCATCATGCGCGCGCCGCCAGAAGCGGCAACGACGATGAGAGGCTTGCGGCCCAAACGGGCCCGGTCCACGGCGCGGGCAATGGTTTCGCCCACTACGGCGCCCATTGAGCCGCCGATGAACGCGTACTCCATGGCGCTGAGCACCACCGAATGAGGCCCAAGCTGGCCAATGGCGTTGAGGATGGCGTCGCAAAGCCCGGTCGCTTCCTGCGCCTTGCGCAGCCGCGCCTTGTACGGCTTCACATCGGTAAAGTTCAGGGGGTCAGTGGAGCGCAGGCCGCCATCCACCAGTTCATAGCCAGGATCGAGCAGCATGTCGATGCGCTGGCGGGCGCCGATTTTGAAGTGGTGCCCGCACTTGGGGCACACATTCAGGTTGGCTTCGAGATCCGCCTTCCAGATGACCGCGCGGCAGCCGACGCACTTGATCCACAAACCCTCGGTGATCACCGTTCTGCCGGCCGCATCCTCGGCGCCGTTGTGGCCGTCGCCCGCTTCGTACTCGCCATCTTCACGCTTGAACCAGGACATTCTTGCTCTCTCTCAAATCGGGGAAGTGCTTTCTCGTTTGCTTCAGGATGGCCGCCAAGATCCTGCCCCCCGGCTTGCCGTCGCATCAATATTCTATGCCGCGCTGGGCCAGGATGCCTTTCTGGTAGGCGTGCTTCACCTCGCGCATCTCGGTCACCGTGTCGGCCAACTCCACCAGCAGCGGGTGGGCGTTGCGGCCGGTCAGGATGACGTGCACCATCTCCGGCCGCCCGCGCAAAGCCTCGGCCACCATGGCCGGGTCCAGCATTCCGTAACCGATGGCGTAGTTGATCTCGTCCAGAATCACCATATCCCACTCGCCCGAATAGATGGCCTCGCGCGCCTCGGCCCAGGCCGCTTCCACCAGGCGGACGTCCTCCGGATCGGTCTCTGCCCCGCCCACTTTCACAAAGCCGCGCCCCATCTGCTTGAGGACGAAGTTGGGGCCGAAGGCCTTCGCGGCGTCCAGCTCGCCATAGTGCCACGAGCCCTTGAGGAACTGCAGCATCAGCACCCTCATGCCGTTGCCCACGGCGCGCAGGGCCGTGCCCATGGCAGCTGTGGTCTTGCCCTTGCCGGGGCCGGTGTTGATCAGGATCAGTCCTCGTCGCGAATCGGTCATAAAGTACCAGGGGTCAGGGAACAGGTGTCAGGGGCTAGGATCAGGGAAAATTGTTAGTGGACAATTCCTAGACGGGATTTGTCCATCACGACCGAGGCCGTTAAAGGCCGATTTTCCGCAGTTCTTGGGTTGCAGGCCCCTGACCCCTGATCCCTGTTCCCTGTTCTCCGTTCAGTGGCCGGCGTGATACGGGTGGCCAGTGAGAATTGTAAATGCACGGTAGAGCTGTTCGGCCATCACCAGGCGCGCAAGGGTGTGGGCCATCGTCATGGGACCCAGCGACAACAGCACGTTGGCCCGCTGGCGAGCGGCCTCGGACCACCCGCTGGCCGGCCCAATGGCGAAGACGATGTGCTGCGCCCCGTCGTCGCGTCGCCCGCCCAACCAGGCGGCAAAAGCTTCTGAGGTCATCAGCTTGCCGCGACTGTCGAGCAGGACGGCCAGCGCGGGTGTGCGCCCCTGCTGCCGCTCCAGCCAGTCGAGCATCGCCTCCTCGGTGCGGAACGCCTCGGTCCGGCAGTGGGCAAAAGGCGAGCAGCGTTGCAGATAGGCCGCGGTGAGGGCCTCGAATTCGTCCTTCGAGCCGGGACGTGCGCCAACATGCGCCAAGGTCAGGTTCATGGGGAGGAGAATACCCCATGATGGCAGGGGCGTGCCGGCTCCCAAGGTCCCCCAAAAATAGGATCTTCCGCCAGAATTTGGAATCTTGGCCCAAGACCATCCACATTTTCATATTCCACAGCAAAACCCACTTTGTAAACCGAACCGACTATGTACCTTAGTTTCAATAATATGAGAATATTTTACACTAATTCATGAGAATGGCAGTCCTCATGCATGTCCAATAGACCAAGTCGCTCCCCGTTCTTTGGATTGCATTTCGCACGATGCAATCCGGCGACAAGGTCATACCACTTTCCCTTTTTCCGTTTTTTTGAAGCCTGAAGTCAGTTTGTCCATCAACCGCAGTTCGGCCTATTGCGAACCCGGATGGTCCGAAGCGGCATATGCGGATCGTGAAGTTCCTTTTCAAGAGGACTCCCGTTCCCATTGACCTTAGCGGAGTTGTAAGCGATTGACGCGCTCGGGCGGCATGCCGCCGACCGTCAATGCGCGGGGTCGCGCTCATTTCCCAGGTCATCGAACCACTTTTGAAGCAAGCGGCCTCAAGATCAAACCACCAAACCACCAAGCAAGCGATAGAGGGGGTAAGCTTTGAAGACACTTTGGCGGTACGTTACAGCGATGGTCCCAGTGATCCTTTTGTCCGGCCTGGCCGCCTCGGCGCAAGTTGAAACCGGACAGATTGCCGGAACAGTTACGGATCAATCCGGGGCAGTCGTCACCGGCGCGAACGTAACAGTCAAGAACCTTGACACCAATGCCGAGCGCAAGACGCGCACATCCGCCACAGGCGCATACACTGTGGTGGGACTGTCGCCCGCTACCTACCAGGTTACGGTGACCTCGGGGAGCTTTCAGCCCTTCAGCGCGAAAGCGGAAGTGACGGTGGGCGGGCGTGTGACGCTCGACGCCAAGCTCTCGGTTAGCGCGGGCACTACTGAGATTCAGGTGGTGGCTGAGGGCGGAGCCCAGGTCAACACGCAGACCCAGGAACTTTCGCAGGTTGTGGACTCCGAGCAGGTTGCGCAACTGCCAAGCCTGACGCGCAATCCCTATGACTTTGTGGCGATCGCCGGCAACATCTCCAATGGCGATGCCGGATCGTCGGGGAGCGCCACAGGGTCCACCAACCAGAATTCCCAAAACGCCACGACCCGCGGCGTCGGATTCAATATCAACGGCCAGCGTTCTACGGGCACTGAGATTCTGTTGGACGGCGTGGAGAATGTCAGCGTCTTTGGCGATGGAATCGGAGTCTTCATTCCCCTCGACTCGATGCAGGAATACCGCGTCTCGACCAGCAACTTCGAGGCCCAGTTTGGACGCGCTTCGGGTGGCGTGGTCAACGTGACCACCAAAGCAGGCTCCAATGCCTTCCATGGCGATGCGTGGGAATACAACCGTCTGTCGGCATATACCGCGAATACCGAGACCAACGATCAGCTGGGAGTGCCCAAGGGCACGTATACCCGCAATCAATTTGGGTTTGCGGTGGGCGGGCCGGTCCTGAAGAACAAACTCTTCTTCTTTGGCAGCACGGAGTGGATTCGCGTTCGCAGCGCCGCGAACCTCATTGCGGGTGTGCCGACCCCTCAATTCCTGGCACTGGCCGCACCCAATATCCAGAGCTACTTCAGCACTTACGCTGGCAGCAAGACCTTCAACTTTGCGCAAACCTATACGGCCGATGAAGTATACGGCACAGACAAAAACGGCAATTCTCTTGTGCCCGCCACTCTCCCTGGCTCCACGCCCATGTTCGGCACGGTGGCTTTCACCGCGCCGCAAAACGCAGGCGGAAGCATTCCCCAAAACACCTACAATATTGTGGCTCGCGGGGACTATAACATTAGCGACAAATCACAGATCTTCTTCCGCTATGTGGACTACAAGGAAGTCGATCAAACCGGCGGCCTTTTTGCGTCACCGTATTCTCAATTCAACGTTGGTCAGACGCAGGAAGATGCGGCCTATCTGCTCAGCCTCTCACACCTGTTCACGTCGTCTTTCTCCACCAACACGAAGCTGAGCTTCAGCCGTTTCAACAGCTTCTACGCCTACGACACCACACTGCAAAATGTGCCGACCCTGATCGTTTCAGTGAATGCGACCATCCCGACCACGGGCACGCCGATCCAGTTGCCCGGCTTCTACGACACGAACCCGGCAAACGGCGGTTTGCCGTATGGCGGCCCGCAAAACACGGTTCAAGTCAACCAGGATGTGAATTGGCTGAAGGGCAAGCACTCAGCCCAGTTCGGCGCGCAACTCGTCTATATCCAGGACAATAACGCCTACGGCGCGTATGCGCAGGCCAACGAGCAAATGGGCAATGGCCGCGCCGCGGGCTTGCAAGCCCTGTACAACGGGGACCTGTTCGAGTTCGAGGCAGCCGTGAACCCCAATGGCGCTCTCCCTTGCGTCAAGGATCCTTACACCGGAGTGTTGACGAAGACTTCTGGATGCCTCATTACGCTTCCAGCTACTTCCCCAAGCTTCGCGCGCAGCGACCGGTTCAGGGACTGGGCAATTTACGGGCAGGACTCCTGGAAGCTCACTCCGAAGTTCACTGCGAACTACGGAGTGCGCTACGAATACTACGGCGTTCAGCATAATGACAACCCGAACCTGGATTCGAATTATTATTACGGCGCCGGCACGAGCATCCCGGAGATGGAGCGCAACGGGCAGGTATTCACGGTACCGAACAGCCCTATCCACAGTTTGTGGAACCCAACCTACGGCGCCGTGTCGCCGCGCGTCGGCTTTGCCTACGACATCTTCGGCGATGGACGCGACTCGGTCCGCGGCGGCTACGGTATCGCCTATGAGCGCAACTTCGGCAACGTAACTTTCAACGTGATTCAAAACCCGCCGAACTATGCGGTGGTGATCGTCAACAACACAACGGTTACCAATTCGAATGCAGGACCGCTGGCGGGGACCTCGGGCAGTGTTCCGCTACCGCCGACCAGCCTGCGGCACGTGGACCAGAACATCAGAACGGCCCAGACCCAGTTCTGGAGCCTGGCCATCGAGCACCAGTTGACAAGGACCACCGTCGCTTCGCTGCAATATGTCGGTGCGCGCGGCCTCCACCTCTACGACATCAAGAACTACAACGGCCTGGGCAGCGGCAATGCGATGCTGGGCGATCCGATCACCGACCCGGTGAGTGGCCAGGCAGCTTTGACCCGCCTTAACAACCAGTATTCCAACGCCAATAACCGTGGTTCCGAGGGCTATTCCTTCTACCACGGCATGAATTTTCAGTTCCAGACGAGCAACCTGCACCAATCGGGCCTGAGCCTGGTGGCAAACTACACCTTTGCGCACTCGCTGGATAACCTGAGCACCACATTCTCCGAGACCAACAACGCCTTTAGCCTGGGTTATACCAATCCCTTCAACCCCAAAATGGACTATGGCGACGGTGACCTCGATGTGCGGCACAGATTGGTGGTTGCTCCAATCTATGAGGAGCCCTTCTTCAAAAAGAGTCACAGCCCGATGGGCGAGGCTCTGGGAGGATGGCAAGTGGCAGGCATCTACCAGGTTCATACGGGCGCCCCATTCTCGTATTACGACTTCACGAACAACTATTCCGGCTACAACGTTGCACGGTATTCGACAACCGACAGCATTCCAAAGCACACCTTCAAATCCATCCCCAGCGGCGTAAGCGGGGGCGGATCCAATTCCTATGTCATCGGAACTCTCCCAGCGGCAACCTCTTGGGCCAATTCGGTCTATGCACCGGCGGTGGCTGCCAACGGCTATCCGAACGGCATTTCCGACTGGGGCCCTTGGCCGTCCATTATGACCTCACGCAACGCCTTCCGGGGCCCGGGCCTTTGGAACCTTGACGCGGTGTTGTCCAAGACGTTCCCCATCCACGAAAGCGTCAATCTTGAATTTCGTGCGGAGGGTTTCAACATCTTCAACCATCACGATTTGTTCTTGCAGGAAGGCCTGAACGACGTAGCCAGCAATTCCACCACCGACACCGCCGGGGACGTACTCCCTCAAATAACCGCCTCCAAGGGCGGGATCGGCAACAACGGCGGCGCCAACGACGAACGCCGCTTCGGCCAGTTCTCGCTGAAGATCAACTTCTAGCCGGACCGGGACAACGGTTGTTCAGGGGGGAGCCTTCGGGCTCCCCCTTTTCTGTGCGCTGGCTCTCTGCGCTGAGCCCGGCTCAACGCTCCTGCCAGAAGCGGAAGGGGCACAAGGCCGCCGCCTGATCGACCCCCTGACAAGGTGGGTCCGGAAGTACCCAAAAACGAGAGACGGCGCCAGTTTTTGGAATTTACATCTACATATATCCATATTTTCATATTTCGTTCGGAGGCTCACAGGAAGGGGCATCGAACCTATATCCTTTGTTTTCAATAAGAACTAAATATTCTCGTTCGCTCGGCGAGAATGGCACCCGCCATGCTAGTTAATCCCACAAACCCATACCAAATTTTTTCCGGGGTTGTGTTCGCACGCCGCGATCCAGGTATGAGCCTGTATCTGATTCTCTCTTGCTGTCTTTACGTCATTTTGTCTTTCAACCGCGGATCGGGTCCACCCCCACCGAGACGCCGAAGTACACGAAGCGGATCGAGGAGTCCCTACCTGGGCCTTCGATTCCCGAAGATTTCCGGAGGAAGTAATGCGATTTTCCTGGTTGCTGAAATCAGCCTTGGCGTTGAGCCTGTTGGCCGCATTCGCCTTTGTGGTGAGCGCCATTGCCCCCGTTGCTCATGCCCAAACAAACACCACGGGCGCTATCGTTGGAGTCGTCGCCGATTCCTCCGGCGCAATTGTTCCTAACGCAACGGTCAAGGTCACCAGCCTGGCAACTGACACCGTCCGCGTCATTGTCACCAGTGCCGCCGGAGAGTATCGCGTTCCGCAGTTGCCGCCGGGAGCCTATACGGTCGTCGTCGAGGCAACCGGCTTTGAAAAATCCAGGCAGACCATCGACGTAAGCGCGGGCACTGTCGCTTCAGCCAATGTCGTCCTGACCATCGGCAAGGACAGTGTGACCGTCGAAGTCACCAGCGGCGCCGTGCCCCTGTTGCACGTGGATGATGCACAGTTGGAAACCGCATTTACCGAAGAGCAGATCCAGACCCTCCCCAACCCCGGGAACGATCTCACCTTCATCGCACAGACTGCCGCAGGCAGCGTGATGAATACGCAGAGCGAGTATGGGAACTTCTCCTCGTTTGGTCTGCCCGGCACGTCGAACACCTTCACCATCAACGGTGGATACGACAACGATCCATTCCTCAACATCAGCAACTCTGGCGCCAGCAACCTGGCCCTGGGCGCGAACGACATCGCTTCCGAGACCGTTACCTCGAATGCCTACAATGCATCGTTCGGCGGCATGGGCGGCGCGCAGGTATCTGAAATCTCCCGCTCCGGCGCGAACAAGTTCCACGGCAACGCCACGTACAACTGGAACGGCCGTGTGATGAACGCCAACGACTTCTTCAACAAGCTGTATGGCAACCCGCGCTCCTTTGACAATGCGAACCAGTGGGCGACCTCCATCGGCGGCCCAATCAAGCACGACAAGTCCTTCTTCTTCGTCAACTACGAGGGCTTGAGAGTCGTCCTGCCCAGCCGCAGCACACTTTACGCCCCCGACTCCGACTATCGGACCATGGTTCTCGGCGGCACATTGTCTACCGGACAGACGGTTCAGGGCAATCTGAATGCGAACGGCTTCGCCTCTGAAATTCCGGCCTACACGAAAATCTTCGACCTCTACAAGAACGCTCCGGGCTTCTCGAATGCAACAGAAACCCCTGTTGACCCCAACAACCCCTGCGCACCCTATTGCACCGTCACCTTCAACGGAACGGCGGGCAACTTCACCCACGAATGGCTGATGAACTTCCGCATCGACCAGACCCTCGGCGACAAGGACCATCTCTTCGGCCACGCAACCGTAGACAAGGGCGTACAGGCCACCTACACCAACCTGCTGGATCCCAAGTTCGACGCGCTCAGCGCTCAGCCTTCTTACCAGGGACAACTTGGCGAGCAACACATCTTCTCGCCCTCCGTCTCCAACCAGTTCCTCTTCTCCACCATTTATTACGTCGCGGTTTTCAGCAATGCCAATGAGGCAGCCTCGGAACAGGTCGTACCATTCAGCCTTATCTTTGCGGACGGCAACACCGGGAACAACCCGGGCGCCGGATATATCGGTGGAGAGAATTTTGCCTTTCCCCAGGGCCGCAACGTCACCGGCTACCAGTTCCAGGACGATCTGAGCTGGACCAAGGGCAAGCACACGGTGAGCGTCGGCTGGACCATGCGCCGCAACGACATCACCGACTACAGCCCTTCGGAGTTCACCACCTCGCCACTCGCGGTGGCCACCAACGGCAGCTTCGAGCAGGGCTACGTTGACGATTGGCAACAGAACTTCCCCACCCGCTCCACCCAGCCGGTTGCACTCTACGACATGGGTTGGTATGCGCAGGATCAGTGGAAAGTTCTGCAAAACCTGACCCTCACCTACGGCCTGCGCATGGAGCACAACTCCGATCCCATCTGCCGGACCAACTGCTTCGCACACCTGAGCGGCGAGTTTGCCAACGTGAGCAGCAGCACCTCGACCGCCTACAACAAGCTGATCTCATCCAACCTGACCCAGGCGATGCCCAGTCTCCAGATGATCGGCTGGGAGCCCCGTCTCGGCTTCGCGTTCCTCCCGTTCGGATCGGCAAGCAAGACCACGATCCGCGGCGGATTCGGCATGTTTGCTGACGGTTTTCCCGGAATCATTGCCGATTACATGCTGAATAACGCACCAACCAATGTTTCGTTCTCCATCCTCGGACCGGGCTTTGGTGGCGGCAACACCCTGCTCGTACCCAGCGCTTCGGGCAGCGCCGCCGGTGTCGCGTCGGCCTCGGCCAAGGCCTTTGCAAACGGCTTCCAGAATGGGGCGTCCTTTACCACCCTTTCCGCCGGCCTGGCTACTGCTGGTCTGCCCGCCTTCTCCGCGCCGAGCGTGACCAACCCGGCATTGAAGATCCAGAACCCGACCTACGAAGAGTGGAGCCTGGCCATCGAGCAGCAGTTGAACAGGTTCGACAGCTTCTCCCTCATGTACGTCGGCAACCGTAGTTATCACGAGCCGGAACTGAATAACAGCATCAACGCCTGGAACTCGGGTGGCGCCGTGGGTTTCCCCGAGCTCTCCACCACCTCGGCTCCCAATCCGAACTTTGGTGCGGTTGACCAGATCACGAGTTCCTCTTCTGGAAACTTCAACGGCGTCGTCCTCTCCGCGCAGCACCGGTCGAAGAGCCTGACGGTTACCGTCAACTACGAATACAGCCACGCGCTCGACGACATCTCCAACGGCGGTTTCCTCCAGTTCTCCGGCAACAGCATCTACCCGCAGAATCCAGGCAACCTGAAACAGAACTATGGAAACGCGGACTACGACATCCGCCAGTACGTGAGCGGCAGCTACGTTTACTCGGTTCCCCACTTCCGGGGACCAAGGCTGGCGGTCGATAACTGGCAGCTTTCAGGAACCGTCTTCCACAGCACGGGGCTGCCTTTCTCGGTAAACGACACCGGAACCTCCGCCATGCTCGGAAACTACGGCTCGCCCAACAACGTGCCGGCACTGTTTGCGAAGCAGATTGCGCCCGTTCGCAATACTCACTGCGGTGGCACCGCGGCCGCAAGGGGTACAACTCCGTGCTCCTTCGCCGCGGACTTTGCGCCCTTCGTTCCGGCCACTGCCACGGCTGCCGCCATTCAATCGGCGACCGACTTTGGTCAGTCTCGCCGCAACCAGCTCTTTGGCCCCAACTACACCGATGCTGATCTGACCATTACCAAGGGCTTCACTTTGCCTCGCTGGGACACAGGCAAGGTCAAGGTTGGCGCGCAGTTCTTCAACCTCTTCAACCACCCGAACTTTGCACAGCCGCTCAACACCACCACTGCGGGAAGCAACTTGGGAACCATCCAGGCTGCGGTAAATCCTCCCACTTCGATCCTCGGATCGTTCCTGGGTGGCGATGCTTCTCCACGGCTTATCCAACTGACTGCAAGGTTTGAGTTCTAGCTTCTCTGAACTTGCACCGAGGGCCGGGAGCTGCGCAATGCAGCTCCCGGCCTTTTTCGTTTTACGCCCGCTGTGCGGTGCCCCGATCGCCACTCCAGACGCCGCGCCCCGATCCTTCTCTTCCGCCTCCAGCCAAATCAAAAACAGAAAGGGCGGCTCCGCTTGAGGGAGTCGCCCTTTTCCATAACGCTCTGAACGCCATCGCCTGACCGTCCAGCTTCCGGCGGAAGGCAAATCTGGCTTGGATTACTTGCCCTTTGCCGACTTCAACGCAGCCGGCTTCTTCTTAACAGCGACTTTCTTGGCAGCGGCCTTTTTCACAGGCGCCGGCTTGGCTGTGGATTTCTTCGCAGCCTTCTTGGCAACCGCGGTTTTGGGTGCTGCAGCGGATTTCTTAACCGCTTTCTTGGCGGGGGCGGCCTTGACCACTGCCGCCACTTTCTTGGCAGCCTTTTTTGCCTTGGGCGCGGCCTTTGCGGCTGCCGGCTTTGCCTTGGTCGTGGCCTTCTTGCGCGCGGCCAAGGTCTTTTCGGCCAAGGCGGCCTTCAGCTCGGCGTCGAATTCCGCCGGGGTAAGCGGGCGCGCGGATTTGCGCAGCCGCTCGATGTCATAAAAGGCGCGGCGCTCGACCAGGAAGACGTGCACCACAAAATCCACATAGTCGAGCAGAATCCACTCGCCCTTGCGGCGGCCCTCCACCGAGTTCGGCATGACGCCGAATTCCTTCTTGAGGCGGAGCTCGATTTCGTCTGCGATGGCGATGGCCTGGCGGTCATTGGCGGCCGAGGTGACCAGAAAGAAGTCGGACAGGCCCGAGTCGATGGGGTCTAGCTCCAGAATGCGGGTGTCTTCGGCCTTTTTGTCTTCACAGGCCTGATAAGCAGCCTGAACGAGAATGCGAGTTTGCAGGTGGTGTTGCTCGACGGTTGCCATTCTTTGCGACAGTTCTCCGAGTCTCATCCTAGCCCTTGAATCGGACAGGGGCAAGTCAGCGATAGAGGCCGTGGGCGCGGATATAACCTGACACAGCCTCGGGCAGCAGCTCGTCTCCCGGCAGCCGGCTTCCTTCCGCAGCGCGCACCTGGTCGCGAATCTGCGACGCGCTGATGTCGATTTGCAATCCGGGCAGCAGGTAAAACGGCGCGCAATCACCGGCCGGATTGCGAAGAAGATAACTTCGAAGCTCGATTCCAGACTCGGGCAAACCGGTTTCTGCTGCGGGCTCAATCACCAGACCTTCCGGCAACCTGGCCCGGAGGTCGTCCAACTGCCGCAAAGACTCGGAAGGCCGGGAAGCGACGATCAACGGCGCCGCAAACGGAATCTGCGCGGCCCCATGCCAGCGCCTGAGCCCGGCAAAGGAGTCGGCGCCCATCAGGCAAAAGAGCCGCCCCGCAGGTGGCAGGTCTGCCCTTAGCTTGAGCAAGGTTTCCAGCGTGTAGTTTGGCGCGCCCGCGGGGTTGGGCGCATCGGCCAGCGAGACGGCGAAAGCCGGTTCCGCAGCGATTGCCAGGCGCGTCATGGCCAGGCGGTGCTGAAAGCCGGCCGTCGACCCCTGCGGCTTGAGCGGTTGCGCGCCTACCGGGGCAAAGAGCACGGTATCGAGGCCAAGCGCCGCTCGGGCAGCGCGCGCCACGGCCAGATGACCCAGATGCGGCGGGTCAAAGCTGCCCCCGAAAAAGGCTACGCGACTGCCGCCGGAAAAGGCCGTGCTACGTTCGTCCGATGGCGCCAGGTCCATAAGTTCATGTTAGCTTGCGGCGGAAGGTCTGGTAGCATCACAGTCACGATGCGCTACGTGATTGCACTGTTTGCCATGGCCGGATTGGCGGTTTCCGCGCTGGCCCTCCGCGTTCACTACTCCACCGACACCCAGCCCTGCTCCATCAATGAGAAGTGGGACTGCGGCATTGTGAACCACAGCCAGTTTTCAGAGATTGCGCACGTCCCCGTAGCCGCCATCGGGATGGCCGGCTACCTGGTGCTGGCCGGTCTGGCGCTGGCGCGCCGACGCGCGCCACTTGCAGTTCTGGCTGTCCTTGCGCTTGGGTTCTCGCTCTATCTCACCCACATCGAGAAGGCCGTGCTCGAGGTTTGGTGCCTGTACTGCGTGATCTCGCTGGGAATCATCGTGCTCCTCACACTCCTCAGCGTGGGTTGGGCGTTCATGGCTCCGCGGCGGATGTAGAACCGCGGACAAGCGCCCCAGTTCACCATCTGAGCAGCGCAAACGCCACCACGGTTTCGCCCTTCGCTTCAACCTCATCGAGGAGCCGCGCTTCCAGCTCGTGTGGCACCGGCATTTCGCAGGCGGCCACCTCGGCGAGAGTTGCGCCTCCGAAGCAAAGCTCGCAATGTGCTAAACCCTGCCGGTCCCCCACGCGCACCGGGGGCCCAAAGACGCGGCAGGTCATGGGTCTCCACGCGTAGACGTCGCAGCGGCCGGTCGCAGGGTCGAGTGCCGGGCAGGCGGCTTCGTTGGCGAACTCCTCAAAGCGCTCGGCGTCCTCCTCGGACTCGCCTAGCTGGCCCGTCTGAAGATCGCCGGAAAAGTCCGGTCCGTGTTCGGCGATCCACGCCCGCGCACGGCGCTCGATCTCGGCAGCCAAGGCCGGTTCCGCGGTCCGCAGCGCTTCCATGCCGGCGCGCAGACGCAGCATGTCCAAGGGACCGATAGCGAAGGCGCCGTGGCAACACTGCGTGCAGCCCGGCCGGCAGACCAGCCATTCGTTGGCTCGTCGCGCCGCATCGGCCAGGGCCGCGTCCATGACCTGCACAAGCTCGGAATCGCCCGCCGGTAGCCGCATAACGCCAAGAATACCGGATTGCAAGGCGTCGCGGGGGCGCGGTAATCTTCCCGCGGAGGCTTCCCCATGGCTGATTCCCACAGCACCGTAATTCCCGCTCTTCGCTACCGCAACGCGCCGGCCGCCATTGACTGGTTCTGCAAGGTCTTTGGTTTTGAGCGCCACGCCGTCTATGAAGGCGAAAACGGCACCATTGCCCACGCCGAACTGACCCTGGGTGGCGGCATGATCATGCTCGGATCGGAGAAGGACGACGAGTACGGGCGCGGCTTCAAATCGCCTGAAGAGCTGGGCGGCACGGAAACTGCCGGTACCTACATCGTGGTTCCCGACGCGGATGCCGTGCATGCCCGCGCAGTGGCCGCCGGAGCCGCGATTTTCCGCCCGCTCCAGGACACAGCCTACGGCAGCCGCGAGTTCGGTGTGAAAGACCCGGAAGGCCACTCGTGGAGCGCCGGAACCTATGATCCTTGGCAATCGCAGGCATAGGGCCGCGCGAAACGGCCCAACCGCGACGCCGACCAGAGGGTTCGGAACGAGCGGACGCCCCCGGAGTCTGGCGGAGACGCGCGTTTATTCAAAGGCGGCGGCAAGAGCTCGTGTGATGGTGGGGTGGGCGAAGCGGAAGCGGGCGCTGGTGAGCTTGGAGGGGTAGACGCGGGCGCTCGCGAGCAGAGTTTCGTCGGCCATTTCTCCCAGGGCCAGGCGAAGTGCGAAGGCGGGCGCGGGCAGGACGGCCGGGCGATGAAGCTCTCGCGCCAGGGTGCGGGTGAACTCCGCGTTGGTGACCGGGCTGGGGGCGGTCAGGTTGACGGGACCGGTGAGCGTGGGCGTGTCCAGGGCAAACAGGATGGCGGCGAGGGTGTCGGCGAGCGAGATCCAGCTCATCCATTGGCGGCCGGAGCCGAGCCTGCCGCCTAGTCCCAAGCGGAAGACGGGCTCCATGCGCGCCAGAGCTCCGGGTCCGGGCCCGAGGACAACGCCAAAGCGGAGATTCACGACGCGCATGCCCGCATCGGCGGCGGGCTGGGCCGCGGCTTCCCATTGCCGGCAGACCTCTGCCAAAAAGCCGGACCCGGGGGCGGAGGTTTCGTCCAGCAGCTCTTCGCCGCGGTTGCCGTAATAGCCGATGGCAGAGGCCACCAGCAGCACCGGGGGCGGCTGGCGAAGGTGGGCGAGCGTGGCGGCGAGGGCGCGCGTGGAATCAATGCGACTGGCGGCCATTTCGCGCTTGTAGGCTCGCGTCCAGCGATGGGCGCCGACATTGGCGCCGGAAAGATGGATGGCTGCGGCAAGGCCCTCCAGGCGTGCGACATCGGCGATGGCCGGGGTTGCCCCGGGGTTCCATAGCAGCTGGTCCCCCGAGGCAGCCTCGCGGCGCACCAGTTGCAGAACGGGCCGATTGCGGGCTGCGAGAGCCTGACGGAGCGCCGATCCGAGCATTCCGGATGCGCCGCTGACCAAATAGCTTGCCGCTCGAGGGATCATATTTACAGGACGCACCAGTCTTCCCTTCCAATCAACACAATATCGTTTGCCCCTTTCATGTGGCTTCAGTACCATGAGAATAGTTTTTGACCTGCGCAACATTCTGCGCGGGGACGCATGTGCATCTGCTGGCAGGAGGGGGGAGCCCATGAGCGAGTCGGCCGTGGTTCGCAGCGATGAAACGCAGAAGTCCCAGGTGGATACGGAGACCACCGAGCGGGTGATTGCCGAGAAGCACATCGGCGAGCGGATCAAGCGGCTGCGGCTCAAGAAATCCATGGGCCTGGTGGAGCTGGGCAAGCACACGGGGCTCTCGGCCAGCTTCCTCTCGCAGCTTGAAACCGGGCGGGTGGTTCCCACCCTGCGCAACCTGGCGCGGATTGCGATGGTGTTCTCGAAAGACCTCTCGTACTTTTTTGAGACCGAGCCGCAGGCCGTTTTCAGGATTCACCGTCGCAAGGACCGGGTACGGCTGCCGCAGACCGGGGTGGATAATCCCACCTACTTTTTCGAGAGCCTGGGCTACCTGGTGCCTGACCGGTACATGGACCCCTACTTTGCCGAGTTCCAGCCGCTGACCAAGGAGATGAACCCCAAGGCCCACATGCACCCAGGGTTCGAGTTCCTGTATGTGCTGGATGGGGAGCTGGAGTTTCACCACGGGGACCAGGAGTGCTTGCTGGGGACAGGCGACGCGGTGTACTTTGACGCCTCGACGCCGCACTCCTATCAATGCGCGGGCAAGAAGCCGGCCGGGGCGATTATCGTGACCATGCACCAGGCGCCGCCGATCATGCCGCTGCCGCCGCTGCGAGTGGCTCCTGCCGCGACAAAGCCGGCGCCGGCCGCGCCGGAATCGCCGAAAGCCGGTGGCGGGATCGGCGGGTAGGCTGCGTTTGAGAGGCTACTTTCCGGCATGGACGAGTGTATAATCCGAAACGGACGAAGCTTAAATCCGGATTAGACGACTCTATAATCCGGATTGGACGAAAGTAGCCTCCGAAATGGATGACTCTCAGAATGCGCTCTATCCACGGTTTGCCGCTGCGCAAGTTAAAACTGCGCTTGAGGACACGCGGGTTGTCCTGGTAACCGGCCCCCGCCAGTGCGGCAAGACGACCCTGGTCCGCGATCTGGTTAAAGGCAAGCGCGAGTTCCTCACAATGGACGACGATACCATTCTCGCGTCGGCTCGCAGCGATCCGGCCGGGCTGGTGCGCGGTCTCGACAAGTGCACGATTGACGAGGTGCAACGAGCGCCCGATCTTCTCCGAGCGATCAAAATGTCTGTGGATGAGGATCGCCGCGCAGGGCGGTTTCTGTTGACAGGGTCGGCCAATCTTCTCACCGTACCGCTGGTTTCGGAGAGCCTGGCTGGCCGCATGGAGATCGTCAATCTCCTCCCTCTCTCGCAAGCGGAAATTCACGGCCGCAAGCCGGCGTTTCTGAAAGCCGCGTTCCAGGGAAAACTTGGCAAGCCCGGCGAAACCCTCACCGGCAAAGATCTGGTGGATGCCGTGCTGATCGGCGGCTACCCGGAGATGCTGCGGCGCAAGCAGCCTGAAAGACGCCAGGCATGGGCTCGCGACTACATCCGGGCCATTGTGCAGAGAGATGTGCGCGATATTGCCGAGATCGAGAAACTGGACCGGATGCCGCGCCTGCTGCAGATTCTTGCCCAGCATTCCAGCCAGCTTACCAACTTCACGCAGATGGGCGGCCAGATCGGATTTGACGACAAGACAACCCAAAAATATGTCGCCATCCTGGAGCAGTTGTTTCTTGTGCGCCGCCTGGAGCCCTGGTTTCGGAACCCGTTGAAGCGCCTGGTCAAGACGCCGAAACTCCACTTTCTCGACTCCGGCCTCCTCGCCACGCTTCTGGGAGCTACCGCGGAGCGCGTGGCAAAGGACCGCGCAATTTTTGGAAGGTTGCTGGAGACATTTGTTTTCGCAGAGGTCCTGAAGCAGGTTTCGTGGATGCAGGGCAATTGCGCTCTCTATCACTATCGGGACAAGGATCAGGACGAGGTGGATCTTGTCGTCGAAGAGAACGCCGGCGCTGTGGTGGGCATCGAGGTCAAAGCCAGCGCCACGGTAAACACCGGGGACTTCAAAGGTCTTCGCAAACTGGCGAACGCCTGCGGCGACGACTTCAAATTGGGACTTGTGCTCTACGACGGGGAGAAAGCAGCGCCCTTCGGAAACCGCCTTTTTGCGGCTCCGTTGTCTTGCTTGTGGGGATGAGGCCGCTCATGAGCCGGTTTGATCCTGTCGCGGTGTGAGTTGCGCCTTTCTGCGTATCCAATCAACTGTCGTGCTCTTCTGGACAGGTAAGAGCTACCTCCGGATTGGCGGTCACTCGCCCACAATACATTCGAGACGGCCTAATGTCTACGCATCCGTGACCAGATACCATCAACGGTACGGGAAAAAAGAGCGTAAGCACCCCAAAAGAGTGCGACCGCAGTCGTCATCCAACTGGCTTCAAGCCGATCATGTTCAAGCAGCGCAAGCATGCACCAAAGGGCGGCAATAGCAAGGCATCGTACAAGGATGCGTTCGCGGCTCCTGAGGCGTGTCCACACTTCTTTGCCGCGACGACGCGCCTTGATAATCAAAACCGCTGCGGCGAAGCCCACCAAAACGCAAGCAGGCCAGAACACCCAATCAGATCGAATGGCGCTCCAGAAGGTCGACGCTAAAAACGAGTCGGCTCGAATCATTAAGGCCAATTCTACTTGTTCATCCCCGATCACATGGGGCCCTGGGAGTGTGGTCGCCAACTCGGAGATTACCCGCCAAAGCCGCAAGCAGCGACCCATCGCCGAGTTATGAACGTCGAAGTGGAACCCACGCTGGAGCTACTGCGGCACCGCCGCGAAGTATTCCGCGACTTGCTCCCAGTTATCCACGCGGACGAAGCCGGTTGCGGTCAAGTTATGTGGGGCGGTGTAGAGAATGCCCTGGCCTTCGAAGCGCAAGAGATTGCGGGGCAAGTCGTCGATGAGATAGTCGGCGCGGAGGATGGACTTGTTGCCGCAGAAGACGTAATGGGTGCAGGGAATGAAGGGAAAGTGGCGCTGCAGCCAGCGGTACTTGGGACCGAGGGAGTTGGGGACGGTCATGGCCTGGGTGGCGATGAAGATTTCAAAGCGCTGGGCGAGGGATTTGAGCACGTCCTGCGCGCCAGGCATGAGGGCCAGGTCTTCAAAGAAGTCTTCGGCGTCGAGGAAGGCGCGAAGCTGTTGCTGGCGGTCGAGGGGAGTGATCTCCCAAAGGCCCTTGCCGGCCAGGTCCTCCGGGGTTACGTCTTCGTCGAAGGTCTGGTTATAGCGGCGGATGTGCTCGGCGAGGGTGTCCGCCATGACTTCATCCATGTCCACACAGATGCGCAGCACGGCTTGCTCCTGGATTGCAGAAAACGGCAGGTTGCCGCTCTACAAAAGGTTAGCAGGGATGGGGTGCGGACGGTTCTGAAATGCGAAAAGGGCAGATTGCGGGCGGACGCCGGCCGGGAACGGGGGTTATTTGCGGATGGCGCGGCCTGAACTGGCTGCCGGAGGTGTGTCCGGCGGCGCGGATTTGGGGCCAGGGGCAATGGCCGGGTCCCAGTAGAGCAGGCGGCCGCAACTGTCGCAGGTAAGCAGCTCGCCCTCGCGGAGTTCGTTCCAAGTCTGCGGGCGGATGCCCATGCGGCAGCCGGTGCACTGCTGATTTTCGACGCGGGCGAGCCCGGTGCCGCGGGAGCCGGCGAGACGGTCGAAGCGGATCAGCCATTCCGGCCCAATCAGGGGGCGCAGGGCGTCGCGGTCGGCAGTGAGCGTGGCCAGTTCGCGGGCGATTTCGGTTTGGCGGATACCCAGGCGGGCGCGGGTCTTGTCGAGGACGGCGGCCAGCTCTTCGACCTGGGCGCGGGCGGCGGCCAGGGCGGCTTCCTGTGTCTCGGTGCGCTCCAGGCTGACGAACTCCTCGCTTTCAAGGCGATCGGCTTCGGCCTCAGAGAAGTTCACCTCGTGTTCGATGGCCGCAACCTGCGCGGGAGTGGTCAACGTGTCCAACTGGATGCGGTAGCGGGCAGCCTTCTTGCGCAGGGCGTCGATTTCGCGTTCCAGACGGGTGCGGAGGGTCTCTTCGCGGCTCAGCGCGTCCGAGGCCTCGGCTGCCTGGCGCTCGGCCGCGGTCAATGCGGCCTGGGCCTGGGCGAGTTCTGCCGGTAGCGCGCGCGCGTCCTGCGCAAGGCGCGTCCGTTCCAATTCCACCGCTTGCAGCTTTACGAGGTTTTCAATGTGCTCTTGCATCCGTGCCAGCAAGTTTACGGCATTCACCGTCTCTTGAGAAAATGGGGGCCCGGCAGACGGGGTCGCATGAACACAATTCAGCGCCCAGGCGGAGCCTCGAAGCGGCGCGCCTTAAACCTCAGAACGCTGCATTTGCTGGGAAGCGCGCCCGGCGTCCGGGGCATCTATCTGCTGTAATGTCCTTGCTCTGCGACAATGGGAGCCAATCGGGAGGCGGACTTGGCTGAGGCGAAGCAATCGTTCTGGCGCAGGCGCCGGTGGGCGAAGTGGGTTGCGGGAGGGCTGCTGGTGGCTCTGGCCGGTCTGGCCTTGGTAGTGGACCTGGCGCTGCGCCGGGCGGAGCCGTTCCTGCGCGCCCGCATTGTCGAGGTGCTCACGGAGCGCTTCCACGCACGCGTGGAGCTGGACAGCTTTCATGTGTCGCTGGTGAATGGGCTTTGGGCCGAAGGCAAGGGGCTGCGCATCTGGCCGCCGGCAAACGTCGAGGGCATGGCCGTTCCTCCCGGAGAGGGCGAGCCGCTGGTCCGGCTGGCGGAGTTCCGCTTTCACGCTCCGCTCAGTTACAAGCCGGGCAAGCCGATTCATATCTCTCTGGTGGAACTGCAGGGGTTGACCGTACATGTGCCGCCGAAGTCCCACTTTCAGCACCTGCAAGCGGAGGGCGCGGGCAATTCGGCGGCTGCGACTGTGGCGGAGGGCAAGCCCGGCGGGATGGCGGGGGTGGTGAGCTTTGAGGTGGATACGGTGGAGTGCACCGGGGCCGAGCTGGTGATGGAAACCAACAAACCGGGCAAGCTGCCGCTGGATTTTGCGGTTGCCCGGTTCAAGGTGAGCAACGTTACCTCGGGCGGGGCGATGAAGTTCGAAGCCGAGCTGACCAATCCGCGACCCAAGGGGACGATTCACACCAAGGGCAGCTTTGGTCCGTTCCCGACGGCGGACCCCGGACCACCCCAAGGCCAAAAGCCAGTCCTTGGGGACCCCGGGGAAACGCCGATCTCCGGCGACTACCAGTTTGACCACGCCGACCTGTCCACCTTCAAGGGGATTGCCGGGATTCTCACGTCCACCGGCCACTACCAGGGAACTCTGCGCGACTTGACGGTGGATGGGCAGACGGAGACGCCGGACTTCCGGCTGACGCACTTTGGGAACCCGGTGAGCCTGGCGACGCGCTTCCACGCAAAGGTCGACGGCACCAACGGGGACACCTGGCTGGACCCCGTGGATGGCACCATGGGCCATTCGCACTTCACCGCGCAGGGGCAAATCGCGCGGGTGCCGGCGGCGGTTGGGGGTGCGCTGCGGGAAAACGGGCACGACATCGCGCTCACGCTGAGCGTGGACAAGGCGCGCATTGAAGATTTTCTGCGGCTGACCAGCCGTTCGGATGCGGTGCTGATGAGCGGCGATGTGATGGTGAAGGCCACGCTGCACATTCCGCCTGGACCGGATCCGGTGCATGAGCGGGTGAAGCTGAATGGCCGGTTTGCGCTGAGCAAGGCGCGGTTTACCAGCATCAAGATTCAGGGCCGCATTGCGGAGTTGAGCCTGCGCGGCCAGGGCCGTCCGGACGAGCTGAAAACCACCGATCCAGCCACCATCCCGGTGCAGATGCAGAGCAGTTTCCAAGTCGGGGGCGGGGTGGTCACGCTGCCGGCAATCAACTTCACGGTGCCGGGGGCGCAGATTCAACTGAAGGGCACCTACGGGCTGGATGGCGGCGCGCTGGACTTTACCGGGGCGGCGAAGATGGACGCCACCGTGTCGCAGATGGTGGGCGGGTGGAAGGGCTTGCTGCTCAAGCCCGCCGACCGCTTCCTCAAGAAAGACGGAGCCGGCACCGAGATCCCCATCCACATTGAGGGAACGCGCGAGGAGCCCAAGTTCGGAATCGATTTCGAGCGGATGCGGCCCGCCGCGCACCCGGCGGAGCAGCCGTAGGGGAATGCTGAGGCATCCCACGCTTTTCGCCAGAAAGACGAAACGCGGGTTCCCTTCGACGTTGCTCAGGGCAGGCTTTCGACTCCGCTGCGCTTCGCTCGGAATGACAGAAAGGATGGGGTATGGGACATTTTGGTGGCAGGCGGCTTGCGCACTGCGACTGGTGATAAGCGTCGCCCCACGGCTTATGGCAGTGTGTTAGTTTTTTGAGGTCACACCGTTGCCGGATTCATGAGCAGCGGATGCACACGCAAAGGAGTTTGCAATGCATCGGACCAAAGTAATCGCAAGTTGTGCAATCACCCTGGCGCTGGCAGCAATGGCGCCAGGCGCCGGAGGGCAGAACGCGCCCATGAAACCCGCAACCCAACCCGCCACCACAATTCAGGCCACTGCGCAGGACTGGTGGAAGAACGCGGTCATCTACGAAATCTATCCGCGCAGTTTCCAGGACTCGAATGGAGACGGCATCGGCGACCTGAACGGCATAACCCAGCGGTTGGACTACCTGAAGGAACTGGGTGTCGACGCCATCTGGCTGACGCCCGTCTATCCCTCGCCGCAGGTCGATTTCGGCTACGACATCTCCGACTACAAGAACATCGATCCGCAATACGGCACACTCAAGGACTTTGACCGCCTGGTGGCCGAGGCCAACAAGCGGCACATTCGCATCCTTATGGACATGGTGATGAACCACACCTCGGATCAGCACAAGTGGTTCCTGGAGTCGCGGTCGTCGCGCACCAACCCTTACCGCGACTGGTATATGTGGCGCGACGGCAAGGGCGAAACGGCTACCGGCAAGGGCCAGCCGCCGAACAACTGGCAGTCGGAATTTGGCCACACGGCCTGGCAGTGGGACGAGAAGACGCGGCAGTACTACTACCACAAGTTCTACATCCAGCAGCCGGACCTGAACTGGGACAACCCCAAAGTGCACGAGGCTTTCAAGGACATCCTGAGCTTCTGGCTGAAGCGCGGCGTAGGCGGCTTCCGCTTCGACGCCATTACCACCCTGTTCGAGGACCCGAACCTGGCGGATGAGGGCATCGTCAAGGACAAGGACGGCAACCCGGTGATTAATGCTTTTGGCGAACCGGAGCTGGACAACTCAAAGACCGACAACCTGCCCGCCGTGCATCCGGTGATGCAGGAGATGCGGGCCACGGCGGACTCGTTTTCGTCAGCCGCATTTCCCGGAACGCGGGTGCTGATCGGCGAAACCTACCTGCCCAACATCGGCGAGCTGGCCCAGGAGTACGGGCCAGCGGACAGACCCGAGTTTCACCTGCCCATGGACACCCAGGTGGCCTTCATCAACAAGCTGGATGTGGCCACGTTCCGCTCCCGGTTGATCGACGTGGAAACGCGGATCAACGGCAACATTCCGCTGCTGCTGTTTGACAACCACGACAACCCGCGCCTCGATGCGCGCTACGGCGATGGCGTGCACGACACCGACATCCAGCGCGTTCTCTCGACGATTCTGTTCGCGAGCCGCGGAACGGCGCTGTTCTATTACGGCGACGAGATTGGCATGAAAACCACGCCGCCCACCCGCAAGGAAGACGTCAAGGACCCGGTCGGCGTGACCGGCTGGCCCAAGGAGAAAGGCCGCGACGGCGAGCGCACGCCGATGCAGTGGGATGCGACCGCCAACGCCGGCTTCACCAAGGGCACGCCCTGGCTGCCCGTTCCGCCTACCTACACCACGGTCAACGTCGAGGCCCAGAAGGGCGATCCCAACTCGCTCTTCGCCTGGTACCAGAGCCTGATTCGCCTCAAGAAGATCAATGCGGCGTTTGCCGGGGGCGCCGACCTGATGCTCGATACCGACAACAACAAGGTGCTGAGCTGGATGCGCCAGACGCGCGGCGCTTCCCAGGTGGTGGTATCGGTCAACTTTACGGCCGAGCCGCAAACCGTCAATCTGACCACCAGCGGCGCGGGCCTTGCGGCCGCTCACTTGAAGACCCTGCTGAAAACGCCCGGCGCGGCCGATCCGGTGTCTCTGGATCATGTCGAACTAGGACCCTTCGGCGTGTACATCGGGGAAGTGCAGTAGCCAAAGCAGCCTGCTTCGCTCGAAGACGCCACCGGCGGTTCCCGTTCGATCGGGAACCGCCGGTCGTGTCTTTGCCGCCTGCGAACGGGGCAGATATATCCGGATCAGTGGTGTTCAATGAAATCATCCAGGTCGTGATGCCCGTCACAGTCGCGCTGCCATGCCGCTCAATACACTCCTGTTCTGATCGCAATAGAAAGAGTATCGAAGATTGGCAGCTACCCGGCGCCGCTTTATCCCCGCCTTCAGGAGGCCCACGCCGGTTTTGAGGTTTTCAGGGTGAGCAGCGATTAAGTTGAGGCGAGCGCCGCGACGCTCCTCACTTTCGGTCATGCTCAAGACCCTGTGCTGTTGTTGTCTCACTTTCCCTTGGTTCGCGCCGGAGAAGAAACATCTCCGAGGATGGTCGTATGCCGGGAGTCGAAAAAAACAAGTTTGATCGGCGATGGTTTCGCATCGCCTTTGCGGCAGCAGTGGTTGCTGCGGCTTTTTTACTGCGGCAATTGATGGAGCAGCGTTTTGGCATCGGCCTCCCGCCATTCATCACCTTCTTCCCTGCGGTCATGATCGTCGCGATGCTTTTCGGCTTTCGGGCCGGATTGTTCGCCACAGCTCTTTCCGGGTTGCTGGCGGATTATTGGATCTTTCCGCCAATTGGACATTTCAGGGTCGCGAGAGCCCCGGATGCCATCTCACTGATCATCTTTGTTTGCATGGGTGTTTTTGTCAGCGTGGTGGCGGGGCGCTATCGCAGGTATCAGCGGCGGATAGCAGCTCTTGAAAAAGAGCGGGTGGTGCAGGAGAGCGAGGCGCGCTTCCGCTCGGTGCTGGAGGATTCAAGGGATCTGATGTACCGCATGAATCTTCAGACCGGCCGTTTCGAGTACATCAGCCCATCCGCCGAAGCGGTTGCGGGGTATTCCCGGGAGGAGTTGGCAGAGTTCGATCGCGAGGCGATGCAGGCGCAAGTTCACCCCGACGATCTGCCTGCTGTGCAATCGGTATGGGCGCGCCTGGAGCAAGTCGGCAAAGAAGAAATGGAATACCGCCAGCGGTTCAAAGACGGCGATTACCACTGGGTTTCCAACTACATGTCTCTTATCCGGGACAGCGCCGGCCGGCCGCTTTACAGGGACGGCAACATTCGCGACATTTCTGAGAAAAAGCAGAGGATGGAAGCGCTCCGCGAGAGCGAGGCCGCCTATCGCGCGCTGTTTGAGAACAACATGGATGCGATCTTCCTTTGCACGCCGGACGGCACGGTCTTGTCCGCCAACCCCGCCGCTTGCGCCATGTTCGGCATGACCAACGAGGAGCTGTGCTGCGGAGGTGGTGTGAGCAGGGTCGCCGATCCCAAGTTGAATCTCGCGCTGGCCGACCGCTCCCGCTTTGGCAAGTTCAAGGGCGAGTTGACCCTCCTCCGCAAAGATGGCACCGAATTTATCGGCGAGGTGAGTTCAGTCCTGCTTCCTGGCGGACATCCGCGGTCCTTTGTGATCGTGCGCGACATTACCGAGAGAAGAAGGGCCGAAAAGGCTCTGATTCGCAGCGAGAAGCTGGCTTCCGTGGGTCGGATGGCCGCAACCGTGGCCCACGAAATCAACAACCCATTGGCAGCGGTCACGAATCTGCTCTTCCTGGTGCAGGGGACCAAGGAACTGCCTGAGACGGCGCGTCATTATCTCGACATGGTGGATGCGGAATTGAAGCGCATCGCGCACATCACGCGGCAATCGCTGGGTTTCTATCGCGAATCCGATACAGCGTCCATCGTGAACGTCAATGCGGTGCTGGAATCCGCCGTGGACTTGATGAAGAGCAAGATCAAAGCCAAGCGCGCAGTAATCGAAAAGGATTGGGAGGGGGACGCGGAGGTTACCGCCTTGGCGGGCGAACTGCGGCAGGTCTTCTCCAACCTCATGGCCAACAGCCTCGACGCCATCGACCACGGAGGCACGATCAAATTGCGGATATCGGCTGCGGCTCCGGACTTCAAGAGCGGCCATCGCCGCGTCCGCGTGACCATCGCGGACAATGGCCGCGGCATCGCCGCCAAATCCAGGGAGCACATCTTCGAGCCGTTCTTCACCACCAAAGGCGCGGTGGGAACCGGCCTTGGATTGTGGGTGACCAAGCAGATTGTCGACAAGCATTCCGGGACCATCCAATTGCGTTCCTGCACCGCCGGAGCGCGCCGGGGAACTGCGTTCTCTGTGGTTCTGCCGGTCGATCCCGCAATACCGGCCGAAGTGTGATCCACTGCCGGCGGCAATCGATTGCCGCCAGGGCTCGGACTTCGGCGCACATTTGATCTGCCAAGCGGTGCTGAGAGAATCCGCCACAAGGACGATGGCACCAACTGGTAACTACCGAATAGGCGACGACACGACCACAATGCCCGTTCGGCACCATCATCCTCCACCGACAGCAGTGTCATCCTGAACGCAGTGAAGGATCTGCGGTTGTCTCTTAAGAATCCATTCGATCCAATGCACGGCGATAATCGGCAGGCTCATAGTCGTACCAATCGCGGCTTAGGTCCATCCA
>Ga0181520_10002581_pt1 | contig 33296 bp, 32 predicted proteins | sample PEATcosm2014_Bin_29_FD_132451 | JGI IMG/M metagenome (GOLD analysis project Ga0181520, IMG submission 132451) | Peatland microbial communities from MTU Mesocosm Facility, Houghton, MI, USA - PEATcosm2014_Bin02_30_metaG | ecosystem: Environmental > Terrestrial > Soil > Wetlands > Peat | place...
TCATGATCCCACCCGAAGACGGAGGCAAGGATCTCGACAACTTGGCCCGCTTGATCTTGCCCGCGTTGCATGAAATTTGGGCGCCGCCGAGCGACTTCGCCCACGCCTTCAAGACGGACAACATCCAGGAGGAGGACGTCCGAGATCATTGGGAAAAGGTCCGTGCGGGTCTGCCCAAGGAGCCCAAATACTCGATCACGGAATACCGTGCCTTTGAACTCCCACGCCTCCCCGCCGACCCGAAGGACGGCTTCGTCCGGCTCGCCATCGGTGACGGAATGAGGCCCGTTCGATTCCGCGAGGAAATTGACGAATACCTGGAAAAATGGGAGGACGCAGTGAAATGCTAACCAGCCGTGAGGTGAGCCGAACCGAGGCGAGGAAATCATGACCGACGACCTTGGACCGTTACCGAAGGCGGACCGCCAGGACACGCTCCAGCAGTTGAGCCTCAAAGCGTTCCGGAACCGCCTGCCGGAGGAGACCTTCCTCTTCCGCGACGAGCGAGTTGACGACAAGGGGGTTGATGGCTCGCTCGAAATCAAGGCGAAGGGCAGCTTCACCAACTGCCGAGCGCAGATCCAACTCAAGGGCACGGACGATGGTCCAGATAAGTTCAACAATGATGGGTCCTATTCCCTCTCTATCAGCACGTCGAACCTGAACTACCTCCTCAACGGTTCCTCTCCCATCTACGTGCTGTGGCTCGCCAAGACCGCCGAGATCCGTTTCGCGTGGGCCCAAGACGAGTGGCATCGACTGGACGAGGATAATCCGAACTGGATGAACCAAGGCTCGTTCACCGTCCGCTTCCGCGAAGTCCTAACTGCGGCTGAGCTGGACTCGATCCGCGACCGTATCGTAAGGAAGGCACGATTGAACCGCCGCATCCACGAGACGCTAGCCCGAAACGCGCCGGCGGAGCGGGTCGTGGTCAGCATCGACGCCGAGACCCTGGGCAGCACCGACCCCAAGGAGCTACGCGACCGTCTGCTGAACGGCGGCATGACGCTCGTGTCCTCGGGATACGGTAAGCAGGTGCTGGAATGGTTCAACTTGCTCAACCCGCAAGCGGCGCAGGAACCACGAATTCAGTTGGTAGCTGCGTTCGCGGAGTTCAGCCTCGGGAGGCATCATGCGGCCCTCGGGCACCTCGGGCAGGCAGTGATCGGTCGGACACATCTCTCGGCTGACGACCGGCTTTTCATGGAGCGAGTACGTGGCGCATGCGACTTCCATACCGGTAAGCTCACCCTCGACGAATATGTCAAGAAGGAGGAGAAATGGGCTGGTCAACTTTCGGGGATCCAGGCTGCGGGGCACCGCCTGGAAGTGACGCGGCAGACCCGACTACACGAGCGGGATCTGGAGCGCCGGATGGCGTTGCTTCAGCAGATGCGGGAGACAGCAGGTCAGATCGTCGCCGACGAGAGTGCGTTCCCCGCCCAGAAGCTACACGCCCGTCTCCTTCTGCTAGCAGCCGAAAGCGACGACATCATCGCCCAGGTGATCGAGTCCACGGGCCAGATCAACATCCGCCAAGAAGCAGGACTTCCAACCGCCGGCATGGCAAGCCAGATGATGGAAGATCTTGAACCCCGCTGGGTGGAATGGAAGCGCCAATCGCGTCAGCTCCGCGACGAGGCGATCGAACTGAAGCATCCGCTACTGGTCGCCGACTCCATGGCTGACCGAGTGACCGCCTTCGCATGCGTGTTCGGCATCCGGCGGCTGAACTCCGTCCTCCGTGGCCGGGACGAGATGCCATTGCGGGCCCTCATTGACGAACTGATCGTCGAGGCGGAGAAGGCAATCGAAGTGTACCGGACGGCTGGCAGCGTCCAAGGCGAGTTCCGAGTCCGGCTGCAGGTCGCCGACCTTCACGAGCTAGTCGGCGATTCGGGGAAGGCAAAGGCGATGGCGGAAGAGATTCTGCCGGTCGCCGAGGCGATGGATTACGGCTTCTTGGCAGCCCGGGCGAGACAGCTTGTGGAGGGCGATACCTATATCCGCAGGTACGCCGCCCTCGTCGCGGAAAGAAAGCCGCAGACCCTAGACGTCCTGTTGGCGTCGGAAACGGACGAAAGGATGCGGTCGATGGCCAAGACGTGGCTGGCATCCGTGCGAGCCCCGCGGGACAGGATCGGAATGACGGAAAAGGAGTCCTTTACGATGCGGCAGATCGCCAGGGAGCGTGTGAACTGGTGCCGGCACCTCGACCTGATCTCGGATGACCGTCCGCTCCAAAGTCCCACGACCGCCTTCCGTGAGGAGCCTGAGCGGTTCTGCAAGTGCCGAAGACTCGGCCACAAGTCATCGGAGGTGCGACGAGATCCGAATGTCGTGATCGCTGATTTTAAGCGGACCTTCTGCTCCGTCTGCCGGGAACGTGAGCCCTGGGTGGCAGAAGGCTAGATTCTCGCCCCCGTTTACGGCAGTTCGTCGGGAAGTGAGGGTTCGGCGACGTGTTCGTGGCCACCGAGATCATCTGTTACGAACCGCAGAGGGTCGGGGCTGGGGTGGTTCACCGTGGCCCCGTCCTGCCATGCGGCCCGATCCTGCTGAACCGGTTCGAGAACGCGCCCCAGTGGGACTTCCGCCGCCCTGACGGGATTCAGTCAGCCTGCCGCTGCGGCCCGCTGTTGTCCGGCGAGAATCTGGTGGACGATCCCGAGTTCAAGGCGTCCCTCTTCGCCAGTTTCCCCCAGGCCATCGGGGGCGAGATGGAGGGGGCGGGGTTGGGTTCCGCCGCGATCCGTTTCGCCGTCCCGTGGATCGTCGTCAAGGCGATCTGCGACTGGGGGGACGGGAAGAAACGCAAGAAACACCAGCCCTTGGCTGTCGCTGCCGCCGTCTTGCTGGTACATCACGTCCTTTCGCACAAGGGATCGCTGCACGGGCTCAGGAAGCCTGTCGTGGAGTGAAGCCATGGCATGGGGGTGACAAGACGACAATTTCGCTAACCGTCATCGGGATCGACGATAAGGCGAAGCACTTCAAAGTGAAGCGAGCGTCTTGTGTACTGCCTCTGCGAACAGGGGAACGGAGCAGCCGAAGACTATCCTGGTCTCCGGTTGCCAGCGGCTCTGGACCGCCACAATCTTGTACCCCCAGCCGCCGTTCTCCATGCGGAGGAACCCGAAGATTGGACCGCCGCTCATACCCGCGATGTCCTCGATGTTCGCCTCGGGATGGATGCGTCCAGAGAACCACGTGTCCGCTGGAGGATCTGGCATCTGTTGGGGGTTCAGGTGATCAATGGCTATCATGACCGGCTGGATATCGGCATTGATCCGGCCATCGGCGTTGACTTCCGTACTATTGTCGATCGTTTGGGAGGGAAGCCCCAGCATCTTGTAATGCAGGAACTGGATGGAAGCCTGCTCCAGCCAGTTTGCGCGGGAAATCGCCGCAACGCCGTTGCTCTCGAAGCCCTTTCGCATCAGCTCGCCGATCTTGAGAAGCCCGAAGTCCAGGCCGAGGTCTGGGCGATGCAGGTAGCGTCCGTCCCCCAGCTCATACGCATACGGCAAGCCGACTCGGTGAGAGGCGCCGGCGCCGAAGTAGTCCATGAAGTGCCCGTTGCTGATCCGCAAAGTCTTGTCGCGCAATCCCCTGTCCAACCTCTGGAGGCAATGCCCAGCGGTCAGCCAGTACCATGTGTCGTGCAGGGCCAGGACGAAGCCGGAAATCGCAGACACCCGTCTGATCCACTGATGGGCCTTTCCGTCGAACAGTTCCACCTCTCCCACGAGCGCAACGAGATGGCGGCTCATGAACTGGAGGAACGCCAATTCTTCGCCCTGGGCCTGCATACTGTCGTCCTCCTCGCTTTCGTACCGAGAGGCGAGTCAACTCGTCTCGCGCACCTCGTTGTAAGCCGCCTTGAGTTCGGGAAGAAGCTTCTCCTCCAGCTCAGTCGCATTCCGGTAGAATATCGTCTTCCAGTTACGAACGTCGAACTCCAGAGCCGTCTTCTTTCGGGCAGTCTGGATGATGCGCTTCCGTAGTCCGCGTGCGTAACCAATCTCGAAATACACGTTGGACGGGTTCAAGGTGAAATCGGCAAGGACTATCTGGGCGCGTTCGATTTCGTCCATGATCTTCTGCGAGATCTCGTAGTCGCCGTCGACCAAGTCCATCCGCTTTATTTCAAACGGAAGTCCCGAATTCTTCACTGCCCGTTTCATGGCCGCAAAGTAGTCGACCAGAGCCGGCTCTTCCTCCTCGCGGAAGGACATGGCGACAAAGAGGACGACAGTGCTTTCGGGCAGTGCTGTCGTCGGGACCGTGACCGAGCGTACCGGGAAGAGATCGCTTGACGGTACCTGCCGCGACTCCGCGCCGATCCGCTTGAAGTACTCGCCCCGAGAAGTCGAGACGGGATAGTATGGGCGCGGCGATTTGTCGACGACCGCGTACACGACGTACTTCCCTCCGACATCGACGGCCCCGACCGTCGTCGTCCAAGACAAGAGCGAGCCAGCGACACGCTTCAGCAATGCGACCGCCTCCTCGACGTCCGACTGCGGGATGCCGACAATCTCCGCATCGTCACGGACGCCACAAAGCAGGATGCCGCCGTCCGAGTTTGCGAACGCTGCGAGATTGCGTGCAACCACGTCTTGGGAGGGCACCCGTTCCTTGAACTCGACGACAGGGGACTCGCCGCCAGCAATCAGTTGGCGAACGCCGTTGGGACTGAGATCGAATGATGGCATGACAATCCTCGAAAAAAAGCAGCCGGGGCGACCTGTGCCCTTCGTTGTTGAAACGCTTTCGGCCACAAATCAACGCCACAGCAATCAGTCTACTAAAATCACCAGCCAAAGGCCAGATCCAGGGTGCTTTCGCACAAAAACTGAGTTGTGCATCCTTCAGGCCGTCCTCGGAAGGCCGTGTAAGGTCAAGGTTGAACCGCTCCCCGATGCCTTCCTGAGACTCGCGGAACCGCTCTGCTACCAGCTTCGCAGATTTGCCGATGTCAGCCATCTTGTCGTCCTTTGCAGGTCCTCGCTCCTCGGCAGATCGCCAGAAGCCCTACTTCTCATTGTATCAACCGGCTTCCGCATCGCCCGCCGGCACGATATTGCAGGTCTCAGTCTCGTCGTCGAAATGCAGTTCGACAATGCTGGCATCTAGCTGGCGCATGACAGCCTCGATGCGCCGCTCGACGGAGGAATCGTCCGTGCCGTCGCGAGTGACGAATTCCTGGACGACGGCCTGCAACGTCTTGGGCGAAAGTAACTCGGGTGCGATGCGCATGGAATCAGTATACTGGGCAACACGACCTTCAGGATACATCCCGAGTGGCCAGCCCTTCACGCTTCCACCAGCGCTGGGTGCAGTATCTCCCAGCAAAGCCTGTCGAGATCCTCGCGGGTGAGGCTGGGGTCCACACCCATGTTCGGAAGGTCGAACTCCTGCTGAGGCCCGGAAGGCTTTCGTTGCGAGAAGTACTTCCCCGACGCTCCAGAGAATCCAGGCAAGGTACGAATCGCCCGTTTGAACACCTCGTTGCCGTCGACCGCATCGCAGAACCAGGCGAGGTACGAGGGGTCTTGTCGGAAGACTTCTGAGATGGGCTTGCCCCGGTACTTGCCGAAGGGCATCCGGGGTTCAGTGGCCATATTGTCTTCATCGGGCTGGATGGCGAAATCTTTGGCTGAACCGCAGACCGGGCCGACCAGGTCGGAGATGACCGCCACGCGGTACCAACTCGACGCCGTGCGGGAGGCACGAGAGACTCTGCGCGGGGACTTGCCAGCGAACGTTAAGCTGCTCTGATGGCGTCGGGCACAGGGACAACCCAGGCGTCAGAAAAGTTGACAAAGAATGCGCCGCAACGATAATTTAGGCGCCGGTTTTCCGTATCACTTGGTCTTTCGCGAGATTAGCACATGTCCAGCGACGAACCGCCTCCCTCAGGAACCGACTACCACTTTGAAGCCTACAAGCTGCTCGCAGACATGTACAACTGCGAGGAAAATGCCTTCTGGCCTCGTAACCAGACGTTCCTGTCCCTGAACTCGGGCCTTTTCGCCATCCTCGTTGGCATTCTTGCCTTCCAAGGCAGTCAGGCGCCGCCACCGACCTCGACAGAACAAACTACCACACAATCCGCTCCAGAGAGACAGGCAGTTCCGCCGTCGCCAATCACTATCCAGCAGATCGTGAACCAGCCGGTGGCCCGCTCGACGCAAACAGGACCAAGAGCCTTGAAGTTGCCCCTGGTCTCGGTCTCGCTGATGTCGATCTTCCTATGCTGTCTCTGGATAATCGTCATAAAGCGGGCGGAGGGCACAAACGACCACTTGGCGAACCACATGAAGTACCTTGAAGAAAAACACCTTGCGGACGTAACGAACATGCGGATGTACGACAATCTCCTCACGACAGAATCGGACAGGAGCCGCCGGAGGTGGCCAAGGTTCTTGCGCGATACCATGTCGGTCGACGAGTTAACGACGAGGAACGAGAGTGGCTCGGCGGAGGCACCCCGGTTGCCGAGATTAGGAAGCATCGTGCGAGTCTATGACGCTTGGGCCGGCGTCGCCGCACTTTTCATGGCACTTTGGGCCATCCTGGGCGGTTGGATCCTGTTCGCGTCCTAATCGCCTGGCAGCTTGCTCACGAACTGAAAGTTGCCCCATGCGATTCCAGCGAGTCCATGACCATATCGACCGGTATTTCGTCGAATCTCCACAAGAGCCCTGAGTTCTCGCAGATTCAGGGACCGAGGCAGCGAAACATCCCACGCGGGATACCCTGTTAGTGGCAATAAGGTTCGCGCGGAACCGCCCGAGAACCTCAATACAGCAACACGCCACCTTGATCGGGCGATCTCCCCCCGCGAAGTGACTGCGCCTCGGCCCCAAGAAAATCCGCCGCGATGTTCGATCAACGCAGGTTGGCACGTATCGGACGGCCCCGAAAGGACTTCGGCGCGATGCCGCAGCAGCTTCGGCGGTGCCTGCTCTGGCTGAAAGAACCGGGTGATTGGGTTCCTGGATCAGGGTTGCATCGGATCACCTTGGTCTTGGCGACGGTGGAGCGAGGATGGCCCTTTCCGATTGGCGAGGTTCCCAGGAAACCATCCAAGGGCTTGACTTTTTGCCGAACATAGGTGCAATTACTGAGCATCGCTTGTTACCTCGCCCGCCTCTTCGCACGAAAGAAACTGTCATGTCGCCTCCGACAACCGTCACGTTGCCGCGAACTCCGAAGGATCGGAAGCGTGAAACGACCGTTCCGAAATTCGGTCCCGACGCACCGCTGGGGGCCACGCTCGTGGCTGGCGGCGCGTTGTTTCGTACCTGGGCTCCTTGCGCGCTGGCGATTTCGGTGCGCGGCTCCTTTTCCAACTGGAAAGACATTTCGCTGCAACGCGAGAGCGGCAGCGCCTTCTGGTCAGTGTTTGTCGATGGCGTGCAAGCCGGCGACGAATACAAGTTCTGGGTCAAGGGCGCGGGCTCCGAGTACTGGAAACGCGATCCCTATGCCCGCGCCCTCAGCCCGAAGCCCGACGCGCCGCCCGAGTCCTGGAACTGCGTCGTCGCCGAAGCCGACAGCTTCCCATGGCACGACGCCGGCTTCACGCCCCCCGCGCTTCAATGATCTCATCATCTACCAGTTGCATATCGGCGCGTTCTTCGACGGCGGTAAGCCGGGCGTCGATCGCCGCGACCAGCGCCCCTGCCGCTTCCTGGACGTGCTTTCCAAGATTGGCTACTTCGTCGAACTGGGCGTGAACGCCATCCAGCCGTTGCCGATCGTCGAGTTCCCTCCGGAATACAGCCTGGGCTACAACGGGACCGACTACTTCAGTCCGGAAATCGCCTGCTTCGTGCCGCCGACCGATCCCGACTTCCCGAACTACCTCAAGACGGCCAACGACCTACTGCACGCCAAGGGCAAATCGACCCACTCTGCCGACGATCTGGCGACGCAGCCTGCGCAACTCAAGGCCCTGGTCGACATCTGCCATGTCTACGGTCTGGCGGTGCTGTTCGACGTCGTCTACAACCACGCCGGCGCCTTCGACGACCAGAGTCTCTACTTCTTCGACCGGCAGGATCCGGGCAATCCGTACGACAACAACCACAGCCTCTATTTCACGAACCAGGGGCTGGCGGGCGGACTGGTGTTCGCCTTCTGGAACCAGGACGTGCGCCAGTTCCTCATCAACAACGCCCGCTTCAACTACGACGTTTACCACATCGACGGCTATCGCTACGACGAAGTGACCGTCATCGTCAACCAAGGAGGCTCGTCCGGCTACCAGTTCTGCCAGAACTTGACGGACACGCTGCATTACCACAAGCCGTCCGCCGTGCAGATCGCCGAGTACTGGAATTTCGACAAGAACCAGATCGTGCGCCCGACCGGCACAGGTGGCGGTGGTTTCGACGCCGTCTGGTACGACGGACTGCGCGACGTGTTGCGCGGTACGATCGTCGCAGCCAGCGGCGGAGCCAACGTCTCACTCGATCTCGGCGGGCTTCGCGACCAGCTTGCCCCCAAGCTCGCGGACGCCTGGCGCAGCGTCCAGCATCTGGAGAACCATGACCTGCTCTGGATCAACCTCGGCGGCGGCCCGAAGCCGCGAGTCGCCCGACTTGCCGACCCGAACAATGCCCGCTCCTGGTACGCCCGCAGCCGTGCCCGTGTCGCCAACGGGCTGCTGATTACTGCCCCTGGAACCCCCATGCTCTTCATGGGGCAGGAGTTCCTTGAAGACAAGCCCTGGACCGATGCGGGGCAGTTCCATCCGGGCTTGGGCATCTATTGGGACGGCCTGACGAGCGACCGGGTAATGCAGGACTTCCTGCGCTCCATGCAAGAGTTGATCTGGCTTCGTCGCAAGCATCCGGCGCTGCGCGGCGAGGGCGTGCATGCCTACTACAACCACAACGACAATCGGGTGCTGGCCGTGCAGCGCTGGATCGAAGGAATCGGCCGCGACGTGGTGATCGTTGCCAGCCTGAACGAGTCCACTTTCTGGAGCTACCGGATCGGATTCCCGCAGGTCGGGCAGTGGCTGGAGGTCTACAACAGCGACACCTACGACAACTTCCCGAACCCGATGGTCGCCGGTAATTGCGGCTCCGTCTGGGCCACCCCTACGCCGCGCGACGGCCTGCCTGCGTCGGCCACCATCGTCATTCCAGCCAACGGACTCTTGGTTTTCGCGCTGGATCGAGGGGATTAGGCCGCCGCCTGGCCTCGACTCGGCGCAGCCGCCGGGTCGCTCGGAGTGCCAGGCTGAGGACGATGCGGCTGCCGGCAGGACTCGCCCCTCACCCCGCCGCCCGATAAAGCAACTGCCCATTGAACTTCAAGATCGTCACCTGCCCCGACGACACCAGAGCCCGAAGGAGGTCGTCCAAAGACTCAGGTGATATCCGGACTACCTTGCAAAGATGGTCGAGGGAAATGCCCACCGCGCCGGACTGGGCGATCAGGGTTGCTAGGCTCTCGGCGGCGGGGGCTTCGTCGGGGCGATGTTCGAGCCATTCGTGAAAGGACTGCATGGGGTATGTTATGTAGAGCAACAGCGGATTTTGACGGCGGCCTGCTTCTCCGCACCGTCATCGATCGGCAAAGAGGATTTGCCCGCGTTCCTCCGCCGATCCACACGGCGAAAACTGAAGCGAATCGGGCTTCCGTTAGCCGGCCGGTCGCAATGCGGGTGGAAGCCGAAATCGGTCGCCTCGGCAGCGTAATCAGTCGGCGTATGCGCGGTAGATGTAGGTGATAAGCATCGCTACTACGATAGCCGAAATGCCTCCACAGATTCGGAAGGCGCCCGTAGCCGAAGCGATGAACTCCGGCTTGAGCAACGCGTCAAGTACGCGGTCGGCTTTCGACACCAGATATCCGGATGCAAATGTGGAGACAGCAGCGACGTACTTGGGGAAGACCTTGTTTTCGCTCTTGTCGTAGGGCGACACGATGACCCCGGCCAGCCAACCCAGTGAGCCGCCCAAGACGAGAATGACAAGATTGACAGCGCGAGCTTCGCGCCCGTCTCCTATGAAAAATGCGAGAGCGATTAGGGAAGCGCCGAGAAGGGGCGCTGAAATTGTGCCCGCTATAATCTTGTAATTCATTGTCTTGTCTCCTGCTCTGTGAGTGTATCACACAGTCTCCGGCTTCGCGGTGTCCCAATAGTTCCACTCGTGAGGCGTCTTCCACTTGTCGTCATCAGGGGCCAAGCTCCTTCTCAAACCATTCTTGGCCCTTCAGATTTCGAAGCAGCATGTCGTCATTGATATCCTCGCGCATCACGTCGCGCCAATGGCTGTCTGAAGGGATTTGCTTCAAGAGCGATCTAATCCGCTCCTCTAGTCTGCGTTTCTCGGCCTCGTCAACTCCCGCCACATACTTGCCCGCATAGGCGTAGATCAAATGCGTTGCCACGCGCGTATGCTGGTTCCTCTTCAAGTAGTCTTCGCCGCAACGAATGGCTTCATCCAAGTTGATCCAGAGCAGATTGAATACCTCGTCGCGTTTGAGCCGCAACGCCTGCTCTGCCGTAATAGTCGTGGACTTGGAGAGTGTATTGCGAATCACTTCGAGTGCCCGTGTGTGATCGTCAAACCGTTCGGCCAGCATGTCGACGTAATCGATGATCGCCTGGACATTATTCGGCTCACGGTTCAAGACTTGCTCATAGGCCATTCGGGCGGCGCGGTATTTCTTGGTTCCGATCTTTGCCTTTGCCCATCGCAGCATGTCATCGGTGCTCGTCAACGATCGAAAGTCAACCTTCGCGGCGGCCTTCACTTTTTTCCGGTCCGCCGGGTTGAGATCCGTCACAGGTGTTTCTTCCGGGCCGCGCGGCTTGATCTTGTCCATTTTTCCGAGCAGCAAGTCCCGATCATCCGCATCAGCTTGCAGCAAGAGGGACGGCAGCAAAACGCGAAATAGTAGAAAGCCCGAAAGAAACCCGAGAAACAGACCGAACACGCCTGTCACACCAGCAATAACCGCAGCTGCGCTCGCGGCATTGGGGGCGGCGAGGGATCCGACAATGCCGTGCCCTAGCCACTCCGATGAGACCCGGATGTAACGAGGAATGAAAGCAAGCTGGGTGAGCGATAGTCCAACAAGTGTCTTTGTAACCCAATCCGCCACTTCAGCGAGTTTGGTACTCGGCCGATATGTTCCACCGCTATTCGGGGTCTTGGTGCCGGATTCGTAGTTGGGGAACGCAAACAACAAACCAACAACGGCACCGACCAAGAACGAAGCCGCCAGAATCGCTAGGAGGACGGCAAATCGACCGCAAAAGGACGTCGCTGAAAAGGTCGAACTGGCGTAAAAGATCGCGGTAATGATTCCGACAGCAATCGTGAGGATTGTCCAGAACCTGACCCCTTTCACGAAGCGGAGCAACCTCTTTCCGAGTTCTTCGCGGGGTTCTTTCCTTGTTGCCATGGAAGCCACCTACTTGAGGAACTATATCGGTAACCGTAGCAATTGTTCGGAAGTGGTCAGGCCCCGAACACGAAGCCGGCAATCAAGTCGTAAATCTCCGGCCTGAAGATGTCGGAGTGGTGACCGGAAAAGGCGTCAGCCTTGTAGGGGTTGTTCGGATCGCGGTGGATGCCGGTCAGGTCCGCCACCACGAGCCGGCTGCCCGCACAGCCTACGATGGTCTGACGGGCGAATCCGGGGTTCACGTCGATCCGCGTCATGCCGTTGAACTGACCGATTATCGTCTGGGTCGGTCCGACGCAGCCCAAGGCTTGCCTGTACTGGATGCCACGGAAGGGATTGATGATGTGCGCAGCCGGCTAGGCGACCTTCAACGCCAAGTCTTCCTGCGACGTGGTGATCAGGAGCCTGAGGTTTGGAAAGGCGCGGGACACCATTCCGTAGGCATCGCCCACCTCCAGGTGGTTGTCGTCCGTCGCAGCCTGGAGCAGAACCACGTTCAGGGTCACGCCCTGGGGACACTGGATGCCGTCCTGAGCCACCTCTTGCAACAACGACAGGATCACCTTGCAGCCGAAACTGTGCCCGACCAGGTTGATCCGTATCGGGATTCTGCATCCCTCGAACAGGGTTCTTAGGATCATGTAGCCCGCGTTCTCGCCGATATTGTCGGCACGCTTCTCCATGGTGTAGAAGGTCGCCGCCTCCAGAAGGTTGAGGACGGAACCTGAGTTCTCAGTGAGCATCGAGGGCCAGTGAATCCCGATCCCCAGCCCGGCTCTTCGGGAGGGGGCCGGGTTTGCAATCGCGATTTTCTGGGCAAGCTGAGCGAAGCCGATCGTGAATCGGTTGTAGTCCTGCATCGCCCTCGACGCATCCGTCCACCAGCCATGCGAGTAGAGGAACACGTCGGAGAAGTCGAAAGGCGCGGCCAGCGCGGTCCGCATGTCGTCGGTCAGATACTTGTCGAGGACAATCCCGTTCTCGTTGGTCGGAATCACGAAGAAATGCGACATGGTAACCGGTCCTTTCCGTCAGAAGTTAGGAATGGCAATCCGTCTTGACCGGACTGCGAGATGGGTCTGGAACTTAATCCTTCCACAACATCAGGATATAGCATTGATTCTCGCTCGAATCGTGCGCCTGTCAAGTCTCCTCTCAATCCAGCGAAGCGAGCGCCCTTTGTACCGCTTCCGCGAAGAGCGGGACAGAACAGCCGAAGATGATCCTGGTATCCGGTTTCCACCGGCTCTGGACCGCCACAATCTTGTATCCCAACCGCCACTCTCCATGCGGAGAAACCCGAAGATCGGATCGCCGCTCATACGCGCGATGTCCTCGATGTCCGCTTCTGGGTGTCCGCCTCGTCGCAGTCGCCCGTCCATCTACAACACCTTCGAGAGGGCCGTCGCCAGCCGCTGTCCCGCCTTGGCGACGGCAATCCGAGCCACCGCGCCGGCGTTCTTCATGTAGTCGGTCGGCAATGTCGGGACGTCCTTGTCGGCCGGATGATCTTCCGAATTCGCCACGTCCAGCTTGCCGTCGAGGTAGGCGTATTTCTTCGCCGCTTCCAGCCCTTCCTTCGCCCATGCTTCAGGGGTCGCGTGCGCAGCCAGGTCCGCTTCGATCCGGGCACGGCTGTCTTTCTCGACCCGCCGAATCTCCGCCACGGTGCCGCCGATCGAAGACCGGGAATCGGACTCGCCAAGCAGGCCGTCCCAAAGCGGATGGAGTTCCTGCGGCCGCCCGTCGTCGATCCGCACCAGCAGGAGGATGCCGCCCTCGTCCCCCTTCCTGAACCGCTCGCTGAACAGTTCCGCGCAGTGCAACGGCTGGTGGATGTCGCCGACGAGGTGGAGCAGCCAGCACAGGTAGATCGCCTTCTCTTCCGCGGTCCCCGACTTGACCTTGTCGACAGCCGCCGTGATCTGGGTGATGACGTTCGGGCTTGCGGCGGGGAAGTCGCTCTCCGTCAGTTTCGACCCCAGCGGCACGTAAGGCAGGTTGACGTAGTGCCACTTGGGGAAGCTGAGGTGCGAGGACTTGTGGTGGTTCTTGATCCAGTCCGGCCAAGTCGCCCCCCGCAGGAAGACCCACTGATCCTCGGGGAAGCCGTCGGGACAGTCGGCAGCCAGGAACTCCGCATAGTGCGGGTGAACCTTCAGGATGTCGATCGCCGTTTTCTGCTGCTGGGGACTGAGCCTGTCCCAAGCGAGCTTGGCGACGACCATGTGGCCCTTGTCGTTCCAGGCCGAAGCCCACGAGCACAACGAGAGGAACGCCACGAAACTCAAGAGCAGTCTTTTCATCGGAAACTCCTTTCAAAAAGCCGTTTCAGGGAATCTTGCTCCCCATTGGTTTCTAGTGCGGCAATTCACCGGCGAGAACCTTTCGATTCCGTTCCCGAATGTCCGCTGGCACCGTGGCTTCGTATACAGCTTGGAAGTTATCCTCGTCCTGGGGGCCCTCGTCGGGCACCTGTAGCGCCGTGAACCAGCGGTTCAGGAGGCAGAAATGCCCGATGAGCCATGTCAGTTCCGAGATCTGGGCGCAGACGTGGCGATCCATTGCCTCCTCGGGAAGTTCGGCCAGCCTCTTTTCTTCGCGGTTATGCTCGCGCAAGACGCGCTTCAGGTTGGCAAAATCCTCGTCCGTTACCAGGTGCGCATCTTTCGTGACCTTCACAGCATAGTCAAGAACCAGGCGTTCCCATTCGGTGTAGACCTCGGGGTGCCTCTCGTGCTCATGCAGGCAAAGGTACTTCCGGTGGCCCTCGTCGCGGCGATCGTGGTCCGTGTACAACTTCATGCCGATGAACGCGTGATGCGTGATCGAGTACCACGACCGGTTGAGGAGCGACGTGCGGGATATGACCAATTCTTTGAGGAAACGGTCGTTGAAGCCGGCCTCCTGTACTTCGCCACGGAACGTGGGCGGGTCGAAGATGAAGGTGTTGCAGTACTCGACCTCGGTCTGCAGCAGCCGCGGCGTATACGCCATGGTCTTGCACAGGTTGTTGCGGAACCGGCCCCAGGTCAGCTCTCCGACCGCCATGCCGGCTTCCGTATAAGGATCGAGTTCGTCACGCTGCAGGGGGCGAATCCTGGTCCACTTGCCTTGGGAGATTTTCGTAGTCATGTGGCAACCTCGCTCGTTCGATGTCCATCCGCGACCCCGTCGCCGACGCCTGCCCGGCGACGCTCTTGCCGCGACCAATTCACAAGTCCGCGTCGTCGAAGATCAGCCAGTCGCGATTTTCGACGTAATCATTCCGGTCCAGGTCGTATCGCTTGGGGGCTACTGGTTGAGTTGCTTTGGGTACTTCAACAATGCTCGTCCTGGTTGGCAATTCTCTTTCCTTTGCCGAGCCCTTCCCACGCCCACTGGAATCCCTCGTGGTTCCGACGGTCAAGCGTGCTTGAGCATTCGGAAGAAACTACTCCCAGTGCCGCTTCCATCCTTGAATCAACAGTTCGTCGAGTGCCGCGATTGCCGGCTCCGCTTCCTTGCTATCGGGTTTGCAGGCGATCAGTGCGGCTGCCTTCCCTTCCATCCCCTCGACAATCTCGGCGTTGCTCCGTGCCAATGCGGAACAGAGGAAGCCGGCTTGAATCAGGGCATGGATGCGCCGAATGCCCGTCTCGGTAGGCTCGACTGCAGCGTCCAGTTGCGGGTCTGAGACCAGGGGGCCGTGTACCGCAACCTTCGCCGCCGCGCTGCTGGTCGTGAAAATACCATCGACGTGCAGTTTCGCCAACTGGAACACCTGGTCGGCCCGGATGCCGCCCGACCACAGGACGCGCAACCCCAATCGCTTCGCGCACTGGGAAAGCGTCTTGACCTGGTCGATCGACAACACGCCATGCTCGTTTGGGTCCCCGCTTCGGAGGAGCTTTCGCGGGTCGACTCGGTCGGGAGCGTCCACGAGGACCACCTTGGCTCCCAGAGAGGCGACCATCTCCAGCCACAGTTGGGCAGCCTCGGGACAACGATCGCTTTGGTACACGCCGGTTTCCGTGACTAGCGGCGTGTCGACATAGAAAGCCGGAATGGCCGTCCAATCGCTCAGCCAACACTGGTTCTGCCGGACGACATGCTCCTGCTGGGCAAGCGTGAGCGGCGTCAAGCCGTACTTGGCGGCGGTCAGCCCCTGCCGGTACGCGGAGTACAGCCCTGTCCAGACAGTCCGCGCCGCAGAGTCCTCGTCAAGCTCGAACCGATACGTCAACGATACTCCGGACGAGCGCGCCTCGCCCAGCAGTTCGTTGGCTTTGCCAGGATCAAGCACGTTCAAAAGCCCTTGCGCGCTAAGCCGCCGCTTGGCTGGCTCATGTATCGCGCCGTCCACGGCGACCTCGGGGACTCCCAAGGCGGCTGCCTCGTGGATCACGGTCCGGATCTGCCCAATCTGTGCCTCGCTGGCGATCGCATCCTTGAATACCAGCAGGCATGACAGGCGATGCAAGTCACGGGGCCCGATGCGCCCGGCTTCCCGACCGGCTTCTAGCTTCGACACCAACGCGCCCAGCGGCGCAAGACTGTCCGAGTCTTGAAACAGCAAGCGGACGGTCAGCCGCCGCGGCTTCTTGTCGGGCGTGTGGATGAAAGGGTCGAACCGCTTGTAAATCGCTTCCAGCCATGCTGCTTCATCGATTGCGGCATCGGCAACCCTAAATTCCGGCAGGGGTAGGTCGAAGTGCGCGTTGACACGTACGCCGACGTTAGTGGTGCAGAAGGTCTTGCATCTTGCGACCGGTACGAGACATTCATACTCGTCCGGCCCGACTGGTACCTCGCCCGCACTGGTGATCCGTTCGCCGTCCATGATCATGCCCACGCACATGGCATCGGCGCCGGGGCCGTAAGCCCGGGCTTTCGCGGATGCGTAGGCTGCATCGACGATCGTTTTCGCGGCACTCCCTTCATTGCTGACCCCTAGCAAGGGACCAAACCGCTCAGTATTGTAAGCTTCCAGAGGTTTCTCGGTTCCCGACTTAGCCGGCTGTTCGGGCGCGATGGATGGAGACCGTTGCGGAGCGTGAGGCGCGACCAGGGGGCCCCGCGGGAACTGGAAATTGAAGCTCTCGCCTCCCTTGACTTCCAGACCCGGACAGACGTCCCACAGCCCATCGGTAAGCGTATACGCGGGAATAGACTCGTGGTATACGGCTTGGACGCGGCCACCGAGCCGGGGTATCGCGGATCGCTCGGCATTAGCTTGGTTAGGCCAGTGCTCCCAGTAGACGACATACTCCTCGGATGCCGCGACAATGGCGCCATCCAGAGCACTGTCGCCCGAATCCTGGACTTCCCGGAGCCATTCCTCGATGCCGCGAAGAAATCCGCTCACGTCCTCGCCGGATCGCACGCCCACGAAGACCTTTACTTGGCCCGCCTGCCAGTCCACACGCTTGTCGAACAGGTGGTATCGTTCGCCCGGGACGAGTGTACCGGTAAACTTCTGCGGAAAGCCCGTTTGGCTCTTCTTCAGGTCGAAAACCAGCTCGTGTAGCTCACTGTACGCGCGGCCTCCCACGGTTTCCTTCGCCTCGTCATACGCCTTCCGATACTGGTAGAAGACCAGGGCGATCTCGTCGGGAACGGCAGGAGGCTTGTCACATGGGAGGACGGTCGGCAGGTACGCTGTCAGGCCGACTTTGGACTGGATCTGGACACTCGCCGGCACAAAAAGCGAGCCCAGCTTCTGGAAGAACTCGTCTTCGGACAGGTCCTTCCGGCGGAACCCGCGCCAGACGCGAACGGAATCCGGCGCCACGAGGACGGTTGCTCGCTCAACTGCATTTGACAGTCTGGGCATTGTTCATTTCCTTTTCCACAAGGCGATCACCGAAGGAATACACGCCCCGTGATGACTTTGGCGAGTTGCCGCCAACGCTCGATCCCGAAACCATCTGGATTTTCCTAGGCTTACGGAACAACCTGCGGCTATTTTTTCTTCTTGGCGGATTTCTTCCTTGTCACCTTCCCGCTGGCTGGTCTTCTTGTCGCTTTCTTCGCAGGCTTGCTGCCGGTCTTCGCAACAGCCTTTTTCCTGGCTGCGACTTTCTTAACTGCGCCCTTCTTGCCGCTCGTCTTCTTGGCCTGGGATTTCACGCCCATCGCGGCATTGGCAGCCCAGGTCGATGTCGTCGTCTCGAAGAACATGAGCCGACGATTGTTCTTATACGTCCCGGTCTTGAAATAAGGATCGGACCAGGCATCGGTCTCGTCCAGGAAGATCGCCTGGGCGTCATCGCTGGTCTTCGCGGCGGCCAGATCGTTTGCAATGTTGCGGAAGTAGAAGTGTCGGAAGACGCGGTCAAACTCCGTCATGTAGATGTCGGCGACGCGCGTGTTGCCGCGGATCAGCAGCATGTTCTCGTCATTTTGCAGCAACGAGTTGGGGGAGAAATTGGCGGACCCCGAGCACACCAGCGGATCGTCCGATAGCGGGTCGATCAGCAGGAACTTGGTATGCACGAAGAATACGAAGCCGTCGTTCTTCGGTCGGTAGAGTTCCTCCTTGAAGAACCACTTGTCGAGCTCGAATTCCTGGACTCGCTTGCGTGACGTAACCTTGCCGTTCTTGATCTGGTAGATCTCCCCGAGCGGGACGCCGTAGGACAGGATGACGTGGTTGAAGTCGGCGGTGAGCGCTTTCTTCTGGGCCGGCGGGGCGGGCTTCTCCATGAGCATGAATCGCATCTGGAGGCGTTTCTTGGCAATGGGGGCGACCAAGACTTTGGTGACGCCGAAGGCCGCCGTGAACCACACCGAGTTGGCCGCGTCGAGCATCCGCCGACCATACCAACCGAGCATCACGGCTTTGGACCGTGGCGAGAAGAACCGCACCACCGATTTCGGGTCAATAGCTTCGGCCGGATCGGGCGTGAGTTCCGCCATCGTGTCGCGAGCGTCATCGAGTTTCGGATCGGTCTTCACCAACTTCCAGAACGCGAAATACTGTTCGGCGGTCGTGTCGTCCTTGATGCGGTGTCCGACGTTCGTCTGGCCGAGGAAGCCAGAGGCGGTGAAATTGGTCGAGCCGGTCCACACCTCCACAGGCTTCTTGCCGCCCTGCAGCCGGACGATAAACTTGTTGTGCGGGATCTTGGTCTTCGAGCGGTGGAAGGTAATCTCTTGGTCGTTGATCGGCAGCCCCGCCGCGCCCATGGCCATCTCGTTCGGCTGGCCGTCTGCGTCGGACGTATCGTGATAGACGATCTGCACGTCGATGCCCTTGTCGATCAGCGCTTTAAGGGCGTTCAAGACGGGGGGGTAGGTGAACTCGTAGGCGGCGACCCGCAGCGCGTCGCCAGCCTTGGTCTCGTTGATGAACGCCAGGCAGGCTTCAAGCAGTCCGCGCGACAGCCACTTCACGGTCGGATCTTCGGGATCGTTGATGTTCTGTGGCGGCTGGTTTCCGAATTCCTCGGCAAATTTCTGGCTGGCGATCGCGCCGCGGTTGAACCAGACGCCCTCCGTTTCCTTCGGGCCCCACTCCCTTTCGGTGGAGATCACGAACTTGATCTCATGCTTCGGATCGGTGGTCAGCGCGCCAGGACTACCGAACATCGGAAGAATGCGGAAGTGGTAGGTCGTGTCGGGCATGGCCGCGTAGTCGCCCCACACAAAGCTCTGGATCGGAAACTTGTCGGTATAAAACGCCGCCGGCTTCGTGGGGTCATGAGGGTCGCGGGCATTCTTCGGGTCCGGGACGATCGACCTGAACACCTTCTGTGAGCGGAGGAACTTCGGACCCTTGCCGCCAGCGCCGACCGTCTCACGTTCGAAGGCGAAGCCCATGAGACCCTTGCGGGCGGCATCGGGACAATTGAGAGCGAGGAGGATGGTATGGGTGCCGCTGAAGACCTTGGCTTCAAAGCCGCCTTCAATGGAGATTGCGTTTGTCCGCATGGATCTTCCCTTTGCTAGAGGTTTTTGAGACTTACTCCGTTACCGGCTGCGACGCCTTTGTCTTGCGACCTTTTTCGAAGATCAACCAATCGTCGTTGGGAACCGTATGCCCCAGTTGCGGGTCGAAGCGATCGGGAATCTGGCGATCAAGCTCCGCGAGATACGACAACAGCGACCGCTGGTGACCGAGAGGCACTTGCCGGTCCAACGAGTCCAGCGCCGTCTCTTCCCAACCGTACTCGGCACGGAACTGGTCGAAACCGAAGTTGCTGAAGAAATAATCGCCCGGCAACAAGCCCATGTACCACACGCTGGGAGCGCCGTTAAGATTCACTTTCATCGGCTGTTCCTGACGCAGCTTCTTCAAAAGGTCCAGACCCTCGCCGTCGCTTCGCGTTTCAAGATGGTTCTGAAGCGTGGCCAGCGAGTCCAGGGCAATCGGCGGACTTACGAACAGGACCGGCTTGTGTTGCTGTCGAGCCAGGGCGATCTCATGCACCGTCCCCACGCTGTAAGTGTTCGTGGGACAGAAGGCGATCAGGAAGTCGCTCTTGTCCACCATCCGCAGGTCGATATGTACCGTCGGCCAGTACGAATGGCATATCTCGGCTCGCAGCGCGCTGGCCGAGTCGCTCGTTTCGAACGTCCAACGATCCCGGTTTTCCGTGGAATTGGCGTCCTCTTTCCCGTAGTCGTGCAGTGCGCGAATTTCGGGCTTGTGCCAGGGGTCGAGCACATGCACGTGGTATTTTCGCAGAAACTGTCCGACCCGAGCCCGCCAGCCGTGACGGGCCTCCTCTTCCCGCGGCAGGGCAAGGAAGTCCATGGGCCCCGACAAGTAAACGGTGCAACCCGCCAGAATGCTCTCTTGCTTTTGGTCTGCCATGTTCCCCTCTCTTTGAAATGAGACCACCTCGACCGCGTCAAGTCAATTGCAGGTACGATAGTACCGACGCCGATGAGCCTAGCAGAAAACAGGACGCTGTCAAGTACCCGGAGTGGGGTCTTTTGGATCTCGATTTAGCGTTTTGTGGGCGAGTGTTTACTGGCAAGACGTAGATGGGACGGAAGCCCGGCACTGTGTTCCTATTCTCTTTCCACGGCCTCCCGTGGTGACGCTCCTTCCAGATCCGACGAGAAACCATCCCCGGACGGACACGAAGCCGTTGCCGCAATGATCGGCAACGTCTGGACAACCGGGGATTCGAGGTGCCACGATGCCACTTTGATCGTAAGAGTCGCCTTTTCAGGAGATTTTCATGTTTCGCCCGAGGATGCAACGGCGAGAGCGTGGAATCGCAAGGAAAGATTATGATCCTGTCGCGAGGTAGCCGCCGCAGGCCCGCTGCGCCGCCTGCCGTAGCCTGGTCGCAGGGGGCAGGAATGCCGCCGCCTTCGTTCCACGGCGTGCCCAAGTTACCGTGAACGCCTGAAGAGACAGCATCGCGAGGTATTCGTCGCGATCGAGCCTGTCTCACGGAGTGTTTTTGGGCGACACCTTCATCGCCGCGACAGTTTTCGCAGCGAGTTCTTGACAGCAATCGACGTTTATCGTAGGCTCAGAGGTGTTCCACCCGATCAGAACTCCTATTAGTATCAGTCAGTCTCCCGCCCTGCCCGGTTGTACCCCCAAGCCAGCCGTGCAGGCTTTAACAACGAAAGAGTGAACCGATGGACCCCAAGAAGATCGAAGGACTGCGAAGGTGGCTCGATGATGAGCCAATTCTCGATGGCAAAACGCGGCGAGAGCATCTTCCCGAGTGTCAGCCGTCTTTGCTAGCACAGGCGGTGTTGAAGCTGCTCGATGCCGTCGCGCCGAAGAGAGACTGACTTCCGTCTTTTTCTCTCGAACACGGAAGCATCAAAGAAACCAGTGTCCTCACGATCCTGCGTAACCCACGAATCGCGGATCGTGCGCAGCGCGCACGACCTTAGCGTGGGCGGTGATCGCTGGCAAGAACCCGCGGCAAATCACTCGCGGGAAGTGGTCCCAAATCCGGCCGTTTGGATCGCCCCGCCGGCCACTTCTCGATCGGTCGGCCCGCTATGGCGCATGTCCATCGGTCAGGGCGGGCAGGAAGAAGACTGGGCCACACCAAGAGCAAACGAGCTATGGTCGGCGGATCGAGCCGTACCATGGTCAGTTCTCGAATAAGCATATCCAGCCCAGCCCCGCTTGCTCTTCACAGCGCCGGCGTACCACTCGTCGTATTCGGGGAAAGACGCGCCCATCACAGCGCAGGCAACAACTCGACGGGCACCGCCTTAGCGAAGCCGCAGCGCGAGCGCCATGTAAGATCATGACACAAACATCCGCGCCGATCCAGCAGGCGGGCTGCCGTAACTTGGCCAAGCCGATGTTCTGCGTCGTCCCTTCACGGGAGCCGTTTTTCGAGAACCCCCAATCTCTCCCAGAAGGAATCTCGCGCGAGCAAGCCGGCGGCACCCTGTTCGCGAGCAGCCACGAAGTCGCGAACAATGGCCCCGAAGGGCTTCTCTAGTAGTTCCGAGCACCACGCTCCTTCGGTCGGATCGTTCACCCAATTCGGGACGGCAGGCATAGACGCGGGATTTCCGTCCCATGTCCTATGTTTATCGAAGATCGCCCTAAGTTTTGCCGAAAGGACTCGTTTCCGCGCTCTCCGCTCTGCTGCACGTTCAATCACTTTCTGTAAGACAAAGACCGCGACTGCGATTATGGCTCCGAGCATCGGTCCTACCACCAATTGCCACCAAGCCGTACGCTCGGGCGTACGCGCCTTAACCTCGCAAGAATCGATGTTTGTGAGGCTTCCGTCCGCACCGTAAATAGCCAGGACCAGCGAGTAGGCCCCCGAAACTGGAACGGTGACAGTTATGGTCTTGACGACAACCTCGTCGCCTAGCTCGCCAGACTGGAATGTGATCTCGGATTCCGTCCGGTATAGAGACCATCGTTTCGCGTGAGGGCCTCTTGCAGGAAGCATTAGCATGATGCTGCCCGAGCCTCCTACTTCTCCTGACACGGCTCTTGGAAAGATAGCGCGAAACGCCGCACCGCCGCCCGTACCTCCACACATGCCCACGGTTGCGTAAACCGTAACAACTGCAGCGATTGCGTATCGGATCATCATAGTGACACCCCTGCTGGTCTGCTGTTGCACGCTCCTTCACCGTAGTCGTGGTCAATGTGCCTCAGCCAGATAGGCTGCTTCGAGTTGTGCGCGCACCTCGTTACTTTTTCGCGCGACGGCTTCTTCCAGTTCCGTGACATTCAGAATGCGCCTCATTCTCGGATTCAACGCAGCCAACTCGTTCGTCACGCTCCGCTGGATATTCTCTACACACGGGATTCGCACGTCGCGTTCAGCAAGCCTACGGAATGGACCGGGAAACAGCTCGCGCTCTAGGGCCAGAGAGTGCCTAAGCACATCAAGAAAGAACAATACCTGGCGGGCCTTCACCGCTATCATCTGATTGGCCTTCTCCTGATACTCATTCTCGGAAACCACGTACGAATAATCCAGACCGACCTTATCTTGCCTATCAAACGAAAACTCACCGGCAAGAACTCGAGGCAAGGGTAAAAGCGCTTCGTCGACAATAAGTTGCAGGTAGAAGAACCTGTCAAAGACGGCCCGAAGGCTGTGGTATCCCCGTTGCGTAAGAGTTATCGACCTAATAAGAAGAATGTCTTTCTTATGTGGATGGGGTCTTCGCTCGACATGCACACAGTGGCTGGCTGGAGCCTCCGTGAGGCTACCCAGACACTCCCTCACCAGCGAGGCATCGTATCCCTCGTTACCACAAAATACCTCAAGGATATCTGCCGCATCGTTGAACCGCCGCGTCGAAACCAGTTGAAGTAACAGGCGCTTTAGCCAGTAGGTGTGACGATGTTCGTGAGCCGTAGAATACGGTTCACCGGCGATCGGAATCCGATTGATAAAGTAGATGTTTGGGAACTTGGCATCAAATTGTTGAAATCGCGCACGGTGATTCAAGATAAACGTGAGAAGCCCTACCGGATAAGAATGGATGAACCGCGGGCCATCCGATTCCCGCCCGACCCAACCATACTGCGCGAAGAACTGCATTATCTGGCGCAAACCGTCGCTAGCGAGATTACGAAGATGGGAAACGAGGTGAGGCTGTCCGCACTCACAATCGCGTTGTATGAGTTCAGGTATTTGGCTAAAGTGCTTCTGCTTCCCCGGTGGCACATCGGCCGAAATTGTGGTCATCAGTTTGCAGCGAATGTCGATTGCCGTGTCGGCTGCTACCGGTTTAACCATGTAGACTTTGGCCCCGCGAACGCTGCACGGTTGCGGGTAGGAAGCTACGAACGCCGAGGTCAAAACGTCATAACTATCCGCGCGCGTTACGATCAGGACGTTTGCACCGAGGTGACCAAGTTCCCGTTGGCGATTAAACATTTCTACAAAATCGCAGATGGATTGCAGAATGTGCCTTTCGCCCGTATCCTCCATGTCGTAGTAGAGTCCGCGGTCGTTAAAATGGCAGAGGTAGTCGATGTTGTCCAAGACCAGCAAAAGGCGACGTCCAGCTTGATCCTGAACCGCTCGAACAAGCTCAGTAAGAGCTTCAGCGCGAGTCTTGATTAAGGCGTCGTGGTCCCCGGGCTGGGCCATGGCCGTCTGCAGCTTGGCCAGTTGACTTGCGAAGTCGTCAAGCAAGTGGATGTTTTCGGACGCAATTTCTGCGGTCCGATAAAGAAACCAATAGAGAAGTTCACCGGTCGATACAAGTCGGCCCTGCTTAAGTTGTTCAAGGTCGATTCGCACGAACCAGAGTTTCTTGGAGTCGACGAGATTCTTGAATCGGGTAGAGATCAGCCAGTTCAGGTAGGCGGTCTTGCCAACACCGATGTTGCCGAGCAGGAATGCCATATTGTTGCGGCCAACCTCACCGGGAGCCAGAACCACTTCGTCGATGAATTCCGTCGTATCTGCGGTGGCACCGCGTGGGCCGCCGAACAGAAGTTCCGGCTCTTTGTAGAGTTCGGCATAGAATTTTCTAGCCAACTGGGTTCTCTTGTCATCGCTGGTTGAAGGGGGATGGTATGCGGCTCGTTGCTGCTCGAAGACACTGGACACCAGATCGTAATACTGGCGTTCGTCCCGCCGGCGCCGATCTGGTATCTCCGAGCGGTGGGAGGGGGTTTCGGATCGGGTGAAGAGGTAATTCTTCTCTTGACCTTTCATGGGAGACTCCTGGCGTGGAAGGCAAGCCGTGTATGTTGCTGACTCTGCTCCACGGCGATGAATGCTCAAGCAGGGCAGGCAAGCAGATCGATTATAGCGTGCAACTGCGCATTTCGCGACCTTTCTCGCCGCCCTCCCTCCCAGCATCCGGCTGCCGACCATCATGGCACCCGAGATAACCCACCTACATGTCGAGTGGTGACGTTACTGCCGAATACGCGCCGGCGTCAGTTGGATTCCCATCCAGAACGATGCGAGAACATCAAGAAAGCATCGTGCCACCTTGATCGGATGAGACGCCGCTGCAAAGGGAGCCCCCAAGAAAGTCCGTGGCGATGTTCGACCGGCGAGAGTCTGAACGCATCGAAAGGTAACGAAAGGGCTTCGGCAATAGCTTCGGCGAGTGCTTGCCCAGGCCGGGACAACCGGGCGATCGGATTCCCGAACCAAAGTTGCATCGGGCTGCCTTGATTCTTCGCAACGGTGGAGCTAGGGATAGTGCGCTTGCCAAAAATCCACTTCCGATCCACGATCACTAGGAGCGTATGGTGGAACCGTGGGGCAGCCGCTCTGAGGCGGACCGTCCGAGAACATCAGGGTGGCATCGTGCCATCTTGATTGGCCGAGATGCCGCCGCCAAGGAATTGTGCTTCGGCCCCAAGAAAGCTTGGGTCGGCACGAGTCTGCACGTATTAGGCGGCCAGGAAAGGAGTTCGGCGCGATGCAGCGGCAGCGTCGAAGGTGCCTGCCCGGGCTGGAAAGAACTTGGCGACCAGGTTCCCGGATCAGGGTTTGATCGTGCCACCTTGATTGTGACGACGGTGGAGCAAGGATGGTGTGCTTGCCGGGAAGTCGGCTTTGCGGTGCTTCTCGGTGCGCTGGCTCCTACGAGAAGGTAGCTTCTGCGTCACGGTACGCTTGTCGGTGCCCGAATCCCTCCCCCAGCCCATTTGGCATGGCGTCCCAGGCGACTTTCGCCGCCGTTCCAGCTGCGGCAACTGCCTACCGACCAGGATGGCGCACGGTCAAAGCCGACCGACATTTTGAGGGGAGTCGCCGCTGAATATGCGCCGGTGGCTGCCAAAGTCCCATCCGGAACTGTCGGAGAACATGAAGGTTGCACCGTGCCACCGTGATCGGGTGAGATACTGCGGCAAAGGGGCTACACCTCGGCCCCAAGAAAGTCCGCCGCGATGGTCGGTCGTCGCGAGTCTGCACGTATCGGAAGTCCACGAAAGGACTTCGGCGCGATGCAGCATCGATTTCGGATGTGCCTGCTCCGGCTGGAAGAACCGGGCGATAGGTTCCTGGATCAGGGTTGCATCTTGCCACCGTGATCTTGGCGACGGAGGAGCGCGGGTGCCACCGTATGCTGGGAAGTCGGCTTCTCCGTGCCTGTCGGTGCGCTGGCTGGGATACTTCCTCCGCCTGGACCAGGTCGAGAACTAGTTCGAGCCGTTCTGTGGCATCTTCTTGCCGCCATCGTGGGACTTCCCGACTTGGCGCGTCAACGAGCCCGATATTGCCTTTCCCCGCTTGGCGGAACACGCCGCGCCAGTCCCGCTTCTGTCCATTGCTTTACAATCTAAAACCTTCTCGACAGCCCCAATAGACGATAGACAGACAGTTTGTTGCGCGGTAGACTCATTTCCGAGGTGTCGAAAAGAATCGCAATCGATCTGCGGGATGTATGATCCCTGTCCATTTCACTAGCAAGGGGGTGGCTATGGGTCGACGAGTTTCCAGTCCGGCCTTCCTAGGCGCGATGATGATCATGTTTGGCGCGGCTTCACTTCATGCCCCGTCGGCAGTGGGAGATGACCAGCTCACGGCGAAACAACAGAGCAAGACGGACGGGGCATGGGAGGCGTTCCGACGGGCGGACTATGAGGACGCGCGCCGTCAAGCGAAAGCTTGTATCGACGAGCACTTCCCCACGGCACTGGCTTCCGAGAAGAAACTGCGAATCGAGAAGGCAGTGGTTCCCAAGGACGTGGTCAGCGAGGCCGAGAAGCGGCAGATCTTTCAGAACGGGCCACTGAATGACGTGGCTGCCTGTTACTATATCTTTGGCCGCGCGTCGGAGTACTTGGGTGCTCGCCAGGACGCCAAGGCGGCATTGACTCAAGCATCGCGATTTACGTATGGCCGGTGCTGGGATAGCAAGACGGCGACGTTCTGGTCGGTTGCCGAGGCTGCTGCCGGTCGTCTCTTGGTCATGGAGACCCTTGAGAGGCAGCGCAGCCAGTTGCCCCCCGACAAGGAAGTCAATCACGAATCTTTCACTGCCTTCGCCTGGGCAGCCTTCAACAGAGGCGATGATGCGGGTGCGATCATCTTTGCCGACCGGTGCCTCACGAATTATTCGGTAACCGCATGGCGATTGCAACGGCAGTTGGAGCAAGAACGCCCGACGCTTCCTACGGGACGATGGTTCACTCGGGCCGACAAACTGCGGATTGATAAGAACGGCCCCTTGAACGACGTGGGAACGTGCCTGTTCATCAAAGGGCGTTCCCTGCAAAAGCTGGGACGCAAGGCCGAGGCGAAGGCGGCCTACGAGGCGGCGGGCAAGTATACTTACTCACGTTGTTGGGATCCCGCAAAGGGCCTCTACTGGTCTCCCGCCGAGGGAGCCAGCGATTGGCTTGACATAATCGGATTGCCGAGTCCAAGCTATTGACTCGGGTTTGGCAGGTAACTTCGTTCTTCACGGATCAACTCCCCCTTATGTTGAAAAGGACCGTTATGGTGAGACGGCTTGAAATTCGGGTTCTTCTCGCAGTGGCGGTTGTTCTGATTGGCACGTGGGACTTTCGGCACGAAGTGGCAGCCGTAGAAACGAAGGCAAAACATCAAATCGAGACCGAGGCGGCGTGGAACGCGTTCCGGAACGGGGATTACAAGGAAGCCACCCGGCACGCGGCAGACTGCATCGACGATTTCTTTCCCACGGCGATGGGAATGGAGAAGAAACTGCGAGAAAAGAAAGTCCTGGTTCCCGTGGACGAAGTGCGCGAAGCCGAAAGGCAGCAGATATTTCAGAACGGGCCGTTGAATGACGTGGCGGCTTGTTGGTACATCCGCGGCCGGGCGGCAGAGTACTCCAATGACTCCGCGGAGGCCAAGAAAGCGTTTCAACAGGCGTCCCGATACACCTATGCGAGATGTTACGACGACAAGACGGGCAAGTTCTGGTCGGTCGCCGACGCGGCCACGGGCCGGCTGCTGATCGTGGAGACGTACGAGAAACAGGGCAAGCAGTGGCCCGCGGAGAAGGAGGTCAATCACGAGACCCTCACCGCCTTTGCCTGGGAAGCCTACAACAAAGACGACTACGCTGGAGTGGTCCTTTTCGCCGATCGGTGCTTCACGAACTACTCGACGACCGCGTTGAGGCTGCAGGCGGAAGCCCAGCAAAGGAAAATCACGCTTCCTGCGGGTGCGGCCTTTACCGAGAACGAGAAGAAGGAAATTGAGAAGAACGGCCCTTTGAACGACGTGGGAACGTGCCTGTTCATCAAAGGGCGTTCCCTGCAAAAGCTGGAACGCAAAGCCGAGGCAAAGGCAGCGTACGAGGCGGCCGCAAAGTACAGTTACGGACGCTGTTGGGACCCCATCGGCCGGGTCTACTGGTCCCCTGCCGAGGCGTCCGGCGATCGACTGGAGTTGATGCAATGACGCCAACGGGCCAGACTAACAAACTGCGGCATAGTTTACAAACGGGATAATGACTTTGCAGAAGGGACTTCCCGAAATGGAATGGTTCGACTTGTCCAAGCGCATTTTGGAATTGGCGACGACTGTTATCACGCTTATGGTCGCCATCATAGGGCTCATCGAGTTGGTCCTCAAACGTCGCGCCCGAAACCTTCGACGTCGATTGAAGCGCCGACTCGAATTGCATGCACCGGGCGAGCCCGCAGGGGCCGAGGCTCACAGATTTACGCCACCGGAACAGGAGGCGTGGGAACGCCTAGTCAAGGACATCGGGCCCGAGCGACTGGATGAATTCAGACGCCGGACAGGAGAGCAAGGGCTTCGACCTATCCCCGAGGTTGAAAGCGCGCTAGATCGGATTGCCGGCGAGGAAGCCGCCCGCGCTCGGCGTAGATACTTCAGCATGCTCGGCGGCTCGGCAATTCTCGTCCTGGCAGGGGCGGTTGTTATCTGGTCGAACCAGAGACCATACCTGACCGCGGACACGGAAGTCACCATGAAGGCGTTTAACGCGTTCGAGCGGGAGGATTGGGAAGGCGCAAGAACGCTTGCCAAGAAATGCGTGGACGAATTCTCAGCCGCAGCGAACGAGACCGAGAAGAAACTGGTGGCCCAGAAAGTACCCGTGCCACCGACTGGTAAATGTACGCTGGCAGAGAGGGACCGAGTGTTCGACCAGCAAGGAGTGGTTAATAACGTGGCCGCCTCTTACTGGATCCTCGGTCGTGTGGCCGCCAAGCTCAATCAGCGTGATGTAGCGAAGAGTAATTTCACGAAGGCAGCCAGCTTTTCTCACGCGGTGTTTTGGGACAAGAGGATTCCCGGTTTCTGGTCCCCGGCCGAAGACGCCGCTGGCCGACTTGAGGCTATGGAGGAGGAGGATAAGCATACGCCTGCCCCGAGCACGCCGACGCCTACGAAGACTCCCTCATCGGTTGGTACAACGGGAAACCCATGAGCCGAGATTCGCCCGATCCGCGCGGCGCAAGGCGTGTTGAAGGTGAACTGCCAAGAGGAGATTCAGTGACCATGAAGCCAAGAACCTTTCCCCTTTGTGTCGTAGTCTTGTCCGTCTTGTCCGGCTGCGCTCGCTCCACCGAGCCGGAAGGGAAATCGGCATCAACGGATCCGACCAACGCTTGGCAGGAGCAGGTCCGGAAGATCATTTGGGTCGCGTATTCACCCTCGACCGGCGACCCGAACATCGGGCTGCAACCCAAGGTTGAGGAAATCGTCGCCGATCTTCACGTGTTACGGTCAGCCGGGTTTACCGGCCTAGTCACCTACGGCATGACAGGGATCGCCGGAAAGGAACTCCCTCGTCTGGCCGAAGAGGCGGGATTTCGCGGGCTGATCGTCGGGATATGGGACCCCAAGAGCAACGAGGAACTCGCGACCGCCAAGTCCGCGGCAAGCCGTGCCCTCGTACTCGGCTTCTGCGTGGGTAACGAGGGGCTGGGTAATCGCTACTCGCTTGCCGAGTTGAAAAAGGCGATCCAAGGTCTCCGCGCGTCCACCGGTAAGAATGTGACGACCACACAGCCGATCGACGACTACTATCAGAACGATGCGCTGATGAAGATTGGAGATTGGGTGTTCCCAAACGCGCATCCTTACTTCCACGGCCGAATTGGCCCGCAGAGCGCGGTCCGTTGGACCAAGGCCGAATACGATCGGATGAAGAGCAAAACAAGACAGATCGTGATCTTCAAGGAGGTTGGCCTGCCCACTGCTGGCGACAAGGATGGCGATCTTTCCGAGGTGGGGCAGGATGCCTACTACGTTGGCCTTACCGCAACAGACGTTCCCTTCGTCTACTTCGAGGCGTTTGACTTGACATGGAAGAGAGATCCTCCCGTCGAGCCCCACTGGGGGCTATTCCGGTCAAATCGAACCCCCAAACCCGTGGCGACGAGACTCATGGGAAAAAAACGTGACCAGTAACCATCCCGGGCCTCCATTATCGCCGCCCCTAGACCCGGGCTGCCCTCTCTCCGTTTCGGTTGTTGGAAACCAAGGGTCCGGGACCTCGACACGGCAGCCTCCTGCAACTGACCTACGCCCTGTTCGACGCGACTGAGGCTCGCGCCATGACTCGGGCATGAAGCCTTGCGTCCCGAAACGGCAATATCCATGTCCATCTCGACTCGATGGGTGAAGACATCGGGAAGTTGAAGAAGAACGGCCCGTGGACACAGTCAAGCACTCCGGTTCGGAACGCTCCTATTTCATGCCAGGCAGGGCGACTACCGCTTCCGCCACCTTGTAAGCTCGATCCTTGAGCAGGGCGAACAGCCCGTGCGTATCGACGGGCATGACTTGCAGCACGCCGTCCTCGACGGGGATGCCATGCGACACAGCCTTCAACTGGTTGGTTTCCTCGCCGCCGTTGTGAGCAAGGGCGTTCCGCACCAGCCGCGCAATGTTGATCTGAGGGTCACGTAGGCACGAGTCGGCGATCGGCTTTCCCAGCAGCCTCTCAGCTTCCTTGGCAAGGACGACGAAGTCGCCTCGTATCTTGCTGCCGTTTGCCACGCCGATTGACTGGCGGAGGAAATACTCATAAGTGTGATAGATGCCGCTGTAACAGATCCGCTCCGAGCCCCAGATGCTCAGCCGAAGTTCATGGGAAGCCGGATCGCTGAGAAACTGCTTCCAAAAGTCGTTCGGACTTACCTCGTCCAAGTCCTTCGCCCGATCCAGCTCCGCGTGTATCTCCTTCCCGAGGCGCCGTATCACCTCGGCGAATTTCCGCCGCTGCATGTTCGTCATCGTATCGCCCATTTCCGCGGGCAACCTCACCGCGAAGGCATCTACGAGCTTGCTGCCGAGCGGTTCGTGTCCTGCCAGGAGCCCCTTGGCGAAGTTGCTCACGCTGCTCATTGTGAACCACGGAAGCACATGCGCGTTCGCCACCGCCTTCCAGTTCACGCATAGGTTGAAAACGCTCGGGTCCAGCTTGGTTCCGCGTGCCAGATCCATGATCCGGCCTGCCCATCCATGATCGAAAAATGTCTTGTAAGATTCCAAGCGGTCGTCGATCAACATCCTCCGGTTGAATACGTCCGTCACCGACAATTCTCCTTTGCAGCCAACCGTCGTTCGGTTGGGCCATCGTGCCCGGCGAACCGGCTCGCTACCGCCAGAAGCCTGCCGAACACCCCTCGAATCATAGCCACAAGGCAGCCGGAATGCCGAACTCCTCTCGTGCCTGATGCCAATCAGCTTTGGGGCCCGGTTTCTCGCCACGATGCGACAGGTGGATCATGTATGCCCGTCCCCGAACCATCTCGGTCAGGCGCGCACGGCTCTGGGGGGAGATGCCAGACGCTAGAAGCTCTTGAACCTCCATCCGGGCGGCATGCAACGGATGCCGGAACATCGTATCATTCACGCTTGGCGCGCCGCCGGGGGACGTCAGTCCATAACATAGGTCCGCAAGCGCGTACCCGTCCAAAACGCCTTCTGCCGCCAAAGGACCGCAGAACGTCATTCCTCGGCGGGATCTGAAGAAGTAGACTAGATCCCCAGCCAGCACGTCGGCGGCGACTGTCAAGCCGCTGTTCGACGCATCGGACTCGATCGAGTAGCCGGCGACTTCGAATGACTCCGCATCGAAGCCCTCTGGCCAACTGACCTGGGAGGCGAACCATGTTCGCGTCCTCTGCTGCGGATCCGGATGTCGTCGCTGGTGCATAACGACTACAGGATCATCGTCCATGAACTCCTCGAAAGCTCGAAAAAAACCGTCCATAAGCGGCGGATCGACACGGTCGGTGATGACCTCGACAAAACTGTCTTGAAGGCCCGCATCGCTGGAGTAGGCCACGGCTTTGGTGAAGATACCTAACGCGATGGCTGTATGCAAGGATTCCCGTCCCGTGTCGGGGTTATTCCGAAAGTGCTCGCGAAACCCCTGGACATGGATCGCGTCGAACACAATCGGGATGTTGTGCGAACGGAGATAGTCATGGATCGTCGTCCTGAGCACGGGGGCTTGTGGGCCAAGGTCGGTGACGTGCAGTTTGCCGTCCAGCTGCCGAAATGGCAGACAAATGGCGTCGAGGTCGGCACGGACGGCAGGCAGCTGTTGCCGGGTCAGCAAGTAGCCGGCCATGACGCCAACCTCGCCGGGATACTGCTCGTCCTGGACGGCATAGCCCTTCGCGCCCGACTCGTCGCATACAAGAATGAGAGACATCGCATTTCTCCAGGTACCGGTAAACGGTCATCTGATGCCTGGCGATCCACCCACCAGCGAGCCTTATCCTACCCCTTATGTCCCCTTCGTACAACCGACTGTTGGCTCTGGTCGGTCGATGACAGGATATATCCTGCCGCGATTCAGCCCGCCGCCTTCGTCGCCATGTTTACACCAATACTGGGGCTCCGCCTCCTCCGTCTGCGTCTCCAATCTGCCACCCACGACCTACTTACGGGGGCGAGTCTTCTGCCATCCGTCCAGGAACTTGCCCACTACGTTGCCCTCTTCCGTACTGTCAGGGTGGGTAATGACCCAGTCCACCAGCTCGCTCTCAGGGAAAACGCAGGGATCGCCGTCCTTGAACCCCTTAACCTTTAGGATGTCGCTCGCAATCCGCCCGGTGATGCGTCCGTCCTTGACGCTCGCGACGGCAATGAACACCTGCTCGGTCGTTCCCATGCCGCCGCGGAGGTTCGTGACGGCAAAAAACGCATAGCCCGCAGGCAGCTCGTCCAAGTGCCGCTTCTTGGCTGCGGGATAGGTCAGCCTCCCCTTCTCGACATAAGGGGCGATCGCGGCCCGATACTCGTCCGCCTCAGCCTTCCCTTTCGGCTGGACCGGATGGTCTTTGGGGGCATTCAGGGAAAGGGCGGGTTTCGGGGGCAAGTACGTCGGCGCGGAGCCGTCGCCACACCCGACGCACGGCCCGGCGAACGACATTTCCGATGACTACCTTCCCATCTGAAGCATACGTCAGGACGTCGTCGTGAGGGTGATGGGCAGCGTCCTCTGTTGGGCCTGCCGCCGCA
>Ga0181520_10002584_pt1 | contig 33278 bp, 23 predicted proteins | sample PEATcosm2014_Bin_29_FD_132451 | JGI IMG/M metagenome (GOLD analysis project Ga0181520, IMG submission 132451) | Peatland microbial communities from MTU Mesocosm Facility, Houghton, MI, USA - PEATcosm2014_Bin02_30_metaG | ecosystem: Environmental > Terrestrial > Soil > Wetlands > Peat | place...
ATCAGCAAGTTGGCCGCGGCTTCGCCGCGATAGCAAGTTGGCGAGTTGGCGGCCTTTGCGGGTTGCGCCCATTGTTCATTTCAGCCGTAACTCGACGCGGCGAGTCGGCTGCTCAGAATGACACTGGGGCGGCGGGGTAAAATCGGGCGCAAGGAGAAATGAGGGAAATCATGCAACCTATGCACACTTGTTCGATTTTTTGCCGCTTCGTGTTGATCGCACTGTTGGCGAGACTGCCGATGGGAATGCGAGCCGAGGCCGGTTCAGCCCCGCTTCGAGTAGCCATTGCCGGACTGGTTCATGGCCACGTGGATGGCTTTCTGTCGGCGCTCGCGCAACATAAAGACATTGAGCTGGTGGGAATCAGCGACCCCGACGCGGCGCTGTTTGCGCACTATGCGCAGAAGTACCATCTGCCGCAGGCGTTGTATTCGGCTAGCCTGGAAACGCTGATTACGGAGAGGCACCCGCAGGCGCTGCTGGTTTATACGTCGATCGCCGATCACCGGCCGGTGATTGAGATGGCCGCGGCACGCGGGGTTTCGGTGATGGTGGAGAAGCCGCTGACGATCTCGGTCGCCGACGCGCTGGCGATTCGCAAGGCCGCGCGGGAACACCATATTCAGGTGCTGACCAACTACGAGACCACCTGGTATGCGAGCAACAAGGCCGCGTATCACGAAGCGGTGGATGGCCACCTGGGCGAGATCCGGCGGGTGGTGATCCACGACGGGCACCAGAGTCCGAAGGAGATTGGAGTGGGGCCGGAGTTCATGGCCTTTTTGAACGATCCGGCCAAGGGCGGAGCTGGGGCACTGTACGACTTTGGGTGCTATGGCGCGGACCTGATGACGTGGCTGATGAATGGCGAGACGCCCCTGACGGTGACCGCTGTTCTGAATCACGACAAGCCGGCGCTGTATGCGGTAGACGACGACGCGACGGTGGTGCTTGGGTATCCCAAGGCGCAGGCGGTGATCCAGGCGTCGTGGAACTGGCCGTTTGGGCGCAAGGATATGGAAGTGTATGGGGCGACCGGCTACGCGATCACGGTTGGCGCGGACCGGATGCGCATCCGGCACGAGCACGACTCGGAAGAACAGCAGACGACAGCGAGTCCGCTTTCGGCGCCGCGCGGCGACTCACTGAGTTACCTGGCCGCGGTTCTGCGGGGGGAGATCACGCCGGATGGCGACCAGTCGGCACTGGATACGAATGTTGTGGTGATGCAGATTCTGGATGCTGCGCGGGAGTCGGCGCGGACGGGAAAGACGGTGCACCTGACGAAACTGACACCGCAGTAACCTGCAGGAGGAGATGCAGGTTCGAAATGTCCCGGCGAAGGAGTACGGTTATTGTTAGCAATCCATGTTCGGATGGCGCGCGCGGGGCGCAAGGGATCTTGTTTCAGTTCGATCCATTTGCGACAATTTGAGCACCGTTCTTGCGGGGCAAGCTTTGTGGGGAAAGGCAAATACGTGAACAACGCATTTCTCAGGTTACTTTCGCGATTCCAGATGCTGACGATGCGCGAGGACGGCCAGGACCTGGTGGAGTATGCGTTGCTGACCGGTTTGCTTGCCGCCGCCGCCGTTGCCACCATGAGGACTACGGCCACATCGGTAGCCCACGTTTTCACCAATATCAGCACTACGCTGAACGCTGCTTGAGCAGAGCAAGATAAAGACATCGGGCCAGGGCGATTGCCCTGGCCCGATGTCTTTATGGCTGTAAATTGCTTGGGTTAGGGGACGAAAAGTTTCAAGCGCACATGCCAGTGAGTGCTTTCGCCGGGCTTGAGGGTAACCATGCCGGTGTCTGTTTTGCCCCACTCCTTGCCGAAGGGATCGCCGAAGTTGTACTGGTGTTCGATGGCGACGAACTGCTTGGTGGGCGGGGCGTACATCTGGATCGCCTTGATCTCCGGCGAGAGGCCTTCGATGGCGACGCCGTATTTGGCGGCGGGATCGATGACCCGGACGGTGACGGTGTTGTTCTTCCAGGTGAGGTGGTTCCAGTTGTCGTCAAAGAAGTTGCTGCCGAGGGCGACTCCGCCAGGGGCGCGCAGATCGAAGCGGGTTCCTGCGACGGGCAGGATTTTGCCGGTGGGGAAGACGTTGTTGTAGCCGTCCACCTCGGCGATGGTGGAGGCGGGAATTTCGACTTTGACTTGGGAGCGGTCGCCGGAGGGCAGATTGAAGTAGGGGTGCCAGGCGATGGCCACTGGTTCGGCAGCCGAACCCACGTTCTTGGCCACGATGCTGGCGTCGAGGGCGTCGGCGGTGAGACGGATGGTCACGACGAGGTCGGACTTGGAGAACCAGCGCCCGGCGAAATCGCCGGCGTGGATGATGCCGGAAACTTCCTGACCGCCGGGGATCTGCTTGACCTCGACGTTGTCGGTTTTCGCCTTGAGGATGAGCCCGTGCATGGCATGGCGCTCAGCGCCCGGAGCGCTTCCGATGTTGTTGGCGGGAATGGTGATGGAGCGGCCCTGCCACTCGGTGGTGAGGGTCTTGCCGTCTGCCGAGAGCTTGCCGCGAATGCGGTTGGGATATGGGAAGAGGAAAGCGCTGCCGAGGCGGTAGCCGAGATCGCCAAAATCGTCGTCGTCGACATCGAGCATCTTCTTGGCGTCGGCCGGGGTACCGGGCATCAGGACGTCGACATTGCCCTTGCCGGGGAAGTTGGCGGTGACATAGAGCAATTCCATGCCGCGGCCGGGGAGAACGGTGACGCTGGTGAATTCAGGCTTGGTGGTGCTGACCGCCTTGCGGGTCAGGGTGACGATCTTCTGGCCGCCGATTTCGGTGACCGCCTGGGCCTGGCTATCGATGGCGAGTGAAGCCGCCAACGGCAGGGCAAGGGTCAGAAGTGCAAGTGCGAAGGAGCTTTTCATCTCAGTCCGTCCATTTCGTTCCAACAAGGGAAATACAATCGGATTCTCCGTTTCCGGCCGACGCGGGCAGATTTCGCAGCCCGTGAAAGCGTATACCGGAGGCGCAGCCATTTTACGTCAAGCGGGGTAAAGTCTGGAAAACGCCGAAAATGCAAAGAACAACTTTCCGGGCCTGGTTGGGTTTGTAGTGGAAGAGACCTCGTTTTTTGCCCAGGTGCGCCTCTGTCCGCTTGCAAGTTTACGAATTCAACGAGCAACTTACGGGGGAGTCTATGCGTCCGATGCGGATCTTTCAGGGATGTCTATTGGGCCTGACGCTGGCTACTTTGCCGCTGGCGAGCCAGTCGACAACCTCAGCCTCACCCCACACCGGCCGCGCCCGACATGCTTCCCCGTCCGCGAAGGCCCTCGATGACGATGAGCGCATTCTTCATGCTCTGAACCGATTCAGCTTCGGTCCGCGACCGGGGGATCTGGAGCAGGTGCGGGCAATGGGGCTCGATCGCTGGTTTGAACTGCAACTGCATCCAGCAACCATGGACTTTACGGATCTCGATCGGCGTCTGAACGAGTTTCCCGCCATGCGGCTATCGACGCCGCAACTTCTGATGGCGTTCCCTAGTGGAGCGATCATCCGGCAAGCGACGGATGGAAAGCTCCCAGTACCGAATACGCCGGTCCTGCGGATTATTTACGCCAACCAGATCGCCTTCGAAAAGGAGCGCCAAGCCAAAAAGGCCGAGGCTGCGATGGCCTCCGTAGCTCAGCCCGATTCTTCGATGGCGATGGGCGCGACGATGGCTCAAGGCAGTGGCGGCAAGGCTGTGGCACCCGAGGCGCAGAGCGCGCGGCCGTCCCCCGACGACGCGGAGATGTTGGCCATTCTCGCGCTTCCGCCCAGGCAGCGGGTTACGCGGTTGCTGGCGATGCCGCCGGATAAGCTGGAGAGTTTTCGTCAGAACCTGAAAGGGCCGCAACGCGCGCAACTGGTGGACAAGATGACCGCGGGAGAGCGCGAAGTTGTGGCCGATCTGGAGAATCCCAGCAAGGCCGTGATTGACGAGTTGAAAGAACAGCGCCTCACACGCGACGTGTACAGCCCGGCGCAGTTGCTGGAGGTGATGACGGACTTCTGGCTCAACCATTTCAATGTCTACCTGCACAAGGACGAGGAGACTCCGTATTACCTGGTGAGCTTCGAGCGGGACGTGATCCGACCGCGGGCATTGGGCAAGTTTGAAGATCTGCTGGTGGCTACGGCGCAGAGTCCTGCGATGCTGCTCTATCTGGACAATGCAAGCAGCATGGGGCCGGATTCGCCGGTTGCCGAAAAAGGTAAAGAACATGCGCAAAAACAGAACAAGCCCGCTCCCCCATCGGGATTGAACGAAAACTACGCCCGAGAACTGATGGAGCTGCATACGCTGGGTGTGGATGGCGGTTACACGCAGCGCGATGTGACCGAGATGGCACGCGTGTTTACAGGCTGGACCGTGGATCAACCGGCGCATGGCGGCGCGTTCCTTTTCGATGAGCGCAAGCATGAGCCTGGAACCAAGAAACTGCTGGGGATGAAGGTCAAGGACAGTGGATTGAATGAGGGGCTCGACATGCTGCATCAGTTGGCCATGCGGCCGGCAACCGCGCAGTTCCTGAGCCGCAAGCTGGCCATTCGGTTTGTCAGCGACGATCCGCCACAGAGTCTTGTGAATCGCATGGCAAAGAGTTATCTTGCGAGCGACGGAGATATTGGTTCCGTGCTTCGGACGATGTTCCAGTCGCCGGAGTTCTGGCAGCGCGATGTGTATCGCGCGAAGGTGAAAACACCGCTTGAATATGTGGTGTCGACGGTACGCGCAAGCGGTGCGGAGACTGGCAGCCTGATGCCGCTGTCGAATGAGCTTGACCGGATGGGAATGCCGCTGTACGGATGCGTTCCTCCGACCGGCTACTCGTCGGATGCGAAGGCCTGGGTGAACACGGGCGCGCTTGTGAACCGCATGAACTTTGCGTTGAATCTGACGGCAAACAAGCTAGCTGGGATTCGGACTACGTGGCCGACTGGTGACGGCGACGGCGACCTGGGGCTTGAAGTTGCCGGGCTCTTTACGCAAATGGATGCGACCTCCGATGAGCTGCGCCTGGAGAAGCGGCTGATGCAGAGCGAAGTCAGCGAGCAGACGCGCAAGGCGCTTCTGGAACAAGTGGAGAGTCAGAGCGAAACGCGGACCGACAACGCAAAAGCTGTGGGCGTGCCTGCGCAAGCTGTCAACGCGGCCGCGCAGGTTGCCGAAAAACAGAGATCGGCGGGCTCTTTTCCCGTCGCGCGCGAGAAGGAGGATGCATTGCTGGCAGGGTTGTTGCTTGGCTCTCCGGAGTTTCAGCGGAGGTAGTTGGCTTGTTGGGCCGGACGCACGGTTCAGGAGGCATCGAGCAAGTGTCAATGGGTCAAGGAGCACGTCCCTCAGGTGCTAAACAGGCTGCGGAAAAAGGCCCTCATTTGAGTGAATCGCGGGAACGGGCTTAGCAGGGGCTAAAGCCCTCCGAGTTTTATTGGGCATCTTGCGGCACGGCTAAAGCCGTGCCCTTTCAAAGCTAGGCTGAGTAAGTTTGCATGGCAAAGCAAAGCACGTTTCGGCACGGCTGAACAGGGTGCGGAAAAACCCTTGGGAATAGGTGAAAGGCCCAAAAGTACTCCGCAGGGGCTGAAGCCCACGCTGATTTTACGGCACTTGCGGCACGACTGAAGTCGTGCCCTGACGCTTCTTGCCATCCTGATGGAGTTTTTCCGCAGCCTGTGAAGCCGTGCCCTTTCAAAGCTAGGCTGAGTAAGTTTGCATGGCAAAGCAAAGCACGTTTCGGCACGACTGAACAGGGTGCGGAAAAACCCTTGGGAATAGGTGAAAAGCCCAAAGGTACTCCGCAGGGGCTGAAGCCCACGCTGATTTTACGGCACTTGCGGCACGACTGAAGTCGTGCCCTGACGCTTCTTGCCATCCTGATGGAGTTTTTCCGCAGCCTGTGAAGCCGTGCCCCTTCAAAGATGGACGATGAGATGGCTTTCTGGGAAGGCACCCGGTAGAACCGCACGGATGGAAACGAGGACACGATGAGCATTACACGGCGAATCTTTCTGCGCAAAGGCGCGTTGGCGATGGTTGGAAGTTCGGTGGTTCCGGCATTTCTGACGAGGGCGCTGTTTGCCGAATCCGCAGAATCCAGCGCGCAGGGAAAGCGCCTGGTCGTCATCTTTCAGCGGGGCGCGGCGGACGGGCTGAATATCGTGGTGCCTTATGCGGAAAAGAACTACTACGCGATGCGGCCCAGCATCGCGATTCCGCAGAACCAGGTGCTCGATCTGGATGGTTTCTTCGGACTGCATCCCTCGCTTGCTGCATTTGAACCGCTCTATCGCCAAGGACATCTGGCGATTGTGCCGGCGGCCGGATCGACCGACACGACGCGCTCTCACTTCGACGCGCAGGACTACATGGAGTCTGGCACGCCGGGAAACAAGGGCACCGTGGATGGTTGGCTGAACCGCGCCCTGCAAGCGGAAGACATGTGCTGCGGCGCGCGGCACCAGATGGAGCACACGGCTTTCCGCGCCATTGCATTGGGCGCGCAGCTGCCGCGCACTTTGACGGGCAAGATCGAAGCCACAGCCATCGGCAATGTGCTGGACTTCAATGTGGGCGGGCGCGGTCCCACGCCTGCGCCTGCTGGAATGGCGTTTCAGACGATGTACGACGCGTCGAGCGATGCCCTGCTGCACACGGCTGGGGAGTCGACATTTGAAGCCGTAAAGATGCTGCGCGCAACCGACCCCGCGCACTACGCTCCGGCTGCGGGAGCGGTGTATCCGACTACTCCGTTCGGCAGCGGCATGAAGCAGATTGCCCAATTGATGAAGGCCAATCTGGGCGTGGAGACAGCGTTCACCGACATCGGCGGCTGGGACACACATCACAATCAGGGCAGCGTGAATGGCGAGCTTGCCAACCGGCTCAAGGATTTCTCCGAGGGGATTTCGGCCTTTTGGCGCGATATGGGCGACGATGCGGAAAAAATTACCCTGGTGACGATGAGCGAGTTCGGCCGCACCGCCGAGCAGAACGGCACCGGCGGCACCGACCATGGCCACGCGAATGCGATGTTCGTGCTGGGCGGCAGCGTAAAGGGCGGCAGGATCTTTGGCAAGTGGCCGGGGCTGGCAAAGGAACAGCTCAACGAGAGCCGCGATCTGGCCGTGACGACCGACTTTCGCCAGGTTCTGGCCGAGGCGGTGACGGGAACGCTGGGTGCTACAAACCTGGAATTCATGTTTCCCGGGGCACAATTGCGCAAGGAGAGCTTTTTGGGGCTGATTTGAGGATCGCCGGCGCACATCGCCGCGGTCTGCGAAATTGCTTTCTAAATACCTGCCCGTAGCTTGAAGTCGCGAGCGCGGTCGCGGGCCACGGTCAGGTCTGTGTTCCGTGCATCTTTCAGACGGATGTTGAGCGCGCCTCCGGGCAGAGGCGCTACTTCCTTGATCCATGCCAGATTCACCAGAGTGCTGCGGTGTATGCGGACAAAGTGGGACGGATCCAGCTTGCCCTCCAACTCGGTAACGGTGTGATCGATGAAATAGGCCTTCCCCTCGGAGGCCGCGAAGGTGAGCTTGTCCTCGGCATAAAAATGAGTCACGCCAACGAGGTCAAGGAACCAAATCCGGTCTCCGAGCCGTGAGGCGATCCGGCTGGGAAACTCGACATTGCTCTTGTGCAGCGAGTCCGCGATTTGGCGGAGCAGAGTCTGCAGGCCCGGTTGCGCCGCTGGCCCGGCCTGGCGCAACCGGGCCACTTTGCTGAGAGCGCGATCGAGCGTCTCGGGCTCGATCGGTTTGAGAAGGTAATCGACCGCGTTTTCGCCAAACGCCTGCAACGCGTACTGGTTGTAGGCCGTGGTGAAGACAACAATCGGCTGGCTCGGTAACCGCGCCAGAACTTCAAAACCATTCAGGCGCGGCATCTGGATATCCAGAAAGCAGATATCGGGCGGATTCTCCGAAAGCGCGGTGACCGCTTCCTCTGGCTTGGTGGTAAATCCGATTACTTCCACGCGGCCGGTGTTCTCCAACAACCGTCGAAGCCGCTCCAGCGCGAGCGGTTCATCATCGACGAGATAGGCAGTCAGTTTCAGGGACTGGCTTTCATAGGACTGGTTCATTGGCGGGGCAGAATCATCTCCACCACAGAATACGCGTCTCGACGGACAACGTTCAGCCTTGCCCGGTCGCCGAATAATGCGTCGAGGCGCTGCACCAGCTTGTCGAGTCCATGGCCGGCGCAAAGGTCGGAGAGATCGAAGCCTGGGCCCGTATCGCCAACCTCGATGCACACGCTCTCCGCATCGGCGCGCGCCGTCACCACGAGTTCCCCTCCTTTGGTCTGCGGAGTAATGCCGTGCTTCACCGCGTTCTCGACCAGGGATTGTATGGACATGGTCGGGACCATGGTTTCGCTCAAAGCAACCGGCACTTCAACCCGCGAGCGCAGGTTATCTCCCAGGCGGGTGCGCTCGATGTCCAGATAGCTTTCCACCATCGCGATCTCCTGACGCAAAGGGATGAGCGAACTCGCGCTGGAGTCGAGAGAGGCTCGCAGCAGCGTTGCCAGCCGGGCCACCGTTTGCTCGGCGCGGGCGGGGTCGAGGACAATGAGCGCACTGATCGAATTGAGCGTGTTGAAGAGAAAATGTGGATGAATCCAGGATTCGAGCGATTTAAGACGCGCCTCCGCCGCAAGTTTTTGCGATCGCTCTTCGGAGATTTCCTTTTCATGCAGTGCCAATTCCATCACCTGCACGCGGCTCAGCAAGGAGGCGTGCGTCATGGCACCGAGGCCGAAGACCAGGGCAAGCGGCATGGAAAAACGCAACGTGTGAAAGTAGTCGAGCCAGAAATTCCGCGAAGCCGAAAAGCCGATTGCGGCCAGCAGCGATTGCGCCAGAAGACAGCCCCCCGCAACAAACACCACGATGCCCGGAAACGCAACCGACCACGGCGACACCTTGCGAGCCGCGACTTTCTCCATCAGCCAACCCAGGATCACAGCCGCAAGGATGCTGGTCAGATTTGCGTAAACAAATGTAAAGACCAGTGTGTGCAACAGCGAATCAATAGTGCGAATCTGACCGTTCGCTATCACGATCAGGTCAACGACCGCGACGGTCACATTGGTCCAGAGCAGCACGAACAACCATTTGTGCTTGAATGGAGCCACATTTGTCGTCATTATGCACCGCCTTCCTTCTTCGAGGTCAGCAGTTCCAGCGCGCCGAAGCGGAAGACGCTGAGAAGTTGAGGCGTGTCCTGACCGGGGAGTTTCATTTGTCCGGATACCTCTTCATAGATGGTGGCGTACTCGATTTGCTTGGTCGCCAGCGACACCCAGATCTCTCCCCAGAAATCGCTGCGCCCCTGGATGGACATGCCGCCCATGGCGATCTGGACAGGATTGAAGAATGCCCGATAGTCAATCACCACACAGTCCTGGCCGTTTCTTTGCGAGCGCCCGACCCATTCCAGCACTGTATCGCGGCTATGAAAGGTGCCTACGCCGGGCATGTTGACATCCTGGTCAGCAAGAATGTGGAGCGGCACGTTCAGCTTGAGCTGATCGAAGTGGTTCTGCCCAAACATTTCGATCATGCCGGTGTCCCAAATCAGGTTACGCTCAAAGACCGCGGCGGGAGGGAACGATTTGAAGAAGTCAGGCTTCAGCGTGTCGGGCGACCCGGCCGGATAGTGGAAACCTTCGATGAAGTCTTGCTTCTGGGCAGGAGAGAATGGAGCCGTTGCGCCATCCGCTTGAGCCTCGCCCACGTTCTTCCACACGACGTCTCCATTGGCAAGCCCGCGCGTATAGTCACCCGTCAGGCGCTGGCGGTGAACCACCTCGCCGATGGCGTTGGCGGTGTCGTAGTCCACGGTGAAGCGGTAGGTGCGAGGACCGGCGTCCTTTACAACCGTCCCGTGCGGCAGGTCCCAGGTTTGTAGGCCAGAAGTTGGCGCAGAGGTGGATTGGGCTAGAAGCGGTTGGAATGCCAGGCCAGTTGCGGCGCACATCAAAGCGGAAACCAGAAAGATTTTGTTGGTCATGGGTGAAATACCTCTCAGTGCGCAGTCTGCCACCTGCCGCCCGGGCGTGCACCCGTTTGGCGACGAAGGGCAATAACACCCGACGAATTGCTGTCGCAGAGCGACGAATCGGAGTCCTCTTCACACGGCGGTGGGAGGCTTCATCCGAGGCGTACCAAGATCCGAGGCGGCTGGGATTCAAGGCGGCTGGGATTCGAGGCTTTGACCGTGTTTGCCTTAGAGCGGTTCCACAATTAACGTGCCCTTGCCTCCAGCGTGCAAGGTGTCATTTTCTTGAGGAAAATGCCACTTTGGATCAGCGGCTCCGGGGTACAGCAATTGTGGAACCGCTGCAGCCGGGCAGACACGAGGCGATCCCGCGGCGAGAATCCCGGTGAGTTCTCTGCGAGATAACCAGCGAAAAGACGAGGAAATTCGCACGTTCCGCCGGTTTTTCGCCTAGAATGTGTTTTCGCACTCAAAAGCCCGGAGCCTGCCCAATGACGGTCGAAGACACAATTTTGGTTGGCGGCGGCGTACTTCTGGTTATTCTCCTCATTCAGCTGGCAAGGAAGCAGTTCTACCGATCCCTTCCGCTTTTCTTCTCCTACCAGGTGTGGTGCCTGTCCAGTACCGCGACTGGAGGCTTGGCCGCGTCGCTGCCAGGAGCGGAGTACTTTCGGTACTATCTTGCCAGCATTGCCGTGGATGCCGTGTTCCAGCTTGCGGTGCTGTATGAGGTGACGCGCGTGGTCGCCCGTCACAATCGCAAGGATCCGCCGTCATGGAGGCTGTTCGCACTGTTGCTCATCCCTGAAGGGTTACTGCTTGGGTCTCTGTCGAGATGGCCGGTTCCTGGGGGAATCACGGAACTCGGCATCCTATTGGTTCGGGTTCAGCAAACGCTGCCCATCCTTTTGCTGGCTATTCTGCTCACGGTGGTCTCCTGGAGCCGTTTTCAATCTCTCCATTGGCCCGATCCCGTACTCCACGTCGCCAGCGGGTTAGGCTTCTATTTTCTGGTTGGCCTGACCATAGCTATCGTGCATACGCACCAGGCGCCGGGCGAGGGATACCATATGGCGGACGAGGTGCAAGCGGGGAGTTACATAGGTGTCTTGGTCTATTGGATTTGGAGGCTGTAAATCGACTCCGGAGATGTGACTTTTTTCTGACTGCGAGTGGTATTTTTGTGCTACTTCTAAGATGGGTGCAAGAGGAACGAAGCCTGCACTTGAGGACGGTGGCATGCCTTTTCAATCAAGGCGCGAGGATCTTTCATGATTCCTTGTTTTCTGCAGTTTGCAGCGGTCGCGGCGGTGGCATTTTTTCTATTCCGGTGGCGCGAGGGAGTTCGAAATCGCAATGCCCAGTCCTGGAGTTCCCTGCTTGCCGAACTGCGACGGGACTGGAGCGCCCGGGCATTGAACGGCAACTTGCTTTGGGAAGAAAGCCTGGACGCCACTCCCGTCGATGCCTGGCAGCGAATGGATGGCCCCCGCGGTTTGTGGGTGATCTTTCAAAACGCCAAGGTGATGATGCAGATGGCCGACTACGCCGACCGCAGTTGCGAGAGTGTGGACCGGCTGCTGCTGGAGACCCTGCGCAGCGATGCAGTGCAGATTCGGGTATGCGTCCTGTTGGCGCTCGCGCAATACGCGTTTTCTTATGCCAGTGACGGATTCCGCATCAACAGCTTCCGCGCCGCCACCATCTATTCCGGCATGGCGGCCCGCATGGCAAGGCTGATTCAGGAAAACGCAGCCGTCGTGCTTCCGGATTTTGTTGCCGCGATGTAAGCTTGCCGAACCCTCCAAGGCTGCAAAAAGCCCCGGCAAATGCCGGGGCTTTTTGCAAGACTCAGCGGAACTCAGCCAGCAAGGTGAGCGCTCAGATAATCGTCGATCCGCGCGAACTCAGCTTCACTGAGTCGAAACCTGAGTGCCGGGGCCAACTCTTCGACCTGGGCAGCGCTGCGACCTCCCACAATGGCTCCGGTGATGGCCGGATTGTGCAAGACCCAGGCCACTGCGACCACACCAGGAACCACGCCGTGCCCCAGGCCGATTTCACGCAGAAGTTCCACCAGCTTGAGATTGCGGGTCAGTTTCGGCTCGTTGAATTCGACGGCCTTGCGCCGCCAGTCATCGGCCGGGAAGGCAGCTACACGCTCGGCGGTCATTTTGCCGGTGAGCAGACCGGAAACCATGGGTGAGTAACTGATGACCCCGATGCCGTTGGCCTGTGCGTAAGGCAGGAGTTCACTTCCAACCGCGGGCCTGAGTATCGAATAAGGCGGCTGCAGACTGGTCACCGGGGCGATGCTCTGCGCTCGCTTGAGCTGGGCCATATTGAAATTTGAAACGCCGATCCAGCGGATCTTTCCCTCGGCGCGAAACTTTTCCAGCGCCTGCCAGGCTTCTTCAATCTCCTCGTCCGGATTCGGCCAGTGGATCTGGTAGAGGTCGATGGTTTCGACATTCAGCCGGCGAAGAGAGCCCTCCAGCTCCTCAGCCAGCGAGCCGGCCTTCAGCGAGCGGTAGATGGAGCGGTCCGCATGCCAGCGCATGGAGCATTTGGTGAAGACCAGCGGCTTTGCGCCGCCGTAGCTCTTCAACGCGCGCCCCACCACCTCCTCGGAGTGACCGAGCCCGTAGATGGCTGCCGTGTCGATCCAGTTCACCCCCAGGTCGAGGGCTCGATGAATCGATCCGATGGATTCGTTGTCGTCCTGAGAGCCCCAGGCGAACTCCCAGTTCCCTCCCCCGATGGCCCAGGCGCCAAAGCCGATTGGAGTCAGTTGCAGGTCGGAGTTCCCCAAGGTGCGAAGCGTTGTATTCGTCATATCAGCACTATAGATGCCTGGACCGAGGGCGGAGACGCAGGAGAGTTTCCGGGCGCAGATGCGATACATTCAAACCACAGGGCTGTTGATTTTCGTGTTTCGACCTAAATGCCCCCTGGCGCCTTCCCCGCGCCTACCTTGCGTTTCAGTCGTCGAGCAATCTGCCGACGCGGCACTTTTGTCACTGCTTTTGCAGCGAGCTTCTGGAAAACTGTTTTGTGAGGTGAAGACCATGGCAGCAGATCGTCCCGCAAAAGTTGGAATCATCGGAGCAGGAAGCGTGGGCGCAACCATTGCCTACGCCGCGATGATTCGTGGAGTTGCACGCCAGATCAGCCTTTTTGACATTGCCCGCGCCAAGGTGGACGCGGAAGTTCTGGACCTGAATCATGGGCAGCTTTTTGCGCCCCAGGCCACGGTGGACGGGTCGGATGACGTGGAGGTGCTGCGCGGAGCAGACGTGATCGTGATGACCGCCGGGGCCAAGCAGAAGCCGGGCCAGACGCGCATGGACCTGGCGGCTGCAAATGCCGGTATCTGCTCGAAGATCCTTCCGGAAGCAGTGCGGGTTGCGCCGGACGCGATTTTCCTGTTGGTTACCAATCCTGTCGACGTGATGACCGAAGTGGCGATCAGGCTGACCGGGCTGCCCTGGGAACGGGTGATCGGCTCGGGCACGGTGCTGGACAGTTCGCGCTTCCGCTACCTGGTGGCCAAGCACTGCCAGGTGGCCGTTCAGAACGTGCATGCCTATATCGCGGGCGAACACGGAGACTCGGAGATTCCGCTGTGGTCGAGCGCGACGATCGGCTCGATTCCGCTAAGCCAATGGTCGGTGGAAGGCCACGGCCGCCTCACGCAGGCGGACAAGGATTTGATCGTGCACAACGTGAAGGACGCGGCCTACCAGGTGATCCAGGGCAAGGGCGCGACCAACTACGCGGTCGGCCTTGCGGTGACCAATATTCTGGAGGCGATTCTCCACGATGAGCGGAGGGTATTACCGGTGAGCGGCATGCTGAGGGGATTCCGCGGCATGGAAGACATTTGCCTCAGCCTGCCGCGCATTGTGAGCCGCAAGGGGATTGAAGCGCCGCTGCCGATCCCGATGACGGTGGATGAGGAGAGTGGGCTGCAGGCGAGCGCGGGGCGGATTCGCGAGGTTGTGAGGGGGCTGGGATATTGAGGATTTCTTCCTTGAATTACCGGCCTGTCCGGCAATAAGGAGATTGTGGGATGGGCCGGGAGCAGGTTACGGAGAGGATTCGACGCCGTGTGATACAACGGTGCAGCGAGGAATTTGGACCCAAATGGATATTACTGCACCAGTTGGCCGCGCATATCGGATGCAGCATTGGCTCATGGTCCTGGCATTGTCCTTCCTAGCAGTGGGATCGCTCTTTCTATTCACAGAAATCCGGAATCTGTTACTCGGGGAACTTGAATGGAAGCCGATGAATATTTTTGTCGGCGTGGTGTTCTTTGCGGTTGGACTTTTCCTGACGATCCGCTTCTACTCTTCCAGGGTGACGTTCACATCGGATGCAGTCGAGCAGAGCAACATCTTCAATTCCAAGCGACTGCCTTATTCCGCAATTCGTGGCCGCCGCGAGTACGTGGTCCGCGGCGGCGAAGATGGCGGAGAGACTCGCTATCTTAAACTGGAGTCGAACGACGACCGGCTCCCTGCGCTGGACTTTATAAAGGCTTATAACTTCGACGATGCGTTTTATAGTTGGTTCAACCGGCTACCGGACCTCGACGAAAAGAACAAGACCAGACCGAAGACGTCGAATTTTGGGCTGGTGTGATGCCGGAAATCTCTGAGCAAGTGTTCGCCCTGAGTCCGCATTCCCTCGGGGGCTAAAGCCCTCCGCCTGCGAATTGGGCATTTGCGGCACGGCTGAAGCCGTGCCCTTTCAAAACCGAGCCTTTCCGCAGCAGGTGAGGACACTTGTCAATGCCGTTTGGGCAGATACGCGTCCTCCCACCTTCCTTGCCAAAATACGACCGGTCACGGATAGATTCATGCTTTCCCCGGTCCCCAAAAGCGAGGGACCGGGGGCACCCAAACTTTGGGGCGGATTGCGATAACACTCGGTCACGATGCTAGCGTGCGCCGGACCCTTTCATTTTAGAGGTCTTCTTTGCGCCGGCGTTCTTCGATGAGAACTTCGCCTTCACTGCCGCTTTGGCTGGTTTGGCTTTCGCGGGCGTCGCTGCTGCAGGCGCTGCGCCGAGGAGGGCGGACCAGCGCAGTTCGGGCGCGACGGGCGCGGCTTTCGCCTTGGCGATGGCCAGGTCCGCCACTTCTCTGACCATCCACTCGAAGTTGTCTTTACCAACCGAATGCATATCCGCGTCGGGAACCGGATTCATGAAATCGATGGCCCAGGGCACACCTTTCTCGACGGCAAACTCCACGGTGTCGATGTCGTAGCCGAGCGCCTGGCAGAGCTTCACGGAAGATTGCTCCATTTGCCGGAGCAGCTTCCTCGTGGGCAGGGGAGCATCCCGCAGATAGCGATCTTCATGGGGGCGGCGCGGATCGTAGGCCATCACCCGCACCTTCTTCTGGCCGACCACGAAGCAGCGGTAATACTCGCTGAAATCGATCGCCTTCTGATAGATCATGCACAGGTCGCGCGATGCGTCGTAGGCGCGGAAGAACTCATCGCGCCCATGGACTTCGTAGACATCCTGCCAGCCGCGGCCGTTGACCGGCTTGAGGAATCCGTGCTGGCCGACATAGGCGAAGACCGCCTCCCAATCGAGCGGATATTCGAGGTTGCGCATGGATCGTTCGGTGGTCTCGCCGGGCAGTTGCTTGTGGGGCAGGATTACGGTCGGCGGCACAGCGATGCCCAGTTTACCGGCGAGGGTGTAGTTGAGAAACTTGTCGTCGGTTGAGCTCCACAGGGGGTTGTTGAGCACTACGGTTCCGTGCAGCGCCGCGTGCTTCAACAACGCCCGATAGAAAGGGACCTCGTGCGAGATACGGTCAACGATCACGGCGTAGCGCGGGGCATTGTCCATTTGGACCGCGCCAACCTGCACAAACTCGGCCGCGATCCCCTCGACATTTCGGGCATTGATGGCTTCCATCAGGGCGCTGGGAAAGCTGTTCTCGACCCCAAACAAGACGCCAATCTTCTTCATCGCGCGATGCCTCCAGGAGTCGTGATCTTGCGTCTGCGTGAGGCCGCCGGCAAGTGCCGGCGGCGCTTGGTTCCAGTGTAAGGCAAGGCCGGTTTTGGCCGAATGCCCGTGCCGGGTTTCGAAGCCCTCAACCCAGCCCGATTGTTTCCTCGATGCGGCCTGGAACAAGGCGGGAGATCGATTTTGCCGCACGTTGAAGAATCCAAACATAAATAGTGCATTGTGCTCGATGCGGCGAGTTGGCCCCCGCCGGCGCGGGGATGGCAAGTTGGAAGATTGGCGACAGCTTCGCCGGACTCGGTTTCATCCCGCGTGGGTATTCCAGGTCGATTCAATACCGATCGCCGCGCCGGCCGCGGCGGAAGATAGCTTCTATTTACCGCCCGTTCACCGCTTATTCAACGAATCGTGAAAAGCGCTCTGTAGCCTCCGAACCATGAGAAAGATAATCGGATCGTGTAGAACCCTGCTTTTCGTTGGCCTCTTGATCGCAACCTGTGGCACATTCTCAAGAGCGCAGTATGAGGATGGCAGCTTGATCGGATCCATCCACGACGCCACCGGTGCGGCAATTCAAAACGCTGCCGTCACCGTCACCAACATCAACACGGGCATCGTCATCAAGACCACCGCGAACAGCTCGGGAGATTACGAGATTCCCACACTTCGCGCCGGGGTCTATTCGATTGAGGCGTCGGCGCCGACCTTCGCGCCAGCCATCGCCAGGAATATCACCATTGAAGTGGCAAGCCGTCAGCATATCGACCTGACGCTGAAGGTCGGCCAGACCGACGTGACCACGGTGGAAGTGAGCGACGTGGCGCTGCAGCTGGAAACCGAGACCAGCGAGCGCGGTCAGAACGTGAGCGAGTATCAAACCGAGTCGCTGCCGCTGGTGAGCCGCAACTACTCCGATCTGATGGGCCTGGTCACCGGATCGCGCCAGGCGCCCACGGCGGCGACCACCACGGCCATCACCAGCCTGGTCCGCGCGGGCGCTTACAATGTCAACGGCCAGCGCAGCATGTTCAACAACTTCTTGCTCGACGGCATGGACAACAACGCCTACGGAGAGAGCAACCAGGGCTTCGACAACCAGATCATTCAGCCTCCGCCGGACTCCATCAACCAGTTTCAAGTGGTGACCAACAACGAGAGCGCGGAGTACGGACGCTCTTCGGGCGCCACCATCAACGTGGCTTCGCGCAGCGGCTCGAACCAGTTCCACACCACGATGTATGAGTTCAACCGCAACACCGAGGTGAACGCTTACGGCTACTACAAGGCGATCAGCACGGTGCAAGGCGTGCCGTTTACCTTCCCCAAGCCGGGCTTCAACCGGAACCAGTTTGGCGCCGACTTTGGCGGCCCGATCGCCAAGAACCGGCTCTTCTATTTTGTGGATTACGAAGGCTTCCGCCAGAAGCTGACCCCGACGGTGGTGTTGACCGTACCCACGCAGAACGAGATCAACGGTATCCTGGCGGTGGACGTGCAGGATCCCTTCAAGCCAGGCACCTATATCAAGGCGGGGAATTCGGTTTTGAACTCGCCGGATGCGAGCCCGATCGCCAAGCAAGTGCTCGCCTACTACAGCAAGCTGCCGGCACAGTGCCAGGTCGCTCCGGGGACCGCGGGCATCAACGCCACGACCGGCCTGGCTTCCAGCGATTGCGCCACCAACGCCCCGTTTACCGACAACGCCGACAAGGGCGATCTGCGGGTGGACTTCCAGCAGAGCGACCGGAGTTCCTGGTTCCTGAAGGTCAGCGACCGCAAGGAGACGGGCATCAACTATCCCACGCTACCGCTGCCGCTGGACGGACAGACCAACGGCCGCATCAAGATTCTGGATCAGCAGGTTGCGCTCGGCTTCACGCACACGATGGGCTCCAACAAGGTGCTCGAAGCGCGCCTAGGACTCTCGGGAACGCAGGCCGGCAAGTACACGCTCTCCATCGGCGACGATGCCATCACCATCCCCAACCTGCCCACCGACCCGATTGTTGCCGGCGGTCTGCCTTCCATCAGCATCTCGGGCGGATTCACGGCCTTCGGACGCCAAAGCACCAACCCGCAGTGGCAGAACCCCTCGCTGCTGGACCCCAAGGTGAACTTCAGCTGGGTGAAGGGACGTCACACCCTCAAGGTGGGCTACGAATACGAGCACATCTGGATGGAAGTGCAGGACTCGAACCCTCTGTTCGGATCTTTCACATTTGGCAAGGGTTATAGCGCCTGCCCGGCATCGGCGGGAAGCGCCTGCACCGGCACTTCGGCAGTCGCCGACACCTATTGGGCCGATTTTCTGTTCGGCACCACCAGCGCTTACGCCCTGGCTACCTACTTCAAGGCCCACCTTCTGCAGACCATGGACAGCACTTATGCCCAGGACGACTGGAAGCTGAACAACAAGCTGACGTTGAACCTGGGTCTTCGCTGGGAGTATGGTTCGCCCTATTCGGAAAGAAACAACAACCTCTCCAACTTCGACCCGGTCTCGCAGACGGTGCTGACCATCACGCCGGGAGCGGCCGCTGTTCCGGGCGCCATCACCCCTTATAGCGGCGGCGGAGTCTACGGCAAGACGCTGGTCAATCCCGCGCTGGGCGATTACGCTCCGCGCGTCGGCTTTGCCTATGCAGTGACGCCGACGGTTGCCGTTCGCGGCGGCTTCGGAACCAGCTACGTCCACTACACGCGCGCCGGATCGGGCGACATTCTGCCGATCAACGCGCCCTCGGCACTTTTTGTCTCGGTGTCGCAGCCTACGACGGTTACGGCGGCGGGCTACCGGACGGTGGACCAGGGCTTCATTCCCAATCAGGCCACCACGTTCAATCCGGCGACCGACAACATCACCTACATTCCCAAGGACACCAAGGACAGCTACGTCGAGAGCTACTTCCTGAGTGTTCAGAAGGAACTGGCCAAGAACACGCTGGTGGACATCGCCTACGTGGGCAACCACGGGTTGAAGTTGCAGGGCTTCCTCAACGCCAACCAGAAGAACCCGTCCAACGGCTTCGCCCGCGCCTATGGCAACTGGCCCAGCGACATTACCGCCGCGGTCAACGAGTTCTACTCTCACTACAATGCGCTGCAGGTTCGCTACGAACAGCGCTTTGTGAGCGGCTTGACGCTGCTGAATTCGTTCACCTGGGAAAACGCCCTGGACAACGCTTCGGCCTCGCTGGAAGCGAACACCCCTTCGCCGCAGGACGGCAACAACCTGAATGCCGACTACGGCCAATCGGACTATAACCTGCCAGTCTCCAACGTCACCAGTCTGGTGTATGAAGTACCGGTCGGCCACGGCAAAACGTATCTGGGCAGCGCCAATCCTTTTGTGGATGCGGTTCTGGGCGGATGGCAGATCAGCACGGTCAACACCATGGACGGCGGCACGCCCTATAACCTGACCTATGGCCCGAACTCCGCCAACGCGGTTTCTCCGCAGATCTCGGCGACCTATCGCGGGGCCAACGAGTACCGTCCCAATGTGGTTCCCGGCCAGCCCTACCGTCTGTGCAACTCCGGACACACCTGCCTGAATCAGAGGAACCCGGCCAACGGCACCATCGACTACCTCAACCTGGCTGCACTGACACTGCCGGCCACCAAGGACGCCAACGGGAATCTGCTGAGCCCGTTCGGCGACCTGGCCCGCAACTCGGTGCGCACGCCACTCTTCTACCAGACCGACCTCGACCTGAACAAGCGTTTCAGCACGCCGGTGGAGCGGATGAAGATCGAGTTCCGCGCGGAAGCTTACAACGTGTTCAACCACACCAACCTTTACTTCCCAGGCTCCTCGACCAGCGAGTTGGGCAGCGCTTCTGGAACCAACACCACTCCCAACCCCGCGGCTCACAGCGCAGCGGTCTCCTCCACGTTCGAGCCGCGCATTCTGCAGTTCGGTTTGAAGATCGTGTACTAGGGAGTTATGTCAGGGGAGATTCTTGCTTTCCCGGGTCCCTCATTGCGAGGGACCCGAGGCTCCTGACGAAAGATGTTATCCAAAAGGTAATTTCCGGATGGGCGGTGATTCAGGAAGAACGCCAATTTGAAGCAGCATTGATATTCAATGTAAGCTGGAAGCCATGCTCTCAGCGTGGCTACCGAAGGTTCTCTTTCCTGTCGTCTTCGCATTGATCATTGCCCTTTTCCGATGGATGGCCCCGCCTCGCTCTCGAATGGCCCACCATCGCTATGACGAGTCACAAGTTCCCGAACCGCTTCCGACAGGAATCATTGGTGGTGCAATGTGGACTTTGGGGATTGGACTGGCTCTTCAGTTCTTTCTGCTCAGAGGCGCGAATCACATGTGGGCGTCGCTCGAAGGCCCGTCGATCTTGACGCAATACGCTACTCCAGTCATCTGGTGCTTTTTCCCTGGTTTCGCCGCCCTTGCAATCCCATGGCCTCTTACAGTCTGGTATTTGCGAAGGGTAGGCCGTTGGGAAGAAGCAGATGGTATTGAAGACGTCTCGGATAGCAAAGGCGGAATGAACTCTTTTCAAATTATGAAGTGGCTTGGTATAGCCTTGGTCGGTCCAATCGCATTTTTCACCTTACTCGCGGTTCCGATCCATCTTTCGATTAGCGACTCCGAGGTACGAGTTGGCCACTATGCTTCATTCCTTCCCGAGAGATTTCCCTTGAATGGAGCAAGGAGGCTCACGATCGTCGACGGGTACAGGCTGCGAGACGGCAGTTTTCATCCCGCTAAGGATGTCATCATCGACTTCGCCGACGGGCGTCGTCTTCGGGGCAATCAAGTCGGAGACGGCGGCACGAGCGTTCCAAGCGACGTGCTGGATCTTCTAATCTCGAAGACAGGTCTCTCGCCTGAACATGCCTCAACAGCGGACGAAGTCCCAGTATTCCGAGCGGGTAAGTGACCGGATTGCAGGACATTCTCGGATCGCCTGCGATGGTGAAATCACCCAATTTTCCAGTTCAGCCTGTATCGTCGCCAAACCGGAACTAACGCCATTTTGAAAATCTCAAAGGCAGCCGCGGATCCTTCACTTTGTTCAGGATGACAGTTCTGTGGGTTGGGGATGATGGTGCCGGGCTTGCATTGTGGACGGTTCGTCTGCCAGTCGTACATGATCCCGGTTTCGGGCCGTCAGGGGCCTGCCATGGCCGAATCTCGGGTCGGAGACGAGATGCCGGTGGCACAACCGACACCTTGAATGTTTTACGTAACCTTCCATTCGCAAAGGCGACGCGGTTTGCCTGTGCCGCGGAATGATGGGAGTTGGCTGCGCGAATCCGGTGAATGCCGGCAGACCAAACCCAATACGACCGCAAACAGGCACATCCAGCCAAAAGACAGATAGAGCTTCCGCTTCAGGGAGAGATCGCCGAACCAACGCAGGCATTTCTTCCAAATTCAAACCATTCGGTGACGCCCCGGGTAAACAAAATGGGCCCATCTTCGCTACATCCTCCAACTTACCCCGAAACTTGAACAGGAGGTTGCACTCGCCCTTCGGAAGGATCTTTTCAGCTTTCTGCCAACCACTGAGTCAAGCCGAGAGCGACTTTTGCCGATCATGGGAATAGGTCCTACATTGGCGATGCGTCCAATGGCGGAATCGCAAAGAAACCTGTCAAACAGGCATCGCATCGAGCAGGAATCGCATCGAGGAGTTGTCATGGAAATGTTGGTATGGCGCGAGCAGTATTCGGTGGGTGTGCCGCGAATGGATCAACAGCACAAGAAGCTTATCGGCATTTTGAACCAGCTGTTTGACGCCATGATGAACCACCATGCCTTTGAGGTGACCGAACCGCTGGTCAAGCAACTGGTCGAGTACACGCAAACTCACTTTGCGGACGAAGAGGCTTTGATGGCCGCCACCGGCTTTCCTGGGCTCAACGAGCATCGCGAGCAGCACCGCCGCCTGATTGAGCGCGTCCAGAAACAAGTAGCTCTTGCTGCAGGAAAAGACCTCTTTCAGCCCGTGCAGTTACTTCATTTTCTGAATGACTGGCTTACGGTCCACATCCAGCAGGAGGATAAGCTTTACGGACCCTGGATTCAAAGCCACGACGCGCGCTGACCGCCTCCCGACTTTTCTGTAGATGAAGAGCTGAGTTGCGCAACAACCTGTGAGCCGCTGAACCGTTCAGCAAGACCTTGCAAGGCGAATAAGAAACAAAAATGCAAGTTCAACAAAACACGCTTGAGGAAAAAGAGGACCGGGCCTGAACAGGCTGCGGAAAATGGCGATTCCTCAGGAAGTTTCCCGAAATGCATCCCTCGGGGCCTGAAGGCCACGTTCATTCTGCGGCACTTACGGCACGGCTGAAGCCGTGCCCTTTCAAAACTGGGGCCGAATTTGAGTTTTTCGCAGCCTGTCTAGGCCACCCCAACCGGGCCGCGAATTCAGGGGTCTAAACAGGTTGCGGAAAAACTCCCGAAATTGAGTGAAGCGTTGGAACGAGCCTTAGCAGGGGCTGAAGCCCCGCTCATTTGATTGGCTTTATCGGCACGGCTAAAGCCATGCCCTGTTACAAGGCCCCCCGGGTTTGCGTTTTTCCGCAGCCTGTAAAGGCCACGTTCATTCGGCTGCGCTTACGGCAGGGCTGAAGCCGTGCCCTTTCAAAACTGGGGCCGAACTCGAGTTTTCCCGCAGCCTGTAAAACCCAACGAGATTCCTGAAACGTTTTGCGGCACGCTTCGACAAGCTCAGGGCAGGCTTCAGGTCATGCCCTGTTCCAAAACCCGTCCGAACAGCCCCGCCTGAATCGTCGCCAGCCCTGAATCGCCGCCAGCCAGGAAATTCCGACGCGGGCAACTCCGCAAGCCGGTTGGAAATCGGGTGACAGCGGCAAGATTCGCTTGCGTTCAGCGACGGCGGAGAGCGCGAGCGTTGTAGTTGCTCACTAGTCTGGCCATTTCCGTGGCGGGCAGGCGGGTCGCCGGGCTCTCTTCCAGCCAGCTGGTCAAGGACTCAAAAACGGCGCCCACCAGGCAGCGGGCGGCAATCGCAGGGTTTTCCACTTCAAAAGACTCCGGGGCGGACTCGATGTTGCGGCGAACGTGCTCGGCATGTTCGGAGAGGATCGTCCTGCGCACCTTCTCGAGTTCGGGACTGAGCCCCGACGACTCGACGATGAGGATGCGCGCCTCCTGCGGGTTTTGAGCCAGATACAGGAACAACGACTCGACGGCCAGGGGAATCCTTCGAATCGGATCGGACTCGACCTGCTTGGCCGAATCCAGCACCTCGCCGAGGGTCTCTCCCAGCTGGATCAACACAGCCGCGAAGACGTCTTCCTTGTTGCGGAAGTGCGTATAGAAGCTGCCGGTTGAGCTGTCTGCCTCGGCCACGATCATGGGCACGGTAGCGGAGTGGTAGCCGCGATTGCCAAAGAGCCGGGTGGCGGCTTCAAGAATGATCTTGCGCCGCGCCTGCTTGCGGGCCTCGGTGGCTGTCGATTTGCGATATGCCATGTTTTAACTTTAGAGCGAAACCATCGTCCCAGTGTCCCGTTCAGCTCCTTACAAGGTCGCCGCTCCCCGATGGTCGCGTCGACTTTGGCGCAGTGCCTTCGGGATAGACCAACTCTGGTTTCGCTGTAGCCCTCTTGTAAAAGAAAGAATGGCGTGTCATTCTTTCTTTGTCAACAGCGATCTTACGCACCCCTGGACGCTGGTTGCGCCGCACTTTTCGGAAAGGGTTCCATCTTGAGTCTTCCTTCTATGTTCCGCATGGCAAAGGCTTTTCAAAGGACTGTTATGTGTGTCCTCTGCATTTTTCCTGTTCTCCCGTTAAGTTCCTGCGGCCCGAAGCCTCCGATGGAAGCCGACCAGCCGGTCCCGGTGCGGCTGCGGGTGCCGATGCGCGTGGAGCAGCCGGTTTCGGTGGCCGCGAGCGGCGCGGTGGAAGCCAACGTGACGGCGCTGACCGCCTTCCAGATTGCCGGACGGGTGGCGAAGGTGTATGTGGACGAGGGGCAAGCGGTGGTGAAGGGGCAGGTGCTGGCCGAGCTGGATGCCGCGGACTACCGCAACGCGTTCGACGCGGCGAATGCCCAGGCCGAAGCCGCAAAGGCCAGCGACCAGAAGGCGCAGGATGGGCTTCGTCCAGAGGAGTTGGAAGAGGCGCGGATCGACGCGGCGCGAAGCGAAGACGAGTACAAGCGGATGAAGTTCCTCTTCGACCACCAGAGCCTGGCGGCGAACGATTTTCAGAAGTTCGAGGCCGCGTACAAGGCGTCGCGGCAACGCTACGAGATGGCGCTGCAAGGAACGCGCGGCGAAGAAAGGCTGGTAGCCGGAGCACAGGCGCGCGCCGCGGGCGCGCAGATGCATGAGGCCCGGAAGCGGCTGGGCGACTGCCAGTTGCTGGCACCGATTTCAGGCTTTGTGGGAATGCGGCGGATTGACGTTGGAGACACGGTGGCCGCGGGGACGCCGGTGATCTCGGTGCTGGATCTGAATCCGGCGAAAGTGCGGGTGGGAATTCCAGAGGCAGAGATAGGCAAGGTGCAGGAGGGAGCGCGGGCGACGGTGGTGATTCCCTCGCTGGAGAATCGTGCTTTCGACGGCAAGGTGGAGGCGCTGGGAGTGGCCAGCGACCCGGCGTCGCGCACCTACACGGCCAAGATTGTTGTGGCTAATCCGGAACGGCTGCTGAGGGCTGGAATGGTGAGCCAGTCGCGGATCTTCGGCACGGGAATGGTGAACGCATTGACGGTGCCGGGCGAGGCCATTGTGCGCGATGCGCGCGGGGTCACGCTGGTTTACGTCTACTACCCGGCGCAGCAGCGCGTGTATGGCAGGCGGGTGGAGGTGGGCGGACTCGTTGGGAACGAGGTCGAGATCAAATCCGGAATAGCAGCCGGCGACCGGATTGTCGTCGCGGGGCAGCAGAATGTGCGCGAAGGCTCCCGGGTCAAGCTGGCGGGAGGAGGGCAATGAATCCCGTTCGCGGCTCGCTCCGCTACCCGCAGATCACGCTGGTGCTGACGGCGATTCTGGTTGCCGCTGGACTTTACACACTGCTGACCATGCCACGGCGCGAAGACCCGAAGATCACGATTCGCGTGGGACTGGTCTCGGCCATTTATCCGGGCGCAACCGCCGAAGAGGTCGAGAACCAGGTCACGCGCAAGTTGGAGGAGCGCATCTTCCGGTTCGCGGAGGTTCGCAGGGCCAAGACGTTTTCTACGACGCGCAACGGCGTGGTGATTCTGAATGTGGAATTGGAGCAGAGTGTTGCCGACGCCGATGCGTTTTGGTCGAAGCTGCGGCTCGATCTGGCGCAACTGAAGCCTGAGCTGCCGGACGGCGTGCGCGGCCCGGTGGTGGACTCGGACTTTGGGGATACAGTTGCGGTGTTGATTGGGATTCATGGCGGGGCGAATGGCTCCACATACGGCTATCGGGAGTTGAAGGACTACGCGCAGCGAGTGGAAACCGCACTGCGCGCGCTGCCCGCAGTGTCGAAGATCAAGCGCATCGGAGACCAGCAGGAGCAGATCCAGATTTCAGGCTCGCTGGAACGGCTGTCGCAGTACGGAGTGAATCCGCAACGCGTGGTGCAGGCGCTGCAGGGGCACAGCACGGTGCAATATGCGGGGCGCGTCCCTGCGGAACAAAGCAAGGTACCGCTGGAGGCGAGCGGGCATTTGGAGACCGAAGACCAGGTGCGGCAGTTGATGGTGGATGTTTCGCCGACCGGGCAGCCGGTGTATCTCGGTGATCTGGCGGAGGTCAGCCGCGTTTACAAAGACCCGAGCGAGTACGCCCGCATCGGCGGCGAGGCGACGATTTTGCTTGCTGTGGAGATGCACGAGGGGAACAATGTGGTCGCGTTCGGCAAGACCCTAAGGGCGACGCTCGCGAATGTGCAGAAGACTCTTCCGCCGGATGTGCAACTGGAGCTTGTAGCCGATCAGCCGCGCGTGGTGGGCGAGCGCATTGGAGACTTCTTCCGCGAATTCGGCATCGCGATTGTCGCGGTGATTCTGATTACCATGCTGCTGTTGCCGCTGAGGGTGGCGTTGGTGTCTGCGATTGCGATTCCAGTGACGGTGTCGATCACTTTTGCCGTGCTGAATGTGTGCGGGGTGGAACTGCAGCAGGTTTCGATCAGCGCGCTCATCACCGTGCTGGGCATGGTGGTGGACGACGCGATTGTGATTGCCGATAACTATGTTGAGTTACTCGACCGGAAGGTTCCCATCGAGGAGGCCGCGTGGCGTTGCGCGACGGAGATGGCCGTACCGGTGCTGACCGCAACGTTGACCATCATCGCGTCGTTTGCGCCATTGCTTCTGCTGACCGGGTCGGTGGGCGAGTTCATTCGCGCGTTGCCGATTGCCATTGCCGTTGCGCTGAGCGTTTCGTTTGTGGTGGCCATGCTGCTGACGCCGCTGACGGCGCGGTTCTTTATCCGCAAGGGGCTGCGCGATCACGAGGGAACACCCCACGACGCAAATACTCTGGCTCGCAAGCCGACGCCGCTGGATCACATGCAGCGTTACTACAACCTGGCTATCGGCTGGTCGATGGAGCACAAGAGTACAGTCTTGATTGCGGGGATGCTGACGTTTGTGGCTGGGTTGGGGATTCTGGGAATGGTGCGGCAGCAGTTCTTTCCGCTGGCCGAGCGCGATCAGTTTGTGATGGATGTGTGGCTGCCCGAAGGGGCGCGCATCGAGGCTACCGACGCGACGGTGCGCAGTATCGAGGCCGCGCTGCATTCGGAACCGCTGGTAAAAAGTTACACGAGCTTTCTGGGATCGAGCGCGCCGCGGTTCTACTACAACGTGAATCCGCAGGCGCCGGCCTCGAATTACGCGCAGATCCTGGTGAACACGCGCGACGTGAAGGGCACACCGAAGCTGGTGGAGAAGCTGCGCAAGACGCTTCCCGAGTTAGCGCCCGAGGCCAAGATCTTTGTCAAGGAGTTGCAGCAAGGGCAAGCGATGGAGGCTCCGGTTGAGTTACGCATCGTGGGCGACGATGCAGCGACTCTGCGCGGAATCGGCGACCAGGTGGAGAATATTCTGCGCCACACCAAGGGAGCGACTTATATTCATACCGACTGGCACGAGGACGCCTGGCAGGTGGGCGTGAACCTGAGGGACGAGGTGGCCAATCGCGAAGGACTGACCAACGCGGCGATTAGCCAACAACTGGCGGCGGGGTTTGAAGGCGCGCCGGTGACGACTTATTGGGAGGGTGACCGGAACGTGGAGGTGGTTCTGCGCCTGAATGCGGCTGAGCGGCAGAGCTTCGAGAATGTGGCGGACACGTATGTGACCTCGCCGGTGACGGGAGCGCGGATTCCGCTCAGTTCGATCGCATCTTTGAAGCCGGAGTGGCAGCCGGGGCGCATCGTGCGCAGAAATGGAGTGCGGACGCTGACGGTGCGGGCGTTCCCCTGGGACGGGCGGCTGCCGAGCCAGATCCTTGCCGAGGCGAAGCCGCAGATCGCCAAACTTGCGCTGCCTGCCGGGTACCGCATCGACGTGGGCGGCGAAGAAGAGAATCGGCTGGAGACCTTTGGCGAGATGCAACACGCACTGGCCATCAGCCTGGTGCTGATCTTCCTGATTCTGCTCTTCCAGTTCCCGACACTCGCAGACGCGCTGATTGTGATGGTTGCTTTTCCGCTGGCCCTGCCGGGCGCGGCGTTCGGGTTGTTTGTGACTCACAATCCATTTGGATTCACCGCCTTTATCGGGATCATCAGTTTGGGCGGGCTGGTGGTGCGCAATTCCATCCTTCTGATTGACTACATTCATGAGCGGATGAAGGCGGGCGTGGCGCTGGAACAGGCGACGCTGGAAGCCGGAGAGCGGCGATTGCGGCCGATCTTTCTGACTTCGATGGCGGCTGCAGTGGGCGTGATTCCGATGATCCTGTCGGGATCGAGCATGTGGTCGCCGCTGGCCAGCGTGATTGCGTTCGGACTGTTGGGCTCGATGTTCTTCACGCTGATTGTGATTCCGGTGCTTTTTGTGGCTGTGCATGGCAGGCACGTGAAAGTCGATTTAGCGAAGGTGGCTGCGGTTCTGCTGATGGCGCCGATGCTGCCGGCGATTGGCCGGGCACAAGCGCGGGCTATCACGCTGGACGAGGCGGTTCAACTGGCTTGCCAACAGAACTCGACGGTTCGAATGGCCAACCTAAAAGCCAAAGAGGCCGACGCACGCGTTACGCAGGCACGGGCGAACTACTTCCCGGCGGTTACGAACCAGACCAACGCCAGCCATCTGGGAGAACTGAATTCGCTGGTGATTCCTCAGGGTGTGCTGGGGACTTACCCAAGCGCGGGAGCGATTCCGGGCAAGCCTGTTTCCATCCAGCTTGGCAAGCAGGACTCGTTTTTGAGCCTGACTTCGGCCGGGCAGCCGCTGACGCAGTTTTTCAAGATTCATTCCGGGGTAACCGCGGCCCGCGCCGATGCGGCAGGCGCCCTCGCCGACGCCGAACGAGCGCGGAATGAAGTGGCGCTGAATGTGAAGAAGCTTTACTACGGGTTGTTGAGCGCCCAGCGCCGCAAGCAGGCGGCGGAGTTGCACATCGCGGCCGGAGAAGCACGGCTCGCCGAAGCAAAGAACGGCGTTGAGGCGGGAGCGGTGCTGGAGCTGAAGGCGCTGGAAGGCCAAGCGCAGATCGCGGCGGCGCGGCACGCTCTGGGATCGCTGGAAGACTCAATCGCCGACATGGAAGCGGAATTCGACGATCTGCTGGGATTGCCGCTGGCGACCGAAGTGACGCTCGCGACGCCTTTGGAAGAAGCGGCGACGGAGACTGTTTTTGCGGATCGGCCTGGACCGCTGGGAGTTGGGCAGTTGGAAACGCAGGCGGTGGAACGGAATCCGGGACTGGCGGCGGCGCGGGAGACGGTGCAGAAGGCGCGGGCCGGCGTGAATGCTGCAAGGGCGGAGTTCATTCCCGAGGTAAGCGCGTTTGCCGAGCATGTGTACCAGAACGGCGTGCCACTATTGCCGGAGAATTCGGGGATCTTCGGGCTGCGCGTGGACTGGACACTGAGCGAGTTTGGCAAGCGTACCGGAGAGATACGGGAGCGGCGCGCCCAACTCGGCGAAGCGGAAGAGAATCTGAAACATACGGAAGAACGCGTGCGGATGGACACGGAAAAGGAAGTCCGCAAGCTTCGCCGCGCCGAGACAGGACTAGAAGCTGCGCGGGAGAGCGTTGCGGCGCGCGTCGAGATGCGGCGGATCACAGCAAACCAGGTTGAAGTAGCGACGGCGACCCCGGCAGCGCTGAAAGAGGCCGAGGCAGAGCTTGCCGAGGCACAGGCCCAGCTTTTCGACGCCGAGATGGAGCGCGCGATCGCGGAAGGTGAGCTGGCGCGCACACTCGGACGGAGCAAATGAGCTTACAATGAACGGTTGCAGCTTTTGAGTGGCGGCGCCAAAAGCCCCGCATCCGCGTGGATCGGTTCAAAGGGACTTAGCAGGGGCTAAAGCCCCGTTCATTTCGATGGCTTTATCGGCACGACTCAAGTCGTGCCCAGTTACAAAGCCAAACAAATCGGAGTCATTCCGCAGCCTGTTCATCCCGGGACTGCGGGCTTTTCTGCTGCCAGGGAGGCAAGCCGTGAATTACCGCATTTTAACTGTCAATAGGGAATTTGGAAGCGGCGGGGGCCGGATCGCGCAGACCATCGCCGAATGGCTGGGCTGGAAGCTGCTGGATCGCGACATCATCGACGCGATAGCCTACGCCGCGCACGTCGAAAAAAAGGTCGTGAGCCACTACGACGAGCATGTGGACTCGTGGCTGCGGCGCATCAATCAGCAGGCGATGCGCAGCGCTGCGCTGGCTGCCGGCCTGGAACTCGGCGACGACTCGCTCTTCGATGCCGAGGCGATGGTCAAAATCACGCAGAAGATCCTGGAAGAAGCGTACGACGAGGGCAATTGCGTGGTGGTGGGCCGGGGGTCGCAGTGCGTGCTGCAACACAAGCCGGATGCGTATCACGTCTTCGTCTATGCGCCGTACAAGGAGCGCTTGCAACGTCTGCGCAAACGGCTGGGCGCGGACGCGAACGTGGAAAGCCGCCTGCGCCGGGTGGACGAGGAGCGGGCGAAGTACCTGATGCAGTACTTCGGCAAGTGCTGGACCAATCCGCACCTGTATGACCTGATGATCTCTTCGCGCGAGGACGAGGACTGGACGGCGAGCGTGATTCTGCATGCGATGACCGGGCAGCACAAAGAGACAAACGCGCCGACGCTGGCTTAAGAACAGGGATCAGGGGTCAGGGGTCAGGGGTCAGGGATCAGGGGTCAGGGGTCAGGGATCAGGGATCAGGGGTCAGGGGTCAGGGATCAGGGGTCAGGGGTCAGGGGTCAGGGATCAGGGGTCAGGGGCCAGAAGGGCTGGCCGATTAAGGGTCGTGCTTTCCCAGGTCCCCAAATGCGAGGGACCCCGGAACTGGAGCACCCACTCCTTCGTGGAGGGCGTGCTCACCCACCCTTTCCGCACAAAACGCGGAAAGGATGGGGCACCCATTTTCTTGCAAACAGGGGCCCGGAATACACATTCTGAATCCAGGGGCCGGATCGATCGAACTGGATCCGGCCGTTTTCAGAGTTGCCCCTGCATTACCTGTTTGGACGGCGGTCGCCGAACTGGTTGCTCTCGGTGGCCACATCCAGATCCTGGTCGAAGGCCAGCCGATCGATGATCGCTTCCACCTGCGCGCGGGCCGCATCGCGATCCTTTTCAACGCCTTCCCGGTCTTTGCGCGCCTGCTGAATGTCGTCTTCGGCGCGATTCAGCTCTTCGACAAACCGCTTGCCGGCGTCGTTTCCCTTGAGCGCGGTGAGGTTATCGCGGTCGCGGGCTTCGTCGTCGGAGAGCGTCTTTTCCTTCGCTTCGATTTCACCGATCTTCCGGTTGAGGTCGCTCAAAGACTTCTCCGCGTCCATGAGCGGCTTGAGCTTCTCTTCAAGGCCGGGCGCCAGCTTGGTGACGGAGACGATAAAGCCGGTCCGATCATCGCCGGGTGCGATGCGGATGGTCTCCTTGAATGTGGCGCGCTCGCCGACGTGAAGAGTGACCGACTGGTGTGGCTCGACAATTACGCGGAAACGGTAGGCGGTGGCCGTGGTCTCGGTTGGCTTGACCTCGGAATCGAGCGTGGCGTTGGGCTTGCGGGGGTGCTCAACAATCACCGTACGGGTCTCGGGCGCGGCGTTGGTGACGGTGTAGTTGCTTTCATCGACCTGGGTGGTGGATTCGACCAGCAGGCCCTGGTGCATGGCGATGTGGTGCAGGGTTCGGGTTTGCGCGAAGCCGCCATGATGCACGCGCACGGCCTGGTCGGCGGCGTAGGAGAGCAGACGCTTCTCGCCGGGGTGAATGGGATCGAGCAGGCCCTCGCCGGCAAACTCGCCGCTTTCAAAGATGGAAAAGCTGCCCGAGTCGAGGGTCAGGTTGGACTTGTTCTCCAGCCACACGGCACGCAACGGCTGCGCGTCGCGGTCACTCCAGAGAGTGACGTGCTCGGCGGGAAACTCCTGCTGCAGGATGGGCACCATGGCCGACTCGTTCTGGTGGATGGTGACGGGCTGGGCGAGGGAGTACTCGAAGAAGTCGTCGAAGGCGTTGGTGGAGACATCACCTTCCTGGATGGCGTCGGAGACGCGGTCGACGCCGCTGGCACGATAGATACCACCGCCTATGTTGCCGCCGACACCGGCACCGAACCCATTGCCGGAGCCGGATCCCGTGCCGGTCATTGGGCCTCCATTCGCTCCATGGATTGAGCCGCCGAGCCCCTCCATGCCGGCTACTCCGAAGGAAGCCGGAGGCGCCTGCTTTTCGGCAACCGTCCTGATGTCGTGCGGAATGCTCCGTGGAGCAACGAGCTGACCATTTATCGTCGACGACATCAACCTGTTCTCGTCTTCGCCTGATTCGTGGGTCTGCGGAGTGGTCTGCGCTTCGGTGGCGATGGGGATTTCGGGGCGGCGGGTGTAGAGCGGCTGGGAGAGCGGCTGGATGAAGCTCTGCGGCGCTCCGGCGACGAGGGAGAGCTGGACGTTGTCCCAATCCGCGCCGACGGTGTTGTCGACCACCGCCCATCCCTGCATGGTGGCCGATCCGTTGGCTACACGGGGAAAGACGAGGCGGTAGGTGGACTTCCAGACCGGAACCTCGCTGATGTAGCTGACTTGGAGCTGGCGCTGGCCCTGGCCGAGCGCGTCCATGGTGAGGTGACGCAGGCCGGTGGAGCGGGTGGAACTGAGCAACTGGAGATAGCGGTCGAGCTGGCCCTGCAGATTGGCGTCGAGCGGGCGCACGCTGAGCGCTGGGGTGAGCTCGATGACGCGAACCGCTCCAGAGGTGGCCACGACGGTGAGATAGAACTTGTCGACTGTGCCGCCATCGCCGGGATCCTCCGACTTGGCGGCTTTTTCTGTGCGCGACTCGATGGACATGAGGCGGCCGGCGATTACTCCACCCGGCGCGCCGGTGACTTCGACACGCTGGCCGCGCAGAGCCTGAAAGAGCTCGGTGGAGGTGGGGTCGTCGGTCATGCCCAAGGAGAGCGATTTGAGCTGTTCCGCGAGGGGCGTGGTGGAGTTGTAATTGACTCCGGCGATGCGCCCGCCTCCGCCGTCGAGGACGGTGAGCGACTGCAGGACATCGTTGAGCTGCGACGAGGTGAAGTCGATGCCGACCTTCTGATTGCCGGTGACCGTTCCGGCGTGCTCGAAGTAGCCGACACCATTCTTGTAGAGGACGACCTTGCGCACGGGCAGGTCTTTGACGACGGCGGAAACTGCTGCCGGCGGAGCGGCGGTTTTGGCGGGATGTGCGGCAGGTGATTGGGCGACGACGGGGACGATGCAGAAAAAGACGAAGACGAGCAGCCGGTTCAAAGAAGCCTCCTTGGAACACAAACTCTGGAAAACCAAGCCCGGAGCACCAACGGAGATGCTATTCCGTTAGACCCCGAACAGATCAAAATGGTTCCCATGTAAGACGAGCTTGCCGTGATTCATAGGCGCAGTGTGGCTGCGCTCTCGTCGTTGCAGACGCCGGGCCTTTCTTTGAGGTTCGATAAAAGCGAGGGAAAGCAACCCGAGGAAAAGCAACCGCAGATCGTTCGGCTTCGCTCCCTATGAACAAAAAATAGGGTTATATAGAATCAGCAAGTTGGCCGCGGCTTCGCCGCGATAGCAAGTTGGCGAGTTGGCGGCCTTTGCGGGTTGCGCCCATTGTTCATTTCAGC
>Ga0181520_10002585_pt1 | contig 33278 bp, 32 predicted proteins | sample PEATcosm2014_Bin_29_FD_132451 | JGI IMG/M metagenome (GOLD analysis project Ga0181520, IMG submission 132451) | Peatland microbial communities from MTU Mesocosm Facility, Houghton, MI, USA - PEATcosm2014_Bin02_30_metaG | ecosystem: Environmental > Terrestrial > Soil > Wetlands > Peat | place...
CCGGGTTCGTAGTGCACGATCAGGAGGTAGATCGAGATGGCGATGCCCGCAAGGCAGATGGCGCCGATGACCAACGGTCGCCAGGGGCGGCCCTGGACGATGTCACCGACGCGCGAGCGCGTCTCGGCGAGCGGCCGGCGACTCGGCCTTTGGGCCTGCGGCTGGGACCTCGTCCGCTGGGTCGTGCCCGGACGTGGCCGCCGGCGGGCGGCGTTCCGGCCGCTCACAGCTTCAGCTGTTTGGCCGCCAGCTTGACGACCGGCATGTCACAGACCGAGCCCGGCTTGTTGTTCGTCACGTGGCAGATTATGGCCGTGTAGAAGTTGGCCGAGACGAGGATCGGCTGTGCCGGCGAGGCGATCGGGTTGCCGAGGCTCTCGGCGACCTGCAGATGGGTCAGGCCGTCGAGGATGGACGGGTCCATGAAGGCGCCGGCCTCCATGACCTTGTCGCCGAAGTTGATGAAGGGTATGCCGCCCGGGTCCGCCGACGGGACGTAGGGCGGGAAGTCGTACTTGAGGTAGATCTTGCGGGCGAGCGACGTCATGTTCTGCAGGGGCAGGTAGCCGTTGCAGTCCTCGACCGCCGTGGAGGTGCTGGACGAGACGAGATCGCTGCACTGCTCGGTGGACAGGAAGGAGATGTACGGGCTCGTGTAGCTCGACTTGTAGAAGGTCAGCGTTGGCGTGTTCGGGTAGATCTCGCCCGTGCCGTGGCCCGAGGCGGTTATGTGGAGGTTCTTGAAAGTGCCGAAGCGGGACAGGGCTACGGCGAGCGGCCACCGCGCAGCCGCGCAGTAGGGGCACCAGTTGGACCCCGCGTAGTCGATCAGCGGCTTGCCGTCGAGGCTCAGCGGAGGCTGTTTCTTTAGAACGGTGATCGCGACCGTGTAGGGACCGGACTGGCTGATCGTGGACCCGGCTGCCGCGAACGCGGACGCCGGCACGTTGCTTATGGCGCTCACGACGCCCGCCGGGGCGGGCTTGATGCCGAACCCCGGGTTTGAGGGCGTGTTCTTGCCGGTCACCGAGACGAGGACGATGACGAGGACGGCCAGCACCACGAGCACCGTGCCGAAAATCCCCGCCGTCATGGCGGTGCTGCGCGTAGGGGCGGCCTTCGCCGAGCCACGCCGGGAGGCTGTCCCACCGGTTCTGCCCCGGTTGGCCGGAGCCGAACCTGTCCTCGAGCGCTGAGCGGGGGGTGCCGCAGCCCGTGCCCGTTGTGAGGCGGTCTGGCGCTTTTGACCGGACTTCTGCTGGGCGAGCTTCTCCCGGGCCCTCTCGGCGGCGGTCTCGCCCCGCTCTCCGTCGGTGCTCGCGCGACCGTTGCCCGTCGGTGGCCGGTTGCCACGTGACTGCGACTGGCCACCCCGGGGGGGACGGTTGCCACTTTGTGCCATTACGGCGTGATCTCCTCGTTGGTACCGCGACCCTGCGCGGCAAGCGATGCCTTCGGCCAGGATGCTACTGCCCGGGCAGATAGGGCGTAGATCGGGGCCCGTCGGCTGATCGGAAACCTCCGCGTAGCGACGGTCGTTGCCTCGCGTGAGAACCTCCGCCCGCCAGCGCCCGCGGCGAGCCCCGGCTCGGGCATGCTTGTCCGGTGATCGGGGCCCTCGTCGTCGAGCTGCACTTTCCGGCTTGTCACTCTCTCAAGGAGAAACGCGCCGTTCTCCGCCCGGTCATCGACGGTGCCCGCTCCCGTTTCGCCGTGGCGGTCGCCGAGGCTGACTACCAGGACCTGCACCAACGGGCGGTGCTGGAGGTGGCCGCTGCCGCGGCCAGCGAGCGGGTCATCGTCGAGACGCTCGACGCCGTGGAGCGCTTCATCTGGTCGCGGCCGGGCCTCGAAGTGATGGGGTCGGCTCGCAGGTGGCTGGAGGACGACTGAGCCCGGACGCGGCTGACCGGCTCACCCGGGCGAGGGCCGACCCCCGGTACCATCATGAGCGTGGGAACCGGAGAACCGGCCGATCTCGGCGTGCTCGACAGCGCAGAAGGCGAGCTCGAGGACGTGGAACGGGCCCTCAGGCGGATGGACGAGGGCACCTATGGCACCTGCGAGGCGTGCGGGCGGCCGATCGGTGAGCAGCGGCTCGCGCTGTTCCCGCTGACGCGACGTTGTGCCGAGCACGCGCAGGTCGTCGCGCCCGGTGCCTCGGCTGGGATCTGAGGCTTGGCGCGGCTGCGCCTGTTCGCTCAGGCACGCGACTGTGCGGGTACCGGCGAGGCGACGCTCGGGGGTCTCACCGTAGGGGACGTGCTCGACGCGGCGGTCGAGCGTTTCGGCACTCGCCTCGCCGATGTGATCGCCTTCAGCGCTATCTGGCTGAACGGAGAGCCGGCGAGGCGCGAGATGCCGGTCGGCGACGACGACGAGGTCGCCGTGCTGCCGCCGGTGTCGGGCGGATGAGCGGGGGCGTCCTCGCTTGCGGCGCTGCGACGGCCGCTCAGGCCTTCTTCGTCTCCCAGAAGACGCGGTCGATCTCGGCGATCTGGTCGAGCAGCTTCTGGCCGACGGCGGCGTCGGTCGTCTTCTTGGCCTCACCGGCGCTCTTGGTGGCCGTCCAGAACAGGCTGTGGAGCTCGGGGTACTTCGCGAGGTGCTCGGGCTTGAAGTAATCGGTCCAGAGGACCCAGAGGTGGTGCTTGACGAGTTCGGCGCGTTCCTCTTTGATCACGATGGCCCGGTTTCTGAAGACCTCGTCGCTGGAGGCGTTGAACTTCTCCATTATGGCCTTGACCGATTCGGCTTCGATCCGTGCCTGAGCGGGGTCATAGACACCGCAGGGGAGGTCGCAGTGGGCGTGGACGGTGACCGGGCTGCTCAGGCGGTCGAGCAGGGTGAGCAAACGCGAGGTGAGGTGCATGCTTCGGCTCCTTGGTTGGTCATCGGTGGTTAGGAATCGCTCACCTTATCCCCGGGCCCCAGGCGATCGCACCAGAAAGCCGCCCCGGTGGCGCGCGGTCCACAAGCTGGGCCGGTACTCCGCCTTCGGGGCGTTGCCGCTCGTGGTCGGGGCGTTCGCGCTAAGGCGCCTGGCCCGTGTCCAGGTCGAGGGCACGAGCATGATGCCCACGCTCGCTCACGGAGACCGCCTGGTCGTCATACGGGGGGCGCGCCCCCGATGCGGCGATATCGTCGCCCTCAAGGACCCGGGCGAGCCCACGCGTCTTCTCGTGAAGAGGGTCGTGGCCCTTGCCCCTTCAGGGGTCGAGGTGCGCGGCGACAACCGGGCGGCCAGTCGTGACAGCCGGCGGTTCGGGCCCGTGGCGCCCTCCAGTCTCCTCGGCAGGGCCGTCTACCGGTACTCCCCGCCCACCAGGGCCGGTTTTCTCGGGCAGTCCGCCTCGCGCAGGGGTACGCTCGTTCCAGATGGCCCTGCACCAGAAGGATATTGACCAGCTGCTGGAACCTGAGCTGACCAGTGATCTGGAGAACGTCCCGGTGGACGAGCTGAGGACCCGCCGGGACGCGTGCCAGCGCGCGGAGGTGGCCCTCTCCTACGTGCGCCGCTTGCTCCAGGGCGAGCTCGACATCGTCGCGGCGGAGCTCGAAGCCCGCACCAGAGGTGTGCGCGGTGACACGGGGCGCCTCTTGGAGGACCTGCCGGCGATCCTGGCGGGCACCAACACCATCGCACCCATGCAGTCCCATGCCCACGAGCCCCGCCTCACGATGGCCGGGGTTGCCGAGGGGTGGACCGAGCAGTCGGAGCTCGCGCTCGAGGAGCTCGTGGTCGAGGTTCTCGCCGCTGAGGTGAAAGGTGACGAGACGCGCCAGCCGGTGCTGCCCGGCGCCAACCTGGGGGCGTTCGGCGACGAGGAGCTGCGTTCCCTGGGCGGGCTGCTGCGCTCGGCCGAGACGAGCGTCTCGATGAGGCGCAGAAGGCTGCACGACCAGATCGACCAGCTCCAGTCGACAATCGTGGAGCGGTACAAGGTCGGAGCTGCGGACCCCGACAGCCTGCTCTCGTGAAGGCCGGATGACCCCGAGCGACTCCTCCGACCGCTGGGCGGATCTCGGCGAGTTCATCAGGCAGCAACGGAACACGGCGAGGCTCTCGCTGAGGAGGCTCTCGGAGATCGCGGGCATCTCCAACCCGTACCTGAGCCAGATCGAGCGCGGACTGCGCAAGCCGTCGGCCGAGATCCTCCAGCAGATCGCCAAGGCTCTTCGCATCTCCGCCGAGACGCTGTACGTGAGGGCGGGGATTCTCGAGGACGAGCGTCGCGACGACGACGTCGTGCGCCACATCCTCATGGACCCCTACCTCGTCGAAGAGCAGCGTCAGGCACTCGTGCGGATCTACTTGTCGTTCCGGCGTGAGAACGGCGTGTCCGACACCGCCCGGGAAGAGACCCGGGCCTGATGGCGAGACTTTCACCCTAGGCTTGACCCGATGCGCAAGCTGGCTGTTCTCTCGATGCACACCTCCCCGTTGGCCCAGCCCGGTACCGGGGACGGCGGCGGGATGAACGTCTATGTCCGCGAGCTCTCCTCCGCACTTGCCCGTGGAGGCCTCACCTGCGACGTCTACACCCGCCGGTGGTCCAACGACCTTCCCGACGTCATCTCGATCGAGCCGGGCTTCGCCCTGCACCACGTGGCGGCGGGCCCACCGGCACCGGTCGCCAAGGAGACGTTGCAGGACCACGTGGAGGAGTTCACCGAATCGGTCATCGACCGCATGACCAGCCCAGCTGACAGCGTGCTCGGGGCAAGCGACATCCCGGCCGACGCCATCCACGCCAACTACTGGCTCTCCGGTCTGGCCGGTCACGCGATCAAGCACCGTCTCGGGCTGCCGCTCGTTTCGACTTTCCACACCTTGGACCGGGTCAAGGCCGAGGCGAGCCCGGAAGAGGTCGAGAGCTCTGAGCCAGGCCGGCGTGCCCAGGCGGAGGGGCAGATCATCGGATGCTCGGACGCGCTGCTCGCCTCCTGCTCGGTAGAGGTCGACCAACTGGTCGAGCTGTACGGCGCGGACCGGGACCGCGTCGAGGTCGTCCCGCTCGGGGTCGACCACGCCTTCTTCTCGCCGGGTGACCGCGCACATGCGAGACGTGCCCTGGGCCTCAAGGGCGAGGGACCGCTTCTTTTGTTCGTGGGGCGGATTCAGCCCCTGAAAGGCGCTGAGGTGGCGCTCGAGGCTTTCGACCTCCTCTGCCGGTCCGTCCCGAGCGCCCAGCTCGTCGTAGTGGGTGGTCCGAGCGGCCCGAGAGGCGAGTCGGAGGTCGCGACACTCCACGCCATGGTCGAGACGCTCGGCCACAGCGGGCGGGTGCGGTTCGTCGCCCCCCAACCACATGAGCTGCTCTCGACGTACTACCGGGCGGCAGACTGTTGCCTGGTGCCTTCGCGTTCGGAGTCGTTCGGGCTTGTCGCTCTCGAAGCCGCGGCTTGCGGCACCCCGGTGGTGGCAGCCGCGGTCGGGGGCTTGACCACGCTCGTCGAGCACGGGCGCACGGGCTACCTGGTCGAGAACGGCGACGCCGAGGCGTACGCCAAGTACGCCGGCGATATCTGCGCCGACCCGTTGTTGCAAGCTGAGCTCGGGGCGTGCGGCGCAGACATGGCGGCGGGTTACAGCTGGTCGATCACCGCGGGCCGGCTACGCCGGCTGTACGCGGATCTCACGTCGCGGTCGCTAGTCGAGTGCTGAGCTGAGCGCGATGGGGACGCGTCTCGTCGTCGTCGGCGGTGGCAAGATGGGCCACGCCCTCATAGGTGGCCTGATCCGCTCGAGCTGGGCCGTCTCCGACGAGCTGGCCGTCGTCGAGCCTCTCGCCTCGGCCCGCGCCGATCTGATCAGGCGCTTCCCCGGTGTCGTCGTCACCGACAGCGGTGTGGCGGCGGAGTCCGCCGTCCTGGCCGTCAAGCCTGCCGATGCCCAGGCCGGCTGCCGGACCATCGCAGGCTCGGGGTGCCAACGAGTGCTCTCGATCGTGGCGGGGCTCACGATCGGCCAGCTCGAGACCTGGCTCGGGCGCGGGGTCGTGGTTCTCCGGGCGATGCCGAACACGCCCGCATTGCTCGGTGCCGGCGCCTCAGCGCTCGCGGGGGGCACCGCTGTGACCGAGGACGACCTCGCTTGGGCGGAGTCGGTGCTGTCCTCGCTCGGGGTCGTCGCACGCCTGCCGGAGTACCAGCTCGACTCTGTGACCGGCCTGTCGGGCTCGGGCCCGGCCTATGTCTTCCTGCTTGCCGAAGCACTCGTCGACGCCGGGGTGAGCGAAGGCCTCGACCGGGAGGTCAGCCGACTGTTCGCCGTCCAGACACTGCTCGGCTCGGCCCGCCTGCTCGCCGAGTCCGGCGATTCGCCTGAGACCTTGCGGGCCGCGGTCACCTCACCGGGCGGCACGACGGCGGCGGGACTGCGTGTCCTCGAGGCCCACGGGTTCCGCTCGGCCGTTCTCGAGGCCGTCGCAGCGGCCTCGGTCCGCTCGCGCGAGCTGGGCCGCAGCGAGTAACCCGGCGGTCCCCAGGGGCCCTGGGCGGCTCCGATTCGGCTTCGCGGCACCTACCCACTTTGCACTTCAGCCACATTGGCGTACATTCGTGACTGGCGGAGAGGGGTGATGCATCTGTCAACGATCGAGTACGCCAAGGCAAGGTTCTCCACGGTCGCCGAAGTGGCCCGGGCACTGCGGGTCTCGAACATGACTGTGTACCGACTCATCAGCTCGGGACAGCTGCCGGCAGTGCGTGTCGGCAAGTCGTACCGGCTGCGTGACGAGGACGTCGACCGCTACCTGGCGGAGCGTTTCACAGAGGCCGGTTGAACCGAGCCCGCGCCCAGGAAGAGCGCGGGTTTGTGAGCGAGAGCACAAAGTCGTTACCATCACCCGCGATGGCCGACCGCTTCGTTCGTCGGATTCCAGAGCCGACTGTCGTCCGCCTGCCGGTGTATCAGCGCGCCCTGTTGGCGCTTTCGGCAAGCGGAGTCGAGACGGTCTCGTCAGCCGAGCTCGCGGAAGCCGCCGGGGTCAACGCGGCCAAGGTTCGCAAGGACTTGTCGCACCTTGGCACCTACGGCACGCCGGGCACCGGCTACGACGTCAACTTCCTCTTGAGCCAGGTGCGCCGTGAGCTGGGCCTCGACCGAGAATGGCAGGTCGTCATAGTCGGCATCGGCAACCTCGGGCGCGCCCTCGCGCGCTCCCAGCGCTTCTCTACGCAGAACTTCCGGGCCGTCGCCCTGTTCGACATCGATCCCGCGGCTATCGGTCAGGAGGTAGCCGGACTGCCGATCCAACCCCTCTCGGATCTGGCGAGCACGGTATCTGCCGTCACCCGGTGCATCGGCGTCATCGCGTGTCCGGCCGCGCCGGCCCAGGACGTGTGCGACCGGTTGGTCTCGGCCGGGGCACAGGCGATACTGAATTTCGCCCCGGCCATCTTGACGGTGCCGCACAACGTGCAGCTGCGCCAGGTCGATTTCTCCGTCGAGCTTCAAGTGCTCGCGTTCTACGTCGCGCACCCGGAGGCCACGGCCCTGCAGGACGACGCGTCCTTGTAGCGCGGCGGCGGCCATAGGCTGTCGCCCGAGAGAAACGAGGTAACCGCGCCGTGGCGGTCGTTGCCGTGGGTATCAACGAACGGGACGTGTCGCTCGATGTGTTCGAGCAGATCGCGATAGCCGAGCGCGACCTTCCGAAGGCCCTCCGGCTGCTTTGCGACAGCGAGCACATATCCGAGGCCGTCGTTCTCTCCACATGCCTGCGCACCGAGGTCTATGCGGTCGTCGAGCGCTTCCACGACGGCCTGGCCGACATCGAGAGCTTCTTCGGCTCGTTGGGGGGTGACATGGGAGGTGGCCTCCCGGCACTGGCGGAGGTGCTGTCCTGCTGGATCGACGACGCCGCCGTCTCGCACCTGTTCGAGGTCGCGGCCGGCATCGACTCCCCGGTGCTCGGAGAGGGCGAGGTGCTGCGCCAGGTGAAGAGCGCCGCCGAGCTCGCCCGTCGCGAGCAGGCGGCGGACAGGGTGCTCGTGCCGTTGTTCCGTCACGCGGTCGAGGCCGGCAAACGGGTACGCACCGAGACGGCGATCGCGCAGGGCACTACCTCGATCGCGCACGCGGCCGTCGCTTTGGCGGCCGGTCGCCTGGAGGGCGGCCTCGCCGGGCGGTCGGTGCTCGTCATAGGGGCGGGCGAGATGGGAGCCGGATTCTCCAAGGCCCTCGCTCTCGCCCCCGGCCCGGCCCGTGTCGTGGTGGCGAACCGTTCCGCCGAGCGCGCGACGGCGTTGGCGGCCAAGTCGGGCGCAGCCGCGGTCGGCCTGGCGAAATTGGACGAAGAGCTCGGGCGGGCCGACGTCGTGCTCACCTCCACGGCTGCGCCCGATCTTGTCCTCGACGCCGCCCGGGTGGGCCGGACGATGCAGCAGCGCCCGGGCCGGAGCCTGCTGGTGGTCGACGTCGCGGTTCCGCGTGACGTGGACCCGGCGGTGGCCGACATCGACGGCGTGAGCCTCCTCGACGTGGAGGACGTGCGGCGGTTCGCCGAGGCGCAGATGTCGACTCGACGCGCAGAGATCCCGGCCGTGCGCGCCATGCTCGACGAGGAGCTCGAGCGCTACCGGGCCTCGGCGACGGCCAGATCCGCTGCGCCCGTCGTGGCCGCTTTGCGGAACAGGGCAGAGGCGATTCGTCGCGCCGAGCTCGATCGACAGCGGGCCCGGCTCGACACGCTCGGGCCCGAGGCCCGTGAGATGGTCGAACTGGTCACCCAGCGCACGGTCGCGAAGCTCCTCCACGAGCCGACGGTGCGACTGAAGGACGCGGCCGGCTCGCCGCGGGGCGAGCGGCTCGCCGAGGCGCTGCGCAGCTTGTTCGACCTTTAGGACCTACGTGCGGACACTGCGTATCGCGACACGTGGCAGTCCCCTGGCGCTTCGCCAGGCCGAGATCGTGACCGAAGCGTTGGCCGCGGCGTTGCCAGGTCGCGCCGGGCAGATCACAACCGAGATCGTGGTCGTCGAGACGGCCGGCGATCGGCAGGCCGACCGTCCCATCGCGGCGATCGGAGGCCAGGGCGCCTTTGTCACCGAGGTCTCGAAAGCCCTGATCGACGGCCGCGCCGACCTGGCCGTCCATTCCGCCAAGGACCTGCCTTCTGGCTTGCTTGAAGGGTTGACGATCGCGGCCGTCCCGAAGAGGGCCGACCCGAGGGACGTGCTCGTGGGCCGCGCGCTCGCCGATCTCGGTCCGGGGGCGCACGTCGCCACGGGCGCCCCGCGAAGGAGGGCGCAGCTCGCCTGGTTGCGGCCGGACCTGCGTTTTGAGGAGCTGAGAGGCAACATCGCCACGCGGCTGCAAAAGGTGCCCCCCGGGGGGGCCGTCGTCATGGCCTACGCCGCGCTCGAGCGCCTCGGCCAAAGTGGCCGTGTCACAGAGGTCCTGCCCACCTCGACGATGCTCCCCCAGGTTGGCCAAGGGGCGCTGGCGCTGCAGTGCCGGGTGGATGACGAGCGCACGGCCGAGCTGGCGCGCTCGATCGACGACGTCGCCTCGCACCGCGGCCTCGACGCCGAACGGGCTTTTTTGGCCGAGCTCGGTGGCGGCTGCGAGCTGCCGGTGGGTGCCCTCGGCGTGGTGCGCCCGGACGGCGAGGTAGCCCTCGAGGGTCTCGTCGCCAGCCCGGACGGCCTGATCGTGCTCCGCCGGGCCATGAACGGCCGAGATGCGGCGATGCTCGGCCGGGCACTGGCCGCCGAGATCCGCGACCGGTGCGGAGGAGCGGAGATCCTCTCCGGCAAGGCTCTGACGCCGTGAAGGACGCCCAGGCGACCGGCCCGCTCTCAGGTTGGCGCGTGATCGTGACACGCTCGCGCGCGCAGTCGTCCAGCCTCTTGGAACTGCTTGTCGGGGCCGGCGCCTCGCCCGTGGAGGTGCCGGTGATCGAGATCGCGGACCCGCTCGACGAAGGTGCGGCACTACGGGGGGCACTGCTGCGGATCGAGGAGTTCGACTGGGTCGTGTTCACCTCCGCCAACGCGGTGGAGAGCTTTTGGCGGCGCCTCGGTGACGACAGGGCGCTCGGTGGGGCCAAGATCGCCGCCATCGGTGAGGCGACGGCCGCCGCGCTCGCCGTTCACGGCGTCGTCGCCGATCTCGTCCCGGAGCGTTTCGTCGCCGAATCGCTCGTGGAGGCGTTCCCGGGACCACCGCGGCGAGAGGCGTCGGTCCTTCTGCCGTGCGCCGCCGAGGCACGCGACGTGCTGGCGAAGGGACTTTCCGAGAAAGGCTGGCGCGTGGAGGTGGTCGAGGCCTACAGGACGACGCGACCGAGCCTTGAAGACCTTGACCTCAAGTCCGTCGAGGACGCCGATGCGGTCACGTTCACATCGCCGTCGACGGTCACCGGCTACCTCGAGCTCGTCGGGGCCGGGCGCGTGCCTCCGCTCGTGGCCTGCATCGGTCCTGTCACCGCCAGCGCCGCCATGAAGGCCGGCCTCTGTGTCGACATCGTGGCGCCCGTGCACACCGTCGACGGGCTGGTCAGCGCACTGGCGAACTGGTCGCAGCGCCACGACGCACCATTTGGCGAGCGGTAGGCTCGCCGAAATGGGCTTTCCTGCTCGCAGATTGCGGCGGCTGCGCCGGTCGCCCGCCATGCGACGGCTCGTGGCCGAGTCCCGCCTTTCGATCGACGACCTCGTGGCTCCACTGTTCGTGCGCGAGTCGATCGATGCCCCGGTGCCCATCGAGTCGATGCCGGGAGTCTCACAGCACACGGTCGGCTCCCTGGTTCTCGAGGCGAAACGGCTCTCCTCGCTCGGAATCGGGGCCCTCGTGCTGTTCGGTGTTCCCGCCCGCAAAGACCCGGTCGGATCGGGGGCGTCGGACGAGGACGGCATTGTCCAGACCGCACTCAGACAGCTCAGGGACAGCCTCGGCGACGAGATGGTGCTCATAGCCGACCTCTGCCTCGACGAGTACACCGACCACGGCCACTGCGGCCTTGTCGACGCACGGGGCGAGGTCGACAACGACGCCACGCTCGTGCGCTACGGCGAGGTCGCCGTCGCCCAGGCCGAGGCCGGTGCCCATCTGGTGGCGCCGAGCGGGATGATGGACGGCCAGGTCGGGGCCATCCGGGCGGCGCTGGACGCCTCGGGGCACGCAGAGGTCGGGATCCTCGCCTACTCGGCGAAGTACGCCTCCGCCCTCTACGGCCCGTTCCGTGACGCCGTGGACGTCACGATCGCCGGAGGCGGCGACAGGCGTGGCTATCAGCAGGACCCGCGCAACCGGCGCGAGGCCGTCTTGGAGGCGCGCCTCGATGTCGGCGAAGGCGCCGACATGGTCATGGTCAAGCCCGCGCTCGCCTACCTCGACATCATCGCCGCGGTCCGCCGAGCCGTCGACGTCCCTGTGGCCGCCTACAACGTGAGCGGTGAGTACGCCATGGTGGTGGCCGCGGCAGAACGCGGGTGGATCGACCGCCGGGCCGTGGCGCTCGAGCACCTGGGGGCCATCAAGAGGGCCGGCGCGGACGTGATCCTCACCTATTTCGCGGCCGAGGTGGCCGAGGCGCTCGGTGGCTGAAGGCCTGCCAAGCCGGGCGACCGCAGGCAGGCGCAGCTCGGAGCTGTTCGCCGAGGCATGCCGGGTGATCCCGGGCGGTGTCGACTCACCGGTGCGGGCCTTCGGTTCGGTCGGCGGCTCGCCGTACTTCGTCGCCCGTGCGAAGGGCGCCTTCATCGAGGACGTCGACGGTCGCAGACTGCTCGACTACGTCCAGTCCTGGGGGGCGTCCATCCTGGGCCACGCCCACCCCGCCGTGCTCGATGCGATCACGAAAGCCGCCTCGCGGGGCACCACCTACGGCGCCCCGACCGAAGGCGAGGTCCGTCTGGCCGAGGTCCTCACGGCGGCGGTTCCAGGTTGCGAACAGGTGCGCCTCGTGTCGTCGGGGACCGAGGCCGCCATGACGGTCATACGCCTGGCGCGGGCCGCGACCGGTCGGGACCGCGTCGTGAAGTTCGCCGGCTGCTACCACGGCCACAGCGACGCCCTCTTGGCCGGCGGGGGAAGCGGCGTCGCCACTTTGGGGCTCCCGGACTCGGCCGGCGTGCCGAAGAGCGCCGTCTCGGCCACGATCGTCGCGCCGTACAACAAGGTCCCGGCGATCGACGAATCGGTGGCGTGCGTCATCGTCGAGCCCGTGGCGGCGAACATGGGGCTCGTGGCCCCGGTCGAGGGCTTCCTCGAGGGTCTGCGCGCGGCGTGCGACCGCGCGGGCGCCCTGCTCATCTTCGACGAGGTGATCACCGGATTCCGGATCGCCCTCGCCGGAGCAACCGGGGTGCTCGGGGTGCGGCCGGACCTGTGGTGCTTCGGCAAGGTGATCGGGGGAGGCCTGCCGCTCGCCGCGCTCGGGGGCGGGCGCGACCTGATGTCGCAGCTGGCCCCGGTCGGGCCCGTCTACCAGGCGGGCACCCTGTCCGGAAACCCCCTTGCCACCGCGGCGGGCCTCGCCGTGCTCGAGCGCCTCGACGACGATGCCTACGCGGAGCTCGCGACGAAGGTCGCACGTCTCGCGGACGGGCTCAGCCGGGCGATCGGGCAAAGTGGTCTCGCGGTCCAGGTGCCCTGTTTTCGGACCCTGCTCTCGGTGTTCTTCTCCGAGGAGCCCGTGCTCGACTACGACGGCGCGGCCCGGTCCGCCCGGTCCGGGCACTACGCCACCTTCTTCAGGGCCATGCTCGCCCGTGGCGTCGCGCTCGCCCCGAGCCCGTACGAGATCGCCTTCGTCTCGCTCGCCCATTCGCCCGAGGACATCGATCGCACCGTGGAGGCGGCCGGAGACGCCGCCCTCGAGGTGGCCGACCGGACGAGCGCCTAAGGCTCGGGCACCCGGTGGGCGAGGGCGACCACGGCCCTGTACACGGCTTCGGCCGGTCCCAGCTCGTAAGGCTGCAGCAGGTTGGCCATGATCCGTAGCAGCCACTCCATGACGGGTCGGTTGTACATGCCGGTGTTGACGCACAGGCGCATCACCCCGGGCCGCGAGAGGACACCTATGAAAGCCCGGGCCACCCGGTAGTACAGGCCGTAGACGTCCTGCAGGGACTGTTCGTAACGGGCGAGCAGTCCTTCGTCGCCGGCCTCGAGGGCGTCGGCGACCGCACCTGCGGCCAGGCGGCCCGTCTCGTACGCGTAGGCGATGCCCTCGCCGTTGAACGGGTTGATGACCCCTGCCGCGTCACCTGCCACCAGGCAGTCCGGCCCGACGCGGGGCCCGACGGCGAGCCCCATGGGCAGGCGGCCACCGACCGGAGCACCCAAGCAGGACCCGGGGTCGAGGCACCACGAGGCGGGCGCCTGAGCGAGGAAGTCGTCCAGGAGCCTGGTGGTGTTCACGTGGCTCCCCCGGCCCATGGTGGACAACAGGCCCACCCCGACGTTCACGCGGCCATCTCCGAGGGGGAATATCCAGCCGTAGCCGGGCACGACCTTGCCGGTGGCGTCGCGGATGTCGAGGAACGAGTCGATGTAGTCCTCGTGGCTTCGCGGAGACAGGTAGTAGCCACGAAGCGCCATGCCCTGGGGCCAGTCACGGTTGCGCCCCGTACCGAGTGCCCGACCGAACCGGGACAGCGACCCGTCGGCCACGATCACGTACCGGGCCCGGACCTCGGTCGTGGTCGAGCGTGCCTTGTCGGCGACGATGGCGCCGCCTGCCCGGCGCAAGGGCGAGCCTTCAGGTACCGGGACCGGATCGCCCCCCGCAGCCGAGGTCCCGGTCAGCGGCATCACCGCCTCGGCACCTTGCCACACCACCGCCCCGGCCTTCTCGGCACGGGCGGCCACGAGGCCGTCCAGGTCGGCCCGGGTGACCACATAGCCGTGCGCGGGCAGCACGGGGTGCTCGGGCCAGTCCATGGCGATCGTGCGCCCATAGGCGTTGGTCCGCAGCCCCCGGTAGCGGTGATGTGCCTCCAGCTCGGACGCGAGCCCCATCTCCGCGAGCTGGTGGACAGAGCGCGGCGTGAGGCCGTCGCCGCAGGGCTTTGCCCGCGGGTAGTGCTTCTTTTCGACCACGAGCACTTCGATGCCGGAGCTCGCGAGCCAGTACGCAGCCGCGGCGCCGGCCGGTCCGCCACCCACGACCAGCACGTCGCACTCGTACCGGTCGGGACGGGGAGGCTGCAGCTGGGCCGCGGCGAGCTTGGCTGCGGTCATGGCTGCATGTTAGGAGCGGTCCGACGTGCCCGTAACCGGCCGCGCGTGGTAGAAACCCCTCCAGCATTATGGGCAGCCTCGACAGCTACCTCCCCATCTTCTTCATGATCGTGCTCGGCGTCGCGTTCGCGAGCCTTTCTTTTGCCGCGTCCAGGCTGCTCGCTCCCCAGCGCCCCACTGCCGCCAAAGAGGCGCCCTACGAATGCGGCATCGTGCCGACCCACGAACCGGCGCGCCGCTTCCCTGTGCGCTTCTACCTGGTCGCGATGGCCTTTGTCGTGGTGGACATCGAGATCATCTTCCTCTTCCCCTGGGCCGTGGACGCCCAGGGCCTCGGGCGCTTCGGCCTGGTCGAGATCCTGGTGTTCGCCGCTTCGGTGTTCGTGCCTTTCATCTACCTCGTTGCCAACGGGGCCCTCGACTGGGGCCCGCTCAAGCGGGTCCGCCCCGTCGAGTCCGATGTCGTCCGAACCTCGTCGTCGACTGTCCGCCACATCGGGCCGTCGAACGACGAAGCGGCCTAGAGCGAATCGGAGCCGGATGGGCCTCGAAAACCTCAACCACAACTTCCTCACGGGCTCGCTCGAGGAGCTCGTGAAATGGGCGCGCCGCTCGAGCGTCTGGCCGGCCACGTTCGGCCTGGCTTGCTGTGCGATCGAGATGATGGCGGCAGGTGCGGCGGATTTCGACCTGGCGCGTTTTGGCATGGAGGTCTTCCGGGGTTCACCTCGCCAGGCCGATCTCATGGTGGTCGCCGGCCGCGTGTCGCAGAAGATGGCACCTGTGCTGCGGCAGGTCTACGACCAGATGGTCGAGCCGAAATGGGTCATCTCGATGGGCGTGTGCGCCTCGACGGGCGGGATGTTCAACAACTACGCCATCGTGCAGGGCGTCGACCAGATCGTCCCCGTCGACGTCTACGCCCCCGGTTGCCCGCCCGGCCCGCAGACGCTCATCCACGCCATCTTGACCCTGCACGAGAAGATCCGCCTGGGCGAGATCACCAACCGTCGTCCCGGCGAGACCGGAGCCGGGATAGACCTCGGCTCCGAGCCGGTCCCGGCCGGTTGGGTGGCGCCTGCCTCGGCGGCCGTGCACCTGGGGACGCCCCGGTGACGGCGAGCGCCGGCGCGAGTGCCGCCGAACTGGCGGGCCTCGGCGCCGTCGCCTCGAGCGGGGCGGGCGGCCAGGACGTGCTCCACGTCACCCGCGAGCGGTACCTCGAGGTGGCCCGGGCACTCAGGGATGCCGGCTTTGAGATGTGCGCGGACTTGTGCGCGGTCGACTACCTGCGTCACCTCGACCGGCCCGTGCCCGAGAACGTGGGCGCCGAGCGCTTCGAGATCGTCGTGAACCTCGTCTCCCTAGAGCACCACCGAAGGGTCCGCCTACGGGTGCAGGTCCCCGAGGCCGACCCGGTCGTCCCCACGCTGTTCGAGGTCTATCCCGGCACCGAGAACATGGAGCGTGAGGCGTTCGACATGTTCGGGGTGCGCTTCGAGGGCCATCCCGATCACACGAGGATCCTCATGCCGGACGACTGGGAGGGTCACCCGCTGCGCAAGGACTACTCGGTGGGCCGCGTGCCCGTGCAGTTCAAGGAAGCGCCGGGTCCCCGATGACCGGCGAAGAGCTCAAGGCGGAGACCTCCGAAGGACTCCAGGAGCTGCAAGAGCGCGACGAGACCGACCCGGTCGAGCTCGCGATCGAGGAGGGGTCGCCCAGAGCCCTGCCCGAAGGTGCCGTGTTCCCACCTGGTGACATCGACGTCGAGTTCGGCGAGGACGAGACGATGATCATCAACATGGGCCCGCAGCACCCCTCGACCCATGGCGTGCTCCGCATCATGATGGAGCTCGAGGGCGAGACGGTGCTGCGGTCCAAGCCGATCATCGGTTACCTGCACACGGGCATGGAGAAGACCGGTGAGGAGCTCACCTACGTCCAGGGTGCGACGAACGTCACCCGCATGGACTACCTGTCGCCACTGCACAACGAGCTCGTGTTCTCGCTGGCCACCGAGGCGTTGTTGAACATCGAGATCCCGCCCCGGGCGATCTGGATCCGCATGCTCATGACAGAGCTCAACCGCATCTCCTCGCACGTGCTGTGGATGGCCACCAACGGCATGGACCTGGCGTCGACCTCGATGATGATCTACGGCTTTCGCGACCGCGAGATGATCCTGTCGTTTTTCGAGAAGACGACCGGCCTGCGCATGAACCACGACTACATCCGCCCCGGTGGTGTCGCCGCCGACCTGCCCGACGGGTGGGAGGACGACGTCATGTCGATCGTCGAGACGATCCCCGGGCGCGTCGACGAGTACGACGAGCTCCTGACGGGCCAGCCCATCTTCAAGCGGCGCACCGAGGGCGTCGGGGTCATCTCCCCCGAGCTCGCCATCGCCATGTCGGCCACCGGGCCGATACTGAGGGCTTCCGGAGTTGCCTGGGACCTCCGGCGGGCCATGCCCTATCTCGCTTATGACGAGGTGGACTTCGACGTCATCGTCGGCACGGTCGGCGACTCCTTCGACCGGTACGCGGTGCGCCTGAACGAGATCCGCGAGTCCTGCAGGATCGTCCGCCAGTGCGTCGAGAAGATGCCCCCCGGGGACTACAGGGCCCAGGACAAGAAGGTGACGCCGCCGCCACGGGCACGCATCGACGAGTCGATGGAGGCGCTCATCCACCACTTCAAGATCTTCACGAGAGGCTTCGAGGTCCCTGCGGGCGAGGTCTACACGGCCATCGAGTCCCCCCGCGGCGAGCTCGGCTGCTACCTCGTGTCGGACGGGTCCAACAAGCCCTACCGCATGCACATCAGGGCACCGAGTTTCGTGAACCTGCAGAGCCTGCCCCCGTTGTTGCGGGGCGGGCTGATCGCCGACGCCGTCGCGGTGATCTCCTCGGTGGACCCGGTGATGGGGGAGGTGGACCGCTGATGGCGCACCTGTCCCCGCAGAACCGGGCGAAGGCCGAAGCGGTCGTGGCCTTGTACCCGAGGCAGCGCTCCGCCCTCATACCGCTGTGCCACCTGGCCCAGGCCCAGGACGGCTGGCTCACCGAAGAGGCCATGGAGGACATCGCCGGTCTCCTCGGTTGCACCCCGGCCGAGGTCCGGGGCACCGCCAGCTTCTACGACATGCTGCACACCGAGCCGGTCGGCCGCCACGTCGTCACCGTCTGCACCAACATCGCCTGCATGCTGGCCGGCGCTTACGAGGTCCTCGACCACGCCGAGGCCTCCCTCGGGATCTCGGTCGGCCAGACGACCTCCGACGGCGAGTTCACCCTCGAGGAGGCCGAGTGCCTCGCCGGCTGCGACCACGCCCCGTGCGTGCAGGTGAACAGCCGCTTCTTCGGCCCCGTCGACCCCGAGGGGTTCGACGCGTTGACACAGGACCTGCGTGCGGGACGTCTCGAAGAGACCGTACCTGCGCACGGGATCCTGAGCAGGGTCGAGCGCAGCGTGGTCCTGCCCGCCCGCGAGGCGAGCTCTCAGGCCCCCTCCGGCCCTCCGCCGGGAGGCGCCAAGGCTCCCGGGACGGTGGCCGAGTGATCACCACCGCACCTCGGATCGTCACCTCACGGGTCGGCCTCGCCGACTCGTTCACCCTCGAGCGCTACCTGGCCACGGGCGGCTACGAAGGCTTGCGCAAGGCGGTCTCGATGGCTCCGGCGGACGTCGCCGCCGAGGTCAACAAGGCGAGCCTGCTCGGACGGGGCGGCGCCGGGTTCCCGGCGGGGCGCAAGTGGTCGATGCTGCGCAAGGCCGCGACGACCTATCTCGTCGTGAACGGCGACGAGAGCGAGCCGGCGACCTTCAAGGACCACATGCTGATCGAGAACGACCCCCACCAGATCATCGAGGGGACGGCGATAGCCGCCTATGCGACCGGCGTGGCCCAGGCGTTCATCTACTGCCGGGGGGAGTTCGCCCTCGGTTTTGAGCGCCTGCAGCAGGCGTGCAACGAGGCTTACGCCTACGGAGCGCTCGGCGCCGACGTGCTCGGCAGCGGCTACGCCCTCGACATCGTCATCCACCCCGGCGCCGGCGCCTACATCTGCGGCGAGGAGACGGCGCTGTTGGAGAGCCTCGAGGGAAAGCGCGGCTTCCCCCGGATAAAGCCGCCCTATTTCCCGGCCGCCGTGGGCCTTTACGGCGAGCCCACGGTCGTCAACAACGTCGAGACGGTCTCCAGCCTGCCCTGGATCGTGACCCACGGGGGCGACGCCTTCGCCGCCCTGGGCGAGGGGTCCTCGACCGGTACGCGGCTGTTCGCCCTTTCCGGGCGCGTCGAGCGTCCCGGGTGCTTCGAGATCGAGATGTCCAAGACGACCTTCCGGGACCTCATCTTCGACCCCTCGCTCGGTGGCGGCATACCCGGGCGAAAGGAGTTGCGGGCCTTCATCCCCGGCGGCGTCTCTTCTCCCTGGTTCGGGCCCGAGCAGCTGGACCTGGGGCTCAACCAGGAGGCTGTGGGCCAGGCCGGCTCGATGCTCGGGTCCGGCTCGGTCGTGGTGATGGACTCCGACACCTGCCCCGTCCGGGCCGCGTGGCGTATCGCCCGGTTCTTCAACCGCGAATCCTGCGGCCAGTGCACTCCGTGCCGTGAGGGCAGCGGCTGGATCGAGAAGATCATGCACCGGCTCGAGAACGGGCTCGGGCGCGAGGAGGACATCGCCCTCGTGCTCGACGCCTGCGACAACATCTCACCCGGCCTCACCTGGCCGCCCAAGCAGACGACGATCTGCGTGTTCGGGCCTTCCATCCCCCCTTCCATCGTCTCTGTCGCCAAGATGTTCCCCGACGAGCTGCTCGTGCACGTGAAAGAGGGCGGTTGCCCGTTCCCCGCCGATGTGGTGCGCCGTGGCTGACATCGTCCAAACCCCACCGGAGATCTCCATAACTGTCGACGGGCGCGTCGTCAAGGCCGACAAGGGCGAGCTCATCATCTCGGCCGCCGAGCGGGCAGGGGTCTTCATCCCGCGCTTTTGCTACCACCCGAGGATGAAGTCGGTCGGCATGTGCCGTATGTGCCTTGTCGAGGTGCAAGGGCCCCGGGGCCCGAGCCTGCAACCGGCGTGCTTCGTCGAGGTGGCCGAGGGACAGGAGATCTTCACCGAGTCCGAGGCCGCCCGCAAGGCTCAAGAGGGCGTGCTCGAGTTCCTGCTCCTCAACCACCCCCTGGACTGCCCTGTGTGCGACAAGGGGGGAGAGTGCCCCCTGCAGGACCAGGCGATGTCTCACGGGCCCGGGGAGAGCCGGTTCGTGGAGGAGAAGCGGCACTGGGCCAAGCCGATCGAGATCGGCCCGCTCGTGCTGCTCGACCGCGAGCGCTGCATCCAGTGCGCCCGCTGCACGCGTTTTGCCGCAGAGGTGGCCGGCGAGCCCTTCATCGACTTCGCGGAGCGCGGCGACAACACCGAGGTCGCCATCTTCCCCGGCGAGCCCTTCGTCTCGTACTTCGCAGGCAACACGGTCCAGATCTGCCCGGTCGGGGCGCTGACCGCCGCCCCTTACCGTTTCAAGTCCCGCCCTTGGGACCTCGAGCAGGTCGAGACGACCTGCACGACCTGCTCGGTCGGCTGCCGCATCGTCGCCCAGTCGTCGGCAGGCGCGCTCGTGCGCTACCTGGGAGTCGACTCAGAACCGGTGAACCAGAGCTGGCTCTGCGACCGGGGCCGCTACGGCTTCGAGGCGGTCGAGGCGCCCGAACGTCTCACCCAGCCGCTCGTGCGATCCTCGACCGGTTTTGTCCCGGCGACGTGGAACGAGGCGCTCGGTGCCGTCGCCGACAAGGTCCTCGAGGCACTCGATGCCTCCGGCCCGGCGGCGCTCGGTTTCGTCGGGGGCTCGAGGCTCGCCAACGAGGACGCCTACGCCTGGGTGAGGCTCGCAAAGGGCGTCATCGGCACTGACAATTTCGACGCCCAGCTCGGCGACGGGCTGCCTGCCGAGCTCGTGGCGAGCCTGCCCCGCGCCACGATCGCGGAGACGCTCGCGGCGGGCACGGTCATCGTGCTCGCCGGGGATCTGCGTGAGGAGCTGCCGGTTCTGCACCTGCGCCTGCGCGAGGCCGCCGCGAACGGGGGCCTTCGCATCATCGACTGCTCACCGGTCGCGACAGGCCTCGGGCCCGTGGCGACCTGGATGCCTTACAAGCCCGGCGGGGCCACCGAGCTCGCCCGGCGCCTGGTGGCCACAGAGCCCGGGGAAAGAGTCGTCGTCGTGCTCGGTCGCCCGTCTCTGGCCGAGTCACCGGACGACGTCGCCGCCGCGGCGGCCGTGCTCGCCACCGCCTGGCCCTCCGCCCGCTTCCTCTCGGCGTTGCGGCGCGCGAACGTGCACGGAGCGATCGACCTCGGGTGTGCCCCTGGGCTGCTTCCGGGGCGCGTGAGGCTCGAGGAGGGACGGGCGTTCTTCCGCGAGCAGTGGGGCTCGGCGCCCGAGCACCGCGGCCTCGACACCGCCGGGATGCTCGAGGCTGCAGCATCAGGGGAGCTCAAGACGCTCGTGCTTGTCGGCGCGGACCCGCTGTCCGACTTTCCCGATCACGATCTGGCTCAAAGAGCCCTCGAGCGTGTCGATTTTCTGGTTGCGGTGGAGACCGCCCTCAACGCCTCATCGGTGCACGCGGACGTCGTGCTGCCTGCGGCCGGGTACGCCGAGCGCGGGGGCACCACCACGAACCTCGAAGGTCGCGTCACACGGCTCGCCGCCAAGGTCGTGCCTCCGGGGGTGTCGCGGGCGGACTGGGTGATCGCGGCGGAGCTTGCCGACCGCTTGGGCGCCGATCTCGGCTTCGAGTCCCTGGAAGGGGTCTGGGCCGAGATCGAGAGGATCTCCCCGACGCACTCCGGCTGCACCATGGGCGCGCTCTCGGCGCCCGGTGCGCTCGACGGCATCGTCGTCCCCATTCGGCCAGAGTCGGTGCAGCTCACCCGGCGCCTGTTGCTGCTGGACCCGATCGCGACACCCGGGATCGACTCGGTCGAGGAGCAGGGCGCGCCGCTCACCACGGGCGCGGCCATGTCGCCGGGCGTGGAACCGGCCCCGGGACAGCCGCCCTTTGGCGGGGACGAGGACGTCTTCGAAGAAGGCGAGAGCCTTTATGAAGGCGAGGGACCCGAGGACGAGGACAGCGGCGGAGAAGAGGTGGCGCCGCGGGCCGGGGGCGCCGCTGAGACCGCGAGGCCAAGGTCGTTGAGGTTCGACCCGGGTGCGTGGGCGGCTCCGGTGCCGCTCGCGACCGGCGACGAGCACCGCTGGCGTCTTGTCGTTCGGCGCGCGCTTTACGACCACGGGACCCTCGTCCAGTCCGCCGAGTCGCTCGCGCCCCTGGTCCGGTCCCAGGAGCTGCGTGTCTCGCCCCAGGCCCTGCGCGAGCTCGGTGTCGAGACCGGCGACGAGGTCAGGGTCCGTTCGGGCCGCGGCGAGATCGTGGTCGCGGCCGTGGGCGACCGCGGTGTGCCCGCCGGCGTGGCCTTCCTGCAGTTCAACGCCGCCCCGGTCTACGACGCGAGCGCCTCCGCGCTCGTCGACTGGTCCGTCCCGGCTGTCGAAGTCGACCTGGAGAAGGTGACCTGATGCCCGACCCGCTGTTCTCCCACGGAGTCGACCTCGGCGCCGTCGTCATCGTCCTGGTCAAGGTCATCGTCGCCTTCGCGACCCTGCTCGTGACGGTGATGCTCGCCATCTGGTTCGAGCGCAAGGTCATATCCGACATGCAAAACCGCGTGGGGCCGAACCGTGCAGGCCCCTACGGGATTCTCCAGACCCTCGCCGACGGCATCAAGCTGTTCTTCAAAGAGGACCTGCTGCCCGAGAAGGCGGACCGGTTCGTGTTCCGGTTGGCGCCGTCCCTGGCACTGCTGCCGGCCCTATTGATCTTCACGATCGTCCCGGTGGGCGGCGTGGTGACCATCGCCCACCACGTCGTCGAGCTGCAGGTGGCCGACCCGCCGATCGGCATCCTGTTCATGCTCGCTCTGTCGTCGGTGTCGGTCTACGGGACGATGCTGGCCGGCTGGTCGTCCGGCTCGAAGTACCCGCTCCTCGGATCGATCCGGGCCTCCGCGCAGATGATCTCCTACGAGGCCGCCATGGGCCTGACCATCGCCATGGTGGTCGTGGTCACCCACGGTCTGTCGACTCGGGCGATCGTGGACTCCCAGGCGGCCAGCTTCTTCCACTGGAACATCTTCCGCCTCGGCATCCTGCCCTTCCCGCTGTTCGCCGTGGCCGTGACCGCCGAGCTCAACCGCCCGCCCTTCGACCTCACCGAAGGCGAGCAGGAGCTCGTGGGCGGGTTCCACACCGAGTACTCGTCACTGCGTTTCGCGCTGTTCTACCTGGCCGAGTTCATGAACACGATCACCATGTCAGCCGTCATGGTGACGCTGTTCTTCGGTGGACCGGACGGCCCCGGGTTCCACTTCGTCCGTTGGCTGTGGCCGATCCTGTGGTTCGCCGGCAAGACGGTCGTGTTCATGTACGTCTACGTCTGGGTCCGCGCGGCCCTGCCCCGGCTCCGCTACGACCAGCTCATGGAGCTCGGCTGGAAGGTCCTCATACCGCTCTCGCTCGGATGGCTGCTCGTCGTCGCGGCTTTCCGGATCGGAACGGCCTGGGGCATCGGAGTCTTCGTCGGCTTCGCGGTCGTCGGCGTGGCCTTTTGGCAAGCTGTCCTCGTGGGGCGTGGGCGCCGCGAGGCGCTCGAGGAGAGCTCGCCTTCTAGAAAGCGCCCGGTGGCCGATTCCTATCTTCGGGCGGTGCCTGAGCCCGACGGAGGTGGATGATGGCGCGAAAGCCCCGCCAGAAGGCCTCGCTCGGGTTCTTCGGTGGTTTCGCCGTGACCATGAAACAGGTCGGCGAACCGAGGGTGACCACGCCCTATCCCGGCGAGAAGGTGGCCAAACCGCCGCGCCTGCACGGCCGCCACGTCCTCAACCGCTACGAGGACGGGATGGAGAAGTGCATCGGCTGCGAGTTGTGCGCGGCCGTCTGCCCGGCCGACTGCATCTACGTGCGCGGCCTGGACAACCCGGTCGACGCCCCGGTGTCGCCGGGCGAGCGTTACGGGTTCGTCTACGAGATCAACTACCTTCGCTGCATCCACTGTGACCTGTGCGTCGAGGCCTGCCCGACCGAGGCGATCACCGAGTCGAAGATGTTCGAGTTCTCCTTCACGAACCGCTCCGACGCCATCTACACCAAAGACGAGCTGGTGGTCGACGAGGACGGACTGCCGCGCCAGCTCGCCTGGGAGGACTGGCGACCGGGCGAGGCCGACTACACCTCGGGCTGGATGAGAGCGACCTCGCCGTCGGGCGCTGTCGAGTACGAAGGCAGCGTGCAGTGGTCCGCCGAGCTCGGTTATGGAACCCGCGCCCCCGAGGGCGGACAGAGCGGCAACCGTGACGACGAGGCAACGGGGAACATCTCGGTCCGGACCGTCGAGAGGGACAAGATCTCGCGGCGTTTCGGGGGCAAGGTACGCGGCACATGACCCTCCTCGCGGCCACCATCCCCGACGCCGTCACTTTCGTGATAGCCGCGGCCATCTGCGTGCTGGGCGCGCTCGGCGTCGTGCTGTCGCGCAACCCGGTCCATTCGGCCCTCATGTTGGTGATGACGCTGTTCGGCGTGGCCGTGCTGTTCGTCGAGGAGGATGCTCAGTTCCTGGCGGCGGTGCAGGTCATCGTCTACGCGGGGGCGATCGTCGTGCTGTTCCTCTTTGTGATCATGCTCCTCGGTGTCGACCAGAAAGAGGCCATCGAGCGCGATCCCCTCCCGGCCCAGCGACCTGTGGCCATCTGCGTGGGGATCCTCGTGCTCGCAGAAGTGCTCCTCTTGGCCCGGGGCCACTGGCCCACAGGCGCGCGGTCGGTGAGCGGCGCCATCGGGAGCCCGGCCGACAACGTCGGGCTCATAGGGCGTTCCGTCTTCACGACCTACCTGCTCGCCTTCGAGGTGACCTCGGCGCTGCTCGTGGTCGCCGTCATCGGCGCCGTCGTTCTCGCGCGCCGGCCCCGTCCGGCGCTCGGCGGGAGCGCGCCTGCGACCGGGCCGGCCGTCGAGCCGGACGGCGACGACGAGGACCCTGACGACACCGAGCCGGACGGCGGCGAGGCCGGGACGGCGGAGACCGTGAGCAGCGCCGCCGCGCAGGCAGAAGACGAGCTCGCATCCCCGGAGGTCCCCGGGCCATGACCATCGCCGCCTCCTGGTACCTCACTTTGGCCGCGGTGCTGTTCACCATCGGCGCCATCGGCCTGCTCGTGCGGCGCAACGTGCTCGTGATGTTCATGTGCGTCGAGTTGATGCTCAACGCCGCCAACCTGACGTTTGTGACCTTCGCCCGCCGGCTCAACGACATCGCAGGTCAGACTGCGGTCTTCTTCGTGCTCGTCGTGGCGGCGGCCGAAGTTGTCGTGGGCCTCGGGATCATCGTCTCGATCTACCGCCGCCGGCCCGGCGCGACAGCCGACGACGTCCACGGGATGAAGGGCTGACCTCGGATGCTCCGCGTCGTCTACCTCGTCCCTTTGCTGCCGCTCGCCGGCTTCGTGATCCTCCTGTTCGCTGGGCGCAAGCTCGGAAACCCGCTCGCCGGCTGGCTCGCGACCTTCATGGTGGCGGCCTCGTTCGTGGTCACCGTCGTGGTGTTCGCGGGTCTGTTCCGCCTGTCACCGGGATCACGCTCGTACACCCAGACCTGGTTCACATGGATAAACGCGGGGCATCTGCACGTCACGATGGGCCTGCTCGTCGACCCGCTCTCGATGACCATGGCGGCGTTCGTGACCGGCGTGAGCGCCCTCATCCACCTCTACTCGATCGGCTACATGGAGCACGACGAGGACTTCCCCAAGTTCTTCCTGTACCTGAACCTGTTCGTCGCCGCGATGTTGCTTCTCGTGCTGGCGGACAACTTCCTCCTGTTGTTCCTCGGCTGGGAGGGCGTCGGCGTCTGCTCGTACTTCCTCATAGGTTTCTGGTTCGAGCGCGACACCGCCTCGAGCGCCGCCAAGAAGGCGATGATCTTCAACCGCATTGGTGACGCCGCCTTCCTCGTGGCCCTCTTCCTCATCTACGAGCGCACGGGGAGCCTCGCCTACCACACGGTCTTCGCCAACCTCGCGAACGTCGGGGAGCCCTCCCTCGTGGCGATCGGGGTCCTGTTGTTCGCGGGCGCCGTCGGCAAGTCGGCCCAGATCCCTCTTTACCCATGGCTCGCCGACGCCATGGAGGGCCCGACACCGGTCTCGGCTCTCATCCACGCCGCCACGATGGTCACCGCCGGTGTCTATCTCATGTGCCGGATCAATCCGATCCTCTACAGGGCGCCAGACGCGGCTCACGTCGTGGCCATCGTCGGGGCTGCGACGGCACTGCTGGGGGCGACGATCGCCTGCGCCCAAAACGACATCAAGAAGATCCTCGCCTACTCGACGATCTCACAGCTCGGCTACATGTTCCTCGCCGCGGGCATCGGCGCCTACGACGCAGCCATATTCCTCATGCTCACCCACGCCTTCTACAAGGCTCTCCTGTTCCTCGGCGCCGGCTCGGTGATACACGCCATGAACGACGACCAGGACGTGAAGACGATGGGGGCACTCGCGCGCCTGATGCCGATCACGGCCGTGACGTTCCTCATCGGCTGGCTCTCGATCGGCGGCGTCCCGGTGCTCTCGGGCTTTTGGTCCAAGGGCGACGTGCTCTTGAACGGCTACGGCTTCAGCCCGGCGCTGTGGGCGGTGGGCGCGTTGACGGCCGTGCTCACGGCTTACTACCTCGGTCGCGCCTACCTGCTGGTCTTCCGGGGTGAGCAGCGGTGGGTCGAGGGCCGCAAGACCGCCGACGCCGCGGCCTTGCACCCCCACGACCCGAGATGGGTGATGTCGCTGCCCCTTGTCGTGCTCGGGGCCCTCTCGGCTGTCGGAGGCCTGATCAACCTGCCGATCCACCCTGACCTCGACTTCCTCGACCGTTGGCTGAGCCCGGTGTTCGCCTCGCGTCTGTTCCAGCACCACTTCGGACTCGGCGGCGTGTGGACCTTCGCCCTGGTCGACGCCGCCCTCGCCCTGCTCGGCGTGGGCCTCGCGGTCGCCGTCTGGGGCGCCGCTTCGGAGCGGCCCGCCTTCGAGCCGGTCCTGCTCCAGCGCGCCTGGTACATCGACTGGGCCTATGACAGGTTCATCGCCCGCCCCTCGACCATCGTCGCCACCGAGACCGCGTCGGTCCTCGAGGCCAAGGGGATCGACGGAGCCGTGAACGGCTTCGCCTGGCTCGTGCGCTCGACGGGCCGACACGTGCGCAAGCTGCAGACCGGTTACGTGCGCAACTACGCCCTGGGCCTTTCCGCCGGCATCGTGCTGATACTCGCCTATGTGCTGACGAGGGCGTCATGACGGGCTCGTTCCCCTACCTCACGACCCTCATCCTCGTGCCGGCGGGGGCGGCGGTCGTGGTCGCCCTCATCCCCAAGGCCCAACGCCGCGCCGTGCAGCTGGTCGGCTTCGTAACCGCTCTCGCGGTGCTCGGGATCGCCTCGGCGGCGACGGTGGCCTTCACCGCGGGCGACGGCGGCTACCAGTTCGTGTCCACCCATCAGTGGATTCCCGCCTTCGGGATCTCCTGGAACCTCGGCATGGACGGCATCTCGCTGTTCCTCGTGCTCATGACCGCGCTCCTGTTCCCGATCGCTCTCGCGGCCTCCGCCGACAGGGCGGGCGACAAGTCGTTCGTCGCCTGGATCCTCGTGCTCGAGGCCGGCTGCCTCGGTGGCTTCCTCGCCATCGACCTGCTGCTGTTCTTCGTGTTCTTCGAGCTCACCTTGGTGCCGGTCTACTTCTTGATCGCCGGCTGGGGACACGAAAGGCGCGGCTATGCGGCCGGCAAGTTCTTCCTGTACACCCTCGGTGCTTCCGCCTTCTTGTTCGTCGGGATCCTGGCCCTGGTCGCCATCCACTCCTCCCAGACCGGCGTTACGACCTTCGACGTGCGGGCCCTGGCCGACACGCACCTGTCGGGGACCGCCGGCGTCCTGCTGTTCCTTGCCTTCACCGCCGCCTTCGCGGTGAAGATGCCGCTGTTCCCGTTCCACACGTGGTCTCCGGACGCCTATCGGGAGGCGCCGGCGGCGGGCTCACTGCTGCTCGCCGGAGTCATGGCGAAGCTCGGCGCCTACGGCATCATCCGTTTCGACCTCGCCTTGTTCCCGAGGGCCGTCGTGACGTTGGCCCCGCTCTTGATCGCTCTCGGCGTCATAGGCATCATCTACGGCGCCATCGTGGCCGCGGTCGAGCGCGACCTTAAGCGCCTCGTCGCCTACTCGTCGCTCGCGCACCTCGGCTTCATCGTGATCGGGGCTTTCGCCCTGAGCCGCGAGGCGCTCACCGGCGCCGTGCTGCAGATGATCAACCACGGCCTCTACACCGCAGCCTTGTTCATCCTCATCGCCATCCTCTACCGGCGACTGGGCACCTTCTCGGTAAAGGAGATGCGTGGACTGCAACGGCGCGTGCCCGTATTGGCGGGAGTGTTCACGCTCGTCATGCTCGCCTCGATAGGCGTGCCCGGCCTGAACGGCTTTGTGGGGGAGTTCCTGATCCTCGCGGGCACGTTCCTCACCCATCGCTGGTGGGCCGTTGTGGCCACCGCCGGCGTCGTTCTGGCGGCGGTCTATCTCTTGTGGGCCTACCAGCAGGCCTTCCACGGCAAGCCCTCCGTCGAGCCGGGTGCGATACGCGACCTGTCCTGGCGTGAGGGGCTCACCCTCGCCCCGCTCGTCATCTTGATAGTGCTGCTCGGCATCTTCCCCGGCCCGCTGCTCAGCCGGATCGGCCCGTCGGTCACCCGGGTCGTCACCCATGTGGAGGCGGTGGCCCACCAGCGCCCGCCGGAGATCGGGTCCTCGGGCGTCGCCCTACGGCCGGGCGGGGCAAAGCCATGAGCCTGATCGCCACCTTCTCGCTCCTGTCGAGCGTCGTGCCGGCGAGCTTCGTCACGCCTCACGTGAACTACGTGGCGGTCCTTCCCGAGCTGATCCTCATCGGGGGCGCCCTCGTGCTGCTCGTCTCCGGCCAGCTCGTGTTCACCAAGGTTCCGACGGCCTTCTACTCGATCGGCTCGGGCGTGATCGGCGTCGCGGCACTCGTCGCTTCGCTCGTCATCTGGCACGACGTGCAGGCGCGTGGGCCGTTCACGACGATCGCGGACTCGGTCGCCGTCGACGGCTTCTCCATCGCCTTTCTCGTTCTCGTGTCGTGCATCCTGATCGTCTCCTCCGCCATTGCCAACGACTTTCTCATTCGCGAGGGGATCGAAGGACCGGAGTACCACGTGCTGGCGCTGCTGGCCGGGTCGGGCGCCATGCTCATGGCCTCGGCCAACGACCTGATCCTCATCTTCGTGGCCCTCGAGATCATGTCGATCCCGCTCTACATCCTCGCCGGCATGGACTCGAGGAGACGCTCGTCGGGCGAGGCGGCCATGAAGTACTTCGTCCTCGGGGCGTTCTCCTCGGCCGTGTTCGTCTACGGCATCGCTCTCGTCTACGGGGCGACAGGGTCGACCAACCTCCCCCAGATCGCCTCCTACCTGAGCACCAACATCGTCACCTCCAACGGTGTGCTCCTAGCGGGGCTCGGTCTGCTGCTGGTCGGCTTCGGCTTCAAGGTGTCGGCCGTGCCCTTCCACATGTGGACGCCGGACGTCTACCAGGGCGCCCCCACTCCCGCGACGGGGTTCATGACCGCCATCGCCAAGGCCGGCGGCTTCGCGGCACTGCTGCGCGTCTTCTTCTCCACCTTCGGGACGCTGCGCACCGACTGGCAGCCGGTCCTTTGGGTGATGGCGATCGTCACCTTGCTGCTCGGTGCCATCCTCGGTCTCGTACAGCGCGACGTGAAGCGCATGCTCGCGTACTCCTCGATCAACCACGCCGGGTTCATACTCGTCGGCCTCGCGGCTGCGACCGCCAAGGGCATCTCCGGGAGCGTCTACTACGTCTTCGTCTACGCCTTCTTGGTGCTCGGGAGCTTCGCTGTCATAACCGTCGTAGGGGGCAAGGGCGACCACGACCACGACCTCGACGCCTACCGCGGCCTCGGTCGTCGCCAGCCGGTGCTGGCGCTGGCTTTCGCGGTGCTGCTGCTCGGCCAGACCGGGATCCCCTTCACGACGGGCTTTTTCGCGAAGCTGTACGTCATCTCGGCCGCGGTGAAGGCCCACTCGTACGCGCTGGCGGTGATCGCCATGCTGTCGGCGGCCATCGCCGCCGCGTTCTACCTCCGCCTCGTCTTCCTCATGTACGGCGTCCGGCTCCTCGGAGGGACGCAGAGCGACGAGGGCTCGCTAAAGCTGCCTGTGACGGGCGACCAGGGGGAGGATCTGGAGCCGGCCGATGCGGCGCCCCGCAAGGTCAACCTCGGACCGGTGAGCGTGCCCGGCCCGACGGCGGTGGCGATCTTCGTCACCGTTGCGGTCACGGTGGTGTTCGGCATCTGGCCCGCCCCGTTGGTCGACTTCGTCAAGGCGGCCGGCTTCCTCTTCTGATCGCCCGGCCGGGCGCTGTGTCGGCGGGGCCCTCGAAGGTGCCCAAAGCGGCTAGCTACGGGTGCACGCAGCCGTCGCCGAGCGGGACGACTGCGGGCGAGGACGACGGGGCTCAACGCGAGTTGACGGCCGCTTCCTCGACGTCGTTTGCGGCGCTGGGACGCTGGAAGAACCTCCCGACGAGGGGGAGCTCCCAGAACGACTCGGCCCGCGCGATGGCAAGTGCCATGGGAAGGGTGTTCTCGGCCGCGTCCCACACCACGTATCTCGGCAGCCACTTGGGGCCGAACTTGGCGTTGAAACGCCAGAGCGACTCGATCTGCATCGAGTCCGACATGCGCCGGAGAAGCCATCGTTGGATGCCGCCCCCGTCCTCGCCGGCGACGATCGCCCGCATGGTGGCGAAGTTCAGCCCGAGGTGCTCGTCACCACAGTCGCGCAGCCGCTCGATCGTGCGCACGATGATGAAGTCGAGCAGCCCGTTGGGGTGATCATCCTGGTCGCGGCGCATCAGGTCGAGCGAGTAGCCGGCGATGCCGAAGGCGGGGACGAACTGGCAGAACGCCACCGGGTGGCCGTCGGGGCTGTGCGCGACCGCGAGCAAAAGGCCCTGGTCACGGGCGTCGAATATACGCCCGAGCGTCATGGAGAAGCCCCGTTCCACCTCGCCACGGCGCCTTTGCACCATGACGGCCCTGAGGGCGTCCGCGAGCTCGCCCTCGACATGGGCCGGGTCGTGGAACGAGATGGTGTAGCCGTGGTTGGCGATCCTGTTCACCGCCTGGCGCAGTCCTTTGCGGGAGCCGCCTTCCAGCGAGAAGCTCCGTACGTCGACGACGCCCTCGTCACCGATGTAGCGCTCGTGCATGCCCGAGCGTCTGTAGACGCCGAGCCACTCCTCGCCGGCCCCCAGCACGGCCACCGACCAGCCCTGTTCGTCGGCGAAGCGGCGGAAGGCCGACCAGAGCTCGTCACGTTCTTCGGGCTCGCAGATCGGGTCGGGCGAGACGAGGCAGATCCCGCCGTAGATGGCGTAGGCGACGAGTCCGTCGCGGTCGAAAAAGGCCTGCTTGTCGCTGCGCAGGGCGAAGTAGTCGAGCGTGCCGGCGCCGAGGCGGCGGACTATGTCGGCGGCATGCTCGGTGGTGTCGGTGCGAACGCTCGAGCGGTGCCGGTCTACGACGGGCCGGAAGGCCAGCACCAGCGCCACCGCAGCCAGACCGAGGCCGACAGCCAGCAGGGCAGGGTACAAGAAGGCATCGACCCGGGGATTGAGCGCCACCGTCCTGACGCCGACGAGACGCCCGGCGGTGGCCCACCAGGCCTGGTCCCAGGTGATCGGGCGACCGCCACGATGGGCCGGGATGACGCTCCACAGGACCGTCGCGCCGATGATGGTGACCCCGACGACGCCACCGAGGAGCGTGGTGAGGCCTGCTCTGAGCGAAGGAAGGTCGAAGCGTGCCCGGAAGGAGCCTCTCGCCCACCAGAGCACTGCCACGAGCACGAGGGCCGCGATGGACTGGACGACCTCGCCGTGGCGGATCAGGTGAAGCGCCACCGTGCCGGCGAGCAGACCGATGGCCACGAGCCAAGCCAGGCGCTGACCTCGTCTCACGCCGCGGGCGACTGCCAGGAGCCCGACACCGGCGAGGGCCACCAGGGCTCCTGCGGCCTCGCTCACCCCGAGCGGGATGTAGCCGAGCAGGGGGTGCAACCGCCCCCGTACCTGGGGGGGAACGACCGCCGACACTAGGTCGGCCAGTCCGAGGACGGCGATCCCGGCTGCTATGAGGCGCCGCACCCGCCTCAGGCTGCGGGCGGAGTCGGTGACCTGTGGCCACACGCGCCCGCCCGGGAACGACGCCACCACTTCCGGCTCGCCGCAGTCGCGCACGAGGCGCCCGGCCGCGAATCGTTCCAGGACCGTCACCGGGCGCAGGTACCTGCGTGCGAGCAGGAGCCTCGCGTGCACCTCCGCACCTCCCTCGATCTCGACCCATGAGACCTGCTGGAGGTGGACGAACACCGGGGGCAGGCCGAGGCGCGAGGCCCGTTCCTCCACGACCTCGCCGCAAGCGCCGGAGTTCGCATAAAAGCCCGTGCCGACCCGCGCGAGCTCGGGCTGGAGCGTGTGGCCCGTGACCAGTCCGGTGCCTCCGGCGGCGAGGATCGGGCGGGTGGCTTCTCGAGCCCTGTCATTGGCGTGGTGGGCCGCGGGCCCGAGCAGCGATCGACCGGCGGAGTGCCAGACCCGGTGATTGACTACGGCGAGCACGATCCCGGCCACGATCACCTCGGCCACGAGGCTCAGGGCGAGGCCGAGAAGGCGGGACGAGAACGGCTCGAGCCTCTTCGGCATGCCGAATATCCACCAGTCCGGGAGCCGCGCGAACAGGGCCACCGCGATCGGGACCGCCAGCCACCACAGCCACCGGACGATGCGGCGGTAGGTGAGGCGCGAGGCCACGAACCGGGGCAGGCCCGAAGGATCGGCCAGACGGTTTATGCCGTCGAGCCACGGTGAGCTCGAGCCGGCCAGCGCGGGCAGGATCTCCGCCACGGCGTGTTGGCCGAGGGGGGTGTCGCGCGGGTCGGTCGGGTCGACGAAGGCGTTGCGATCGTCGAAGCGCCACCCCGGCTCGATGCAGACGCGTTTGGGCCCTTCGGCTGTCGCCACCTCGAGCTGGGCCGAGAGGGCGACCTCGAAACCGGCTTCGACGACGGCGGCGTTCGCCGCCGGGTCATAGAGCACGGCCCGATCGCGGTTGCCGGGAAGCAGGATGGCCCGCCGGTTGACGTCTGCCGCGAGATAGCCCGAGAGCGCCTGGCGCAGTTCCTCGTGGGCACCGAGTGCCGCCGCCGGGTCACCTGCGGGCGGCACCAGCAGATCGAAGGCGTTGCCGGCGACGACGAGGGCGCCCGGGCCTTCGCTGCGCTCGAGCGCGCGGGCGAGCTCCACCGACGCCGAGCCCGACGACTGCGTGCGCTTGGCGCCGAGGAACAGGTCGCTCACCACCATCACCCGCCAACCGACGGGGACCGCCAGGTTGACGACGGTGACGTGCTCAGGCATGTGTGCTCCATTGTGACAGCCAACCCGCTCGGCGGTCGGTAGGGTTGGCGACCAGTGCCGGTGGGGCCGAGGTCCAGCTCGTCGTGAGCAGGCCGGTGTTTGGGGGCGCCGGACGAGGGAGGGCGACGATGAGCGACGCGAGCGGGGACTCAGGCCAGGGGCATGTCGCCGCCATCGAGGACTACCTGGCCGAGCTTCGGACCTTCCCGCCGCCCGAGGGCTTCGCCCGCTCGGCGCTCGTGTCCGACGGGAACATCTACGCCGAGGCCGAGGCGGACCCCGAACAGTTCTGGGCTGATCAGGCAAGGGCGTTGACCTGGTTCGAGCCTTGGGACCAGGTGCTCGACTGGCAGCCGCCCTTCGCCAAGTGGTTTCTCGGTGGCCGGATGAACGTGGCCTTCAACTGCCTGGACCGCCACGTCGAGGCTGGGC
>Ga0181520_10002587_pt1 | contig 33271 bp, 38 predicted proteins | sample PEATcosm2014_Bin_29_FD_132451 | JGI IMG/M metagenome (GOLD analysis project Ga0181520, IMG submission 132451) | Peatland microbial communities from MTU Mesocosm Facility, Houghton, MI, USA - PEATcosm2014_Bin02_30_metaG | ecosystem: Environmental > Terrestrial > Soil > Wetlands > Peat | place...
CTGTCCTGGGTGACGTGGGCCGCCGACAGTTCCGACGGCCCCCAGCAGCAGAACAAGAAGGACCTCGCCCTGCTGGCCCTGGACAGCGTCTTCGCCCAGTACGGCCGCTCCTGATGCCCAGTACACGCCTTTGGTACTACGGCGGCGCGACGGTCATGCAACCCCAGACCCAACAGGGTGCCAACGATCGCTGACCGCAGCAATCGCAAACGACTCCAGAAAAGCTGTCTCGTGGTTTGGTGGGGCCATTTGGATACGGGGATTTCGGCTACAGCGAGTGCCGGGCAACTCCCTAGGCTTGCAGCGCAAGTCCGCGCCGCGCGCAAATGGGGCGGCCTACCTGCCTTGTCCAGAATTGGCCAACATGTTACCCCGGCAACAAAATGGACCAATACTATTGTCCTCACCCTCACCCCTCCCAGAGGGAGAAAGGACGTGTGGAACCGCCTGTGGAGTGGTTCCCAGGAGTGCTGCCGGAACTGCGCTGCGATTGTTCCAGCCTACGCTTGCTACACTCCCTTGCCGGCACAGGCCGCACACAAGGGCTGCACCTGGTCGTCGCTGAAGGCCAGCGAGAAGGCCCCCTTGCCGCAACGGTTGCAACGCATCGGCTCGAGTTGCCTCAATAACGGATTCCAATAGACGACGTGCATCTGTCGGGCACGCCGCCGCTGCACCAGCAGGTCGATGGCCAACACCGGCAGTGTGGTGCGAATCAAGACCAACGGCTCCAGCACGGCCTGCATGGCGTAGCGCTCCTCCAGTTCGGCCAGCTTGCGCCGCAATTCCAGATCGACCGCCCGCTTCTTGGCCGTCAACTTCGCCGGGTCAGGCGACTCGCCACTGCGGGGCTTCTTGTGCTCGACCTCGCGCAGCAAGGCGCCATAGTACTCGCGGAGCCGGCGGCGATCGGCCGCCAGCCGCACGTCCATGCGGCGGAAGAATTCGCCCGCAGCCGCCTGCATCCGCGCCGTGAGCCGGGCCGTGGCGATATCGTACGTCGCCGCGGGTGGCTGGCTGGCCGTATCGCGCGGCTGCAATCCCCACTGCTCCAGCGGGTCGGGCAAATCGACTTCCACGCCCGAGGCGGCGTTGATCGTCAGCTTCAGCCGCGTCTCCCAGCGGTCCTCGGAGCGGATAGCCGCACGGAACCACCAGGTGTGATATTCCACCGAGATCGAACGCGTGTCGGCCATCGTGACCTTGGCGTTCAGCCAGGCAAAGGCCCGTTGCACGGCGGCATCCAGCGTGCCGCGTTTGAGATAGAGGTCTGCCAGCGTGAAATCGCCGATCCGCGGCTCCGCGGCCAACACGCGGTCGGCCGTTTCCAGGAAGTCGGCGGCCAGGTTGACGCACAACCCCGGACGGCCGGGTTCCGTGGTCAAGGGCAGGACATCGCCGGGCTGCTCCAAGACTGCGGCCACTTCGGCGGGCACGATGGCCGTGCCTTCCGCGGCCCCGGCGGGCCAATCGACCAGCCCGCCTCGGCGCTCCAAGACCAGCGTGGCAAAGGATTGCAGTTCGTCGCGAATCTGTGTGCCGGAAGTCATGGGTGTTCCTCTCGTAGAACGGAATTCATTCCGTCGCTTTGTCTTGGTCAGGGAAACGGAATAAATTCCGTGCTACTGACGATCGTCACGGAATGAATTCCGTGCTACTGAAAATCCTCTCCGAACAGGGCCTCGTCAAGCTGCTTGCTCTGCAAGTATTTCTCCTGCGCGCCCAGGAGCGAGTCGCCCAGGGCGTCGAACGAACGGGCGAGCTCCTCGTCGCTATGCGAGCGCAGCCAGAGATTGAGCACCAGCGTTTCGAATTCCTCGCCGCCCTCCAGGTTGCCGAGGATCGAACCCACCTCGCCCACGACCAGCTCGAACATGCGGATTTTTTCGCTCAGCAGATCCATGAGCTGCGACTCCAGCGAGCCGGCCGTGCAGAGGTTGAAGATGAACACCTCGCGGGTCTGGCCGATGCGATGGATGCGGCCCACGCGCTGCTCGATCCTCATGGGATTCCAGGGCAAATCGTAATTCACGAGCGTATTGGCGAACTGGAGGTTGCGTCCCTCGCCGCCGGTCTCGGAGCAGAGCATGACCGGGACCTGTTGGCGGAAGGCCTCTACGGCCTCGTCCTTCTGCCGGTCCGACTCGGCGCCGGAGAAGGTGACGAAGGCCATGCCGGCCTCGGTCAGCATTTGCTGCAAATGCTGCAAGGTGCGCTGGAAATTGGCAAAGACGAGCACCTTGTCGCCGCGGCTCTGTGTCAGCAAATCCAGCAGCTTCTGGTCCTTGGCCGAGTGGTCGATACCCTGCGCCGCGGCAATGATGGCGGCGGCCTGAGGATCGCCGCCGGCCACTTTTTCCAGCGTCCGTGCCAGCGCCCGCGGATGGCTGCCCGAGGCTGAAAGCAGGGCGCTGAGCTGCTTTCGCCCCAAGGGCGGCAACTCGATGGGCGTCGGGACAGACTGACTGATCTGCGGGCATGAAAGCGGAGAGCCGGCCGCGGGCGGCGCGGAAGATTGCCCGGCAGGGAGATTCGGCTGGCCGTTGCCCGGCAAAGTCGCGGGAACTTCGTAAGACGGATTGGCAATCCGTCCTACATCGTCGTTTCCTGCCGCCACGGCATCGACATCCGGCGCATCCGTTTCGCCCGCATCGTCCGCTGCAGGTTCGCCGGGCAGCACCTTGCGTTGGCGGAGGTACTCGTTCAGCCGCAGGTACAAGCTCGCTTCGTCGCCCTGCGGTTGGGCCATCAAAGTCTGCGCGTAGCGGGGCGGAAGATCGATACTCACCAGGCTCCGCGTATTGCGGACCATGACTTCGCCCAGGAGCGAACGCAGCCGCTCGCGGTTGAGCGGATCGCGGGGATTGCCGCGGCGAATGTACTGCCGCTTGAAGTCTGATTCGGTCTTCAGGTGGCCCGGCTCCAAGAGCGTCAAGAGGTTATAAAGCTCCAGGAGGTTGTTCTGCACGGGCGTGGCGGTGAGCAGGAACAGGTGGCGTCGGCTGAGGGAATTGACGAGTTGCCAATTCCGCGTGCTGCGGTTCTTGCAATGGTGGGCCTCGTCGACGATCACCAGGTCCCAGGGCGCGGCGGCCACGATCTCGGAGCGGCGCTGGCTTTTTACGAAGGCGATCGATGCCAGAACGCGGTCGGTGTTGGCCCAGTATTCCGCGCGGTCGGCCTGCCGCGTGCGGGGCGGAACGGCGAAATCGAGATGGAACTTCGACTGCAACTCCTCCTGCCACTGCGACACCAAGGGCGTGGGCACGAGGATCAGCACGCGGCGGGCCAGGCCGCGGAGCAGGTATTCCCGCAACAGCAGGCAGGCCTCGATCGTCTTGCCCAGCCCGACTTCGTCTGCCAGGAGCACGCGGCCGCGGAAGTGCCGCAGCACCTTGCGGACCGTTTCGATCTGGTGCGGCAGGTGCTCGACACCCGTCAGACCTTCCAGGCAGAGGAGTTGATCGAAGCCGCGGAGGAGGCCCAACCGGGCGAGTTCCAAGTGCAGCCGCAGGCCGCCGCTATCGTGGGCCGCAGTGCCCTGCGGCGGAGGTAGGCTGCGGACGAAGACCGGAATGCCTCCCGCGGTTTTCCAGCGGAGCTGTGAAGTTTCCGCAGTGGTTCCCGGGGCGTTTTGAACGATCAAGCCGGCAGCGTCAGCCACGGCTGTTCTCCTCTTGGCCGGGAATCCGTCCCGGCGTCATCCGCTCCCACTCGCCGTTCCAACGGCGACCTAACGATGGGGAAACGCGGGCCGCAAGAAATTTTTGCAGACAGCGGGCAAACTGTCAATAACAGATAAGTCAGATAGTCACCACCGCGTCGAAATGGTAAAATACAGCGGAGTTGGAATTTGCCTGCTGGAATCAGCCATGAGCGCAACTGCCGATCTTTGGAAGCTCTACACCATGGCGCTCGACGACGTCACCGCACGTTTGAAACGGATTTGCGAGGCCCTGACGGAACACTCCGTACCCTTCGCCTTGGTGGGCGGCCAGGCGGTCGCCCTGTGGGTGGCGACCCGCGACCCGGCAGCGGTCCGCACGACCAAAGACGTCGATCTTCTCTTGCCGCGCGGCGATCTGCCACGCGCCCGGGCCGCGGCGATTGCGGTCGGCATGGATTACTTCGAGGTCATGGGCGTGGGAATGTTTCTCGACCGCGCAGACCCCAATCCCCGCCATGCCGTACATCTCGTCTGGGCCGGCGAGAAGGTCCGGCCGGAATATGAATTACCATCGCCGCAGATCGACCAACGGCAGGAGTTGTCCCCCGGTCTGCCCGTCGTATCGCTTGCGGGACTGGTGCGGATGAAACTGCTCTCCAACCGCGATCAAGACCGCGTACACTTGGCGGACATGATCGAAGTCGGGCTGATCGGCCGGGAACTGCTCGCGGGGCTGACGCCCGAGTTGGCGAGGCGATTGGAGACGCTGTTGGGGGAGGCAGGGCGGTAAAATTATCTCTATGTTCGAATTAGTTTCCCCCTTTCAGCCCGCTGGCGATCAACCGCAGGCCATCGAAAAACTCATCGAAGGTCTGCGCGAAGGCAAGAAGAACCAAGTCCTCATGGGCGTGACCGGTTCGGGCAAGACGTTCACCATGGCCAACGTCGTCCAGGCCGTGCAGCGGCCGACCCTGGTGATGTCGCACAACAAGACCCTGGCGGCCCAGCTTTACTCGGAATTCAAGGAGTTTTTTCCGCACAACGCCGTCCATTATTTTGTCAGCTATTACGATTACTACCAGCCCGAGGCCTACATCCCGCAGCGCGACATCTATATCGAAAAAGACGCCTCGATCAACCAGCAGATCGACCGCCTGCGGTTGGCGGCCACCAGCGCGCTGGTCAGCCGCCGCGACGTGCTGATCGTGGCCAGCGTGTCGAGCATCTACGGGCTAGGCTCGCCGGAAGATTACCGCGCGATGATGGTCGGACTGAGCGTGGGCAAGATCGTCGATCGCGACTTCATCCTCAGCAAGCTGGTGGATATCCAGTACGAACGGTCCGACTTCGAATTCCAGCCGGGCAAGTTCCGCGTTCGCGGCGATTGCGTGGAAGTCTGGCCGAGCTACGAGGAGGTCGCCCTGCGCGTGGAGTTCTGGGGCGACGAGGTCGAACAGCTTTCGATCATCAACCCGACCAGCGGCGAGGTCATCGAGCGCAAAGAGGAACTGTTCGTCTACCCCTGCAAACACTTCGTGATGCCGGAAGAGCGGATCAAGGCGGCTGTCGACGCGATCAAACGCGAGCTGGACGAACGCCTGGAACGCCTCCGCCTGGACGGTAAGCTGCTGGAGGCCCACCGGCTCAACGCGCGGACGCGGTTCGACCTGGAAATGATGCAGGAGGTAGGTTATTGCCCGGGCATCGAAAACTATAGCCAACCCCTCAGCGGGCGGCCGTCAGGCTCGGCACCGGATACGCTGTTCAGCTACTTTCCCGATGATTTCCTGCTCTTGGTGGACGAGTCGCACGTCACCGTGCCTCAAGTTCGCGGCATGTATTTCGGCGACCACAACCGCAAGGTGACCCTGGTCGAGCACGGATTCCGCCTGCCCAGCGCCTTGGATAACCGGCCGCTGAAGTTCGAGGAATGGGAGAACCGCTTCAACCAGGTGATCTTCGTGTCGGCCACGCCAGGTCCCTATGAATTGGCCAAGACAGACGGCGAGACGGTGCAACAGGTGATCCGGCCGACCGGCTTATTGGATCCCGAGATCGAAATCGCGCCGGCCCGCAACCAGGTGCCGCACTTATTGGAACTGATTCGCCAGCGGGCCAAGGCGGGCGAACGAGTGCTGGTGACCACGCTCACCAAGCGGCTGGCCGAGGATTTGTCGGCTTATTTCAGCAAGCAGGACGTCCGCTGCAAATGGTTGCACAGCGAACTGGACGCCTTCGAACGGGTGGAACTGCTCCGCGACTTGCGGCAGGGCCATTTCGACGTGCTGGTGGGTGTGAACCTCTTGAGGGAAGGGCTTGACCTGCCCGAGGTCTCGCTGGTGGCAATCCTCGATGCCGACAAAGAGGGCTTCTTGCGAAGTGAAACGTCGCTGATGCAGACGATCGGCCGCTCGGCCCGAAACGTCAACGCCAAGGTGCTCATGTATGCCGACAAGGTGACCGACTCCATGCAGCGGGCGATCGAAGAGACCCGCCGCCGTCGCGAAATGCAACAGGCATACAACCTTGAACACGGCATCACACCGGAAACCATTCGCAAGGCGATTCACGCCGGCATCGAGTCCGAGGCGGCCGCGCATGCCGAGTCGTATGCGGCTGTGGGCCGGGGCGATGACGCCCAATATATCACCGAAGAGTTTCTCGACGAGTTGGAGGTCGAGATGATGGCTGCGGCCGAGGCATTGGAGTTCGAACGGGCCGCCGCCCTGCGCGATCGCATCCAGGAAATGCGTTCTCAGATGGGCAAATCCGTGAACGACGCCGAAGTCGAACACGCCACCCGCAACCGTCGTAAACGGAGAAAGCCGCAAGGCTCAGGGGGCCGAATCCCGCGGCCAAAGCGAGGCGCATAAGCGCTGTCAGCGCAAAAACAAAGGAAAGGACGTCCATGAAACGTCCTTTCCCCAGGCTTCTTGCTGTTCGAACAAAAACTACTTGGGCGTTTCCTTGGGGGTCTCCTTCGGAGTTTCCTTGGGAGTTTCCTTGGGAGTTTCCTTAGCCGTAACAGACGACTTCCCGCTGTCTTTCTTCGCCGGAGCCTCCGGGCCGCAGCCAACCATCATGCCCAACCCCAGCAGCAACGCGAACGTCATAATCGTCTTCATCTTCCACCTCAAATTACAGGTATTTTGATACTCTTCGCCGGAACCTTTCCGTCGTCCCCTCTTAGATACCGGGGACTAGGTTTTTATTCCCCGCCGGGTTACAATTTCTTTCAAATTTGTCAAATGCGGGGTGCGAACGAGGACAAGATGCCACGTACGCCCCCCGAATGGTTGTTTCTTGTGCGATTTCTGCGGTTTTTCCCGCCTCGCCGGGAATAAATCCGTTCCTCGGCCTCTCTAAGAGTTAGGGTCAGCGATGGCCAGCGATCGCAACAACTCCGACGTCCAGCGGCTGATCGACGATCATCTCGACGCCGTTTACCGGTACGCGTACCGTTTGACAGGCGCTGTTCACGATGCCGAAGATCTGACGCAGCAGGTTTTTCTGCTGGCCCAGGAGCGGTTCGATCAATTGCGCCAGGCCGATCGGGCCCAAGGTTGGCTTTTCGCCATTTTGCGGAATTGCTTCCTGAAATTGGTGCAGCGGCCGCAGCCGGTTCCCGCAACCAGCGTGGGCGTGAACATGGAGGCGATGCCCGCTCCCAGCGAAAGTGGCCGAGCTGTGGATAGCGCCGAGTTGCAGTCTGCGATCAATGAGTTGCCCGCGGAGTTTCGCGTGGTTGTGGCGATGTTTTATTTCGAGGAGTGTTCGTATCGCGAAATTGCCGAGAAATTGGATTTGCCCATCGGCACTGTTATGAGTAGGCTGGCGAGGGCCAAAGGCCATTTGCGGGCGAAATTGTTCGAGTCTGAGCCGGCCCCGGTCAAGTCAATGCCCGCGCGGTAGAAGTGCCTCGTTTTACCCGGAGCCAACGGCGATGGTACCGTCGCGGTTGGCTCCGGGGTAAACGAGGCCGCGGAATAAATTCCGTGCTACGAAGGCAAATTAAGGAACGTTCAATGGACAATCCGTCTGTTCGTCGGCAGCAACTTTGGGAAGCTATGGAGTCGTGCCGCGCCGGCACTGACGACCTGAGCGATCCCCAGTTCGCCGATCTGGCAGCGCGGTTGGCGGAAGATCCCGAACTTCGCGGGCAGTTTCAGCGTTTGCAGCAGACCGACGAAGCGATCGAAGCGGCTTTTGCAGACGTGCCCATTCCTGCCGGGCTGGCCGATCGCATTAAGCGTCGGCTGGCAGAGGCAACGCTGGCGGGAAGTTCAGGGCCGCAGTCAACGGGCTTAGGCGACTTTGAAACGCCCCTTGCGGCGACAGTCGCTCCTGCCGTACTGCGAAAGCCGGCCCGGCAGTTTTCGCGACGGCGGTTGTTGGCCGGATTTGCCGCTCTTTCGGCCGCCGCTGCATTGCTGGCCGCGGTTTGGATCCAGACGCATCTGCCGCGACAGCAGACGCCAGCCTCCGTGCTCGAAGAGGCACTGGACTTCTTCGACAAAGACGATCCAATCGCCGGCAAGGACTGCTTACAGTGGCAGCCGCCGGCCGAATATCCCATCAGCCGTGATGTCGTTCAGGTGAGAGGCATTCGCTGGCGGCATGTCGAGCAATTCATGGGCGGACCGGCAGTGGCTTACGATTTACCCGCCCTCGGCGGCGGCCGAGTGACGCTCTATGTGGCGGAAAGAAACGTCCCTGGTTTGCCGTCGGTCCCGCCGTCAATGCCCTTGAGTACAGGTGGCAAATCGGCCGCTGCCTGGCAAGCGGGCAATAGTAACACACTCTATGTACTGGTCGTGGAAGGCGATGCCGGCATGTACTTCCGCTATCTCGATCACTCGCAAGGGCCGCTGACGTAGGTTCCTCTTGCCGAGAGGAACTATTGTGCTTCGCGCCGCTGGATATCTTGGAGTTTCTCCTGGGGCGGCGCACATTGGTCCTTTCCGGCAGAAAGGACCTACTTGTATCCCGGCCAGCGAATCTGCTCTTCCCAAACGGTCTGGCTGCCGCGAAAGAACCAGACAAAGAGTGTGCCCGGCTTGGCAAACTCATCCCGATCCATGTCCAACGACAATGTGTCATGGTCGACTGCCCATGTATCCAGTTGCAGATAGACAGTCCCCGGATTGGGGTCCACCTTCTCCATATCATCCAGCATGTTATGAGAACGGGCCTGAACATGCGCGCCCGGGGGCGGCGCCTTCTGCGGCGACCGCGGCGTATCACCACCTTCAGGAGCGACATAGACGTGAACGCCCTGGTTGCCTAACGAATTGCGGCGGCCGATCATCTTGTAGACGAGCTTGTCTTTGGTGAAGCTATAGGTTCGGCCGCCCTCACCCGGATGGTCGAGACATTTATATAACTCCTCGCGGACCTTGTCCTTGAGCAGTTCCGCGAAACAGACCGGCGTGACCGTGGCCTTTTTCAGATCGGAATTCGGCACCAGTCGCACCTCGACCGAGCCGTTGGGAAACAATTTCCAATGAAAGTGGATGGTCAGCGTCTTCAGTCCGCCCGGCTCGGCAGTGACGGCTATCGAGTTCGGCCGTGCCCCGAACTTGCGAGGCTTGGGTATGTCGGCATCGGCCTGATCGGCGTCACCTTGCTTGTCCGCATCGTCGTCGGTCTTGGGGTCGGCCGGGGCCTGACCAGCGGCGGGCTGTACCCGGGCTTTGTCCCCCGTGGCCTGGTCCGTCGCCGGTACTTCGGGCTTGGCACCCGCTCCCATGCCCTGTACAGGTGTGAAAAACAGCGGCAAAATGGATATCAGCGGCACAAATAAACGTCTCATGGGCTTATCCCTCAGACCGTTCTCAAAAACTTCCACGGGTACTGACTCTTTATTATACCCTCGTCCCCCTTGCATTACGACCGAAGTTGGCTATAAAATAACGATTCTATAGATTGCCAGAAGCCACAAGCCAGAGGGAGAGATCGCATGGCTCAATCTTGTGAAGTATGCGGACGCAAGCCGGTCACCGGCAACCAGATTACAATACGCGGTAAGGCAAAATACCTCGGTGGAGTAGGAACCAAGGTGACGGGCATATCCCGTCGCACGTTCCGCCCTAACCTACAGACGATCCATATCACGACTGCCAACGGCACCAATCGTACTGCCCGGGTCTGCACCCGTTGCATTCGTAACGGCGCTGTGAAGAAGCGCGTGCATGCCGTGCCCTTCCGCCTGCCAAAGGGGGCCATCAAGGCGAAGACATCCTGAGAACTTTGCCCATAAGTTCCAATCATGTCGTTGTCCCGTGCCGAAGTCGAAAAGATTGCCCTGCTGGGGCGGTTGCTGCTTTCCGAAGAGGAACTCCAGCGAATGACCGTGCAGTTGGGCGATATTTTGGGCTACATGGACTTGCTGGGAGAAGTCGACACGACGAATGTCGAGCCGATGGCCCATGCGCGGGACATGGCGAACGTGTTTCGCGACGACGTCGCTCGTCCAAGCCTCGATCGCGAGCAAGCCCTGGCCAATGCTCCGCATCGGGACGAGGAATGTTATCTCGTTCCCGCCGTGCTATAGCGTACTCCTCACGCTCCGCGTGATGGATTTCCTCACGCGGAGCGCGAGGAAAACGGTAGGTTCCTTCTGCCGGAAGGGACTAATACGTAATGATCCAGCAAAACAACCAGCGTATCTTAGGCAGGTTGGAGCAAGACAGACTCGCCGACCATGCTACACTTCGTGCCCGAAGCAGGCCCTATTCATTATGAACTTGCTCGAACGCACCGCCACCGATCATCTGGCCGACTTATCCGCCGGGCGGATCTCGTCCGTAGAATTGACGCGGGCCTATCTTGATCGGATCGATCGCCACGACGGCCGCTTGCGGGCCTTTTTGCGGGTCGCGCCCGAGGCGGCACTTGCACGCGCGGAAGAGATCGATCGCCGCCGGTCGGCCGGTCAACCCTTGGGCCGCTTGGCCGGGTTGCCGGTAGCGATCAAAGACGTGCTTTGCACGCAAGGCGAACCGACGACGTGTGGTTCGCGAATCCTGGAGAACTTCTGCCCGCCTTACGACGCCACTGTGATTGCTCGGCTTAAGGCGGCGGATGCCGTGCTGATCGGCAAGACCAACATGGACGAGTTCGCCATGGGCGGGTCGAACGAGAATTCGGCCTTCTTTCCCACGCATAATCCCTGGGACCTATCGCGGATTCCCGGCGGTTCCAGCGGCGGAGCGGCGGCCTGCGTGGCCGCGCGGATGGCCCCGCTTTCCGTCGGCACCGATACGGGTGGTTCGGTCCGTTGCCCCGCGGGGCTATGTGGCGTCTCCGGCCTCAAGCCTACCTACGGCCGCGTGAGCCGCTATGGGCTGGTCGCCTTCGCCAGCAGTCTCGACCAGATCGGCCCTCTGGCCCAGACGGCGGAAGACATGGCCTTGCTCCTGGAGGTGCTCGCCGGTCACGACCCGGCCGACTCGACTTCGGTCGATCTGCCCGTGCCGCAGTATTCGCAGACCGTGCGCGAACCGCTGGCCGGCCTGCGATTGGGGATGGTCCGCGAGCATTTTGGCGACGGCCTCGACGCGGAGGTCGACGCGGCGGTCCGCGAGGCCGTCCGCGTCTATGAATCGCTGGGGGCGAAAGTCACGTGGCTCTCGATGCCGCACAGTAAATACGCGGTGGCCGTTTACTACATCATTGCCCCCTGCGAGGCCTCGAGCAACCTGGCCCGCTACGACGGCGTACACTATGGCTATCGGACCGACGAGAAGCAGATGCTGGTCGATTTGCAGGCCGAGCGCAGCCGCTTGCAGAAAGCCGGTGACCCGCAAGCGGGTACCCTGGCCGCGCTGGACAGTCTCGACAATCCGCTCATCCGCATGTATCGCCGCAGCCGGGCCGAAGGATTCGGGCCGGAAGTGAAGCGGCGGATCATGTTGGGCACCTATGCTTTGAGCGCCGGTTATTACGACGCGTATTACAAGAAGGCCCTGCAAGTTCGCCGGCTGATCCGGCAGGATTTCGATCGGGCCTTCGAGGAAGTGGATCTCTTGATCGGGCCGGTCACACCCACGCCGGCCTTCAAGATCGGCGAGAAGATCGACGATCCGTTGGCTATGTATCTCTTCGATCTTTACACGGTGAGCACCAATCTCGCCGGCATCGCGGCCCTCTCGATCCCTTGCGGCTTTAGTTCCGCCGGGCTGCCCATCGGCCTGCACCTCCAGGCCCCGCCGTTTGATGAAGATCGCTTGCTCCGCGGGGCGCACATGTTCCAGCAGGCCACGGATTGGCACACGAGGAAGCCGGAGTTGGGGTGACGGATCGGTTTCGATTGCAAGCCGGCTGGCTGAACTGTAGAATTTACTTGTGATAATTGCCACTCGGAAACTGCAGAACGATTCATGCCTCAGAAAACTTTAGAATCGCGAGTTGCCCGATTGGAACAGCAAGTGTCTCTGCTGATGCACGGTGGAGCAAGCGAAAGCCGGCCTCCCCGGGACGCTTGGCGAAAGACCGTCGGCATGTTTCAGGGCGTCCCGGCCGTCGGGGAAATGATCGAAGAGGCCGAGCGGCTCCGTGAAGAGGACCGACGTCGAACTCGGGATACAATGGACGGGGCTACAGAATAATTCTGCGGGAGGTGATTCGATGCTGACATCCGTGGAAGGTGTTTATCAAGACGGAAGAGTTGAGTTAAAGGAGCCGGTTCCCGAGGGTGTATCCGGCCGCGTCATCGTTACGTTCGTTCCGGAACGGCAGCCGTGCAAACTCAGCGACCTGGGCATTGACCAGGAGCAGGCTGCTGAACTGCGATTCCGGCTGAGCGCGTTTGCCGAAGATTGGGACAGGCCGGAAATGGATGTTTACGATGTTGACTAGCCGCGGCGACGTTGTGCTCGTCCCATTTCCCGACTCGAACCGAGTGACTTACAAGCGACGCCCAGCGTCGGTTGTCCGCGCCGATGGGCTAAATACCGGGATATCACAAATGATCATTGCTCTAATCACAAGCACTCTCTCGCGTGCAGGTCATCCGAGTCGCTGGCTGGTTACGAAATCATCTTCCCAAGGTCGCGGGATGGGCTTGCGCACCGACTCGGTTGTTATGACTGACAATCTCGTGACGATTCGCGATTCGCAAATAGAACGTATCGTCGGCCGATGTCCGGACATGTCGCCGGTCGACGCCGCCTTACGGCACACGCTCAACCTTTGAGTGACAGGAGGCAGTCCCATGCCGTCAATCGCGGAGTTTGCAGCCTTCTTCGACCGTTACCGTCAGTCTCAGCAAGAGGACCATGGCAAATGGGCGGCGTACATGGCGCGGCTCCGCTCGGAATTGCCGCGCCTTCAGGCGGCAGTGCGCTGCGAAGCGTTGCGAGACGCCCCACATTTCAACGTCTTCCGCATTCTCAACGTTGTCCACAAAGAGGCCGGAGATGGCCATGATGGGCCGATCGAGTCTCGCGATCGGCTTGCCGGCCCCGGGTGATTCCGAACCTATTTACGACCGATTCGTTACTGTTTCCTTGTTGCACGTAATGCAAATGGAGCCGTTGGAAGCCGGCGCCTCGAACTCATGAGCCAACCTTATACCATCGTCATCGGCCTGGAAGTCCACGTACAACTGCTCACGGAGAGCAAGATGTTCTGCGGTTGCAGTACGAAGTTCGGCGCGCCGCCCAATACGCAGACCTGCCCCGTGTGCATCGGCATGCCGGGCGTGCTGCCGGTGATGAACCGCCGCGCGGTCGAACTTTCCGTCAAGGCGGCCTTGGCCCTGAACTGCCAGATCGCCCGCTTCACCAAGTGGGACCGCAAGAACTACTACTATCCCGACTTGCCCAAGGGTTACCAGACCAGCCAATACGACCTGCCGCTGAGTTGCGACGGCTGGCTGGAAATCAGCGACCCCAAGGACGCGTTTCCGCCCAAGCGAATCGGCATCATCCGCGCCCACCTGGAAGAAGACGCCGGCAAGAGCATGCACGACGAAGTCGCCGGCAAGGCCGACAGCCGCATCGACCTGAACCGCGCCGGCACGCCGCTCCTGGAGATCGTCAGCCAGCCCGACATGCGCTCGCCGGCCGAGGCCAAGGCCTATCTCACCGAGTTGAAACTGCTGCTGAACTACCTCGGCGTTTCCGATTGCAACATGCAGGAAGGCAGCCTGCGCGTGGATGCCAACATTAACCTGCACATCGACACACCCGCCGGCCGCATCGCCACGCCCATCGTCGAGGTCAAGAACATGAACAGCTTCCGGGCGGTCGAACGGGCCATGACCTACGAAGCCCAACGGCAATATGAAGTCTGGCAGGAGACCGGCAAGCGGCTGGGCGAATCGCCCAAGTCGACCCGCGGCTGGGACGAAACCACGCAGACGACGTACCCGCAACGCGAGAAAGAGGAATCCAGCGATTATCGCTACTTTCCCGAGCCCGACCTCGTGCCCGTCACCACGACTGACGCCGAAGTCGAGCGAGTCTGCGCGTCGCTGGGCGAGTTGCCCGCCGCCCTCCGCTGCCGCTTGGAAGAGACCTACGGCATCACGCCCTACGATAGCGAGGTGCTGGTGAACCAGGGCCGGGCGCTGGTGGACTATTATGTGGAACTGGCGGGGATTCTGGGCGACGGCAAGCTGGCTGCCAACTGGGTCCAGCAAGACGTGCTGCGGGCCCTCAACGAGCGGCAAACCGCCATCGAGCAGTTCTTCCTCCGGCCTAAGCCATTGGCCGAGTTGATTGAAACGGTTCGCAAGGGCCAGTTGACCACCAGCCGTGCCCGCGAGGTGTTTGCCGAAATGCTTTCCGGCGGCAAGCCACTGGCGGAAACCATGCAAGCGATGGGCATCGCCACCGTCGATGAATCGGAGTTGGAGAACCTCTGCCGCGAGTTGCTGGCCGCCAATCCCAAGGTCGTCGCCGAAGTCAAGGAAGGCAAGCCCAAGGGCCTCGGGCAATTGATCGGCCAGGCCAAGAAGAAGAATCCCAACGTCAACCCGACCCGATTTCGGGAGTTGTGCGAAGAACTGATTATGAAGGGTCTCTGATGCCCATCATCACGCTCACCACCGACTTCGGCACCGGCAGCCCCTATGTGGCGGCCATGAAAGGCGTGATCCTCTCGATCAACCCCGCGGCGACGATCATCGACATCTCGCACGCCGTCCCCGCCCAGGACATCACCCGCGGGGCGCTGGTGCTGGAAGACACCACGCCCTGGTTTCCCGACGACACGATCCACGTGGCTGTCGTCGACCCGGGCGTGGGCACGGCGCGGTCGATTCTCTATGCCCGCATCGGCGCCCAGCAGTACATCGCGCCGGACAACGGCCTGTTGGGCCGATTGATGGCCAGCCGGCAGCCGTCGCTGGTCTTGCGATTGACAGAACGGGAACACTGGCTGCCGGAGGTTTCCTACACGTTCCACGGGCGAGACATCATGGCCCCAGTCGCCGCCCGACTGAGTCTGGGCCTCGATCCGCGGCGGCTCGGTCCGGCCGCAGGCCAACTCGATCTGCTTGACTTGCCTCTCCCCACGGTGGTCGACGAGAAGATTCGCGGCGAGGTGATCTCGATCGATTCGTTCGGCAACCTGATTACGAACATCGCCTATGATCTTTTGGCGGGCAAGCCCACCGACAGTCGCGCCTGCGTGGTCTGCGGCATTTACGAAACCTTCGGCATCTATCACACCTACGGCGAGCAGGCCCCGGGCATGCTCGTGGCCCTGATCGGATCGGCCGGCCGCATGGAACTGGCGATCGTCGGCGACAATGCCGCTGCCCGCCTGGGCGTCTCGATTGGCACGCCAGTGTTGGTGGCGTGGGAATGACGAACGCACCACGGGCGGCTTGCCACATTTGCACACAGAAGGTATGATGAAACTACAGCGAATAAGGAGTATTGCGAATGACGATTGACCCGGTGCGAAATCTTTACGAAGCCGTTCCCTTTCGACCCTTCGTAATGCATCTGGCGGACGGGCGCGAGATTCCCGTCGTTCACCATGATTTTATCATTGCATCCCCAAGCGGGCGAACGGTGATCGTCTATCAGCCCGACGAGTCGTTTAACGTCGTTGATCTTCTTCTTGTCACCGACCTGGAGATGAAATCCGATGGTCAACGAAGCACTACGTAATTCGGAATGAGCTGGCGCACGTCCGATCAACATCAACTCCGCCATTGGGATCGCACGCTCGTCTGGCACGCCTTCACGCAGATGGCCGAGTATGAGCCACTGATCCTCGAGCGCGGCGAAGGTTGTTACGTTTTCGATATCGACGGCCGCCGCTATCTCGACGCGGTCGGCAGCCTGTGGTGCAATGTGCATGGCCATCGGCATCCGCACATCGACGCGGCCATCCGCGCCCAACTCGACCAAGTGGCCCACGTATCCAACCTCGGCACGTCGAACCCGACAACGATCCGGCTGGCCAAACGGCTGGTCGATCTGGCCCCGCCAGGTCTAGGCCATGTGTTCTTCAGCGATGACGGGGCCACAGCCGTCGAGGTCGCGCTCAAAATGGCCTTCCAGTATTGGCGGCAGCGGCCGGACCCGAAACCGGAAAAGACCTGCTACATGGCCCTGGACGATGCCTATCATGGGGATACGCTGGGGGCCGTCAGCGTAGGCGGCGTGGCCCGCTTCCACGAGATGTTCCGCCCGTTGCTGTTCAAAACCTTCCGTGCGCCCGCACCCGATACGTATCGCTTGCCGCCCGGGGTAAGCGCGGATCGCCTGCTGGAGTATTCGCTGGCCGCGCTCGATCGCCTGCTGGCCGAGCATCACGCGCGGATTGCGGCACTGGTCATCGAGCCGCTCGTGCAAGCGGCGGCAGGCATCATCGTACACCCAAGCGGTTATCTCCGCGGCGTGCGTGAACTGACGCAAAAGCATGACGTGCTCCTGATCGCCGACGAAGTGGCCGTCGGTTTCGGCCGCACCGGCCGGATGTTCGCCTGCGAGCACGAAGCGGTAACGCCCGATCTGCTCTGCATTGGCAAGGGCCTGACCGGCGGCTATCTGCCGATGGCCGCCACGCTGGCGAGCGAGGAGATCTGGCAGGCATTTCTCGGCGACCACGCCTCCGGCCGGACCTTCTATCACGGCCACACTTACGGCGGCAACCCGCTGGCAGCCGCGGCGGCGATCGCCACACTCGACGTTTTCGAAGAGGAGCGGACGCTCGAACATCTACCCGAGAAGATTGACCTTCTCCGCAAACTGCTCACGCCCGTCGCCCTGCGGCCGCACGTGGGCGATGTCCGCCAGTGCGGGTTGATCGCTGCCATCGAATTGGTCCGCGATCGGGCCAAGCGCGAGGCGTATCCTGCGGCGGAGCGGATCGGCCGCCGTGTGTGCGATGTGGTCTTGCGACAGGGCATCCTCTTGCGTCCGTTGGGCGACGTGATCGTCCTCTGGCCACCCTTGGCGATTTCGCCCGAGCAACTCACCGAAATCGTCGCCGCCGTCGATTCCGCTATCGCAGAGGTGACAGAGGACCGCTAGCGAAGGTTTTCACCGACTGTTTGTACTGACGCTTGCGTCGGCCCAAATGCGACGGCAACGGCGGCTCAGGCCTTGAACGACGTGCCGCAACCGCAAGTCTTCACCGCCAACGGGTTATTGAAGACGAAGGCCCGTTTCAAGAGATCGTCGTGAAAGTCGATTTCGGTTCCATCGACCAGCCGGGCACTGCGGGGATCCACCGCCAGGCGAAATCCGTGGCTCTCGGAAATCTGGTCGTCGCCTTCCGTCCGGTCCGTGAATTCCATGCGATATTCGAATCCACTGCATCCGCCGCCGGCCACACCCAGACGTACAACGGTCGTCTCCGGCTTGTTCTTTTCCACAAAGAGCCGCTTCAATTCCCGCGCGGCACGCGCCGTAAGTTTTAATGCCATAACCGTTTCTTATCTCCAACTGTTTGGTAGAATTCCTTGCGAACATGAAATTAAACAAGCAAATATGTCAATATCAATCAATTATTAGCCCATATTCATTTTTGTCAACCTGTAGGGAACGAAAGGCGGCATTGCCATGGAAATAGCATGTGAAATCGTAGACATTCTTTGCCAGGACGGGGCCGTTCTGCAAGATTCCCGCTGGGGACCGGTGGCGGCCGATTTTGGTAACTGGGAAGCCGAATATTGGGCTTTTCGCCGGGGGACGGGGCTCTTCCGACCGCCAAGTGTCGCCCAGGTGGAAATCACCGGCGGCCAAAGGGCCGAATTCCTCAACCGGCTTTGCACCAACAAACTCGATCAGATCCAGCCAGGCCAGGGATGCGAGACCTTCCTTGCCGACGCCAACGGCCGAGTTCTTTTTCATGTGCTGGTTTATGCCGGGCCCGAGTCACTGGTCTTGCACACGGCGGCCGGGCAGGGGCCGGACCTCTGCCGCCATCTGGACTACTATCTGATCCGCGAGGATGTGCAACTCCACGATCGCAGTTCGCAGTGGGGAGAGTTGATCCTCGCTGGGCCGAATTCGGCCGACATCCTGCGACGTCTGGCGGCGGTGGACAGGCCGGGCGAAAATGAGTATCTGTCCACTTTGAGCGCCGAGTGGAACGGCCGCCTTCTGATGATTCGCCGCATGCAAGAACGTGGATTCCAGAGCTTCCAACTTGCCGGGGGAACAGCCGACATCGGGCCACTATGGCGCGAACTGCGGCAAGGGGGCGCAACGGCCTGCGGCATGCGGGCGCTGGAAACCGTTCGCGTCGAAGAGGGGTTTCCTGTCATCGGGTTGGATATCAGCGAGAAAACCCTTCCCCAGGAGGTGGGACGAAACGACAAGGCCATTTCGCTGACCAAAGGTTGTTACTTGGGACAGGAGATCGTTGCCCGCATCGATAGCCGCGGCGCGGTCAACAAGATCCTCTCGGGAATTCGTTTCCAGACCGCCGACATTCCGCCTGCGGGCGGCGAATTGGCGCACGGCGGCCAAGCGGTTGGGCAGATCACGTCTGCGGCCTATTCGCCCGGATTTGCGGCAAGCGTGGCCTTGGCCTATGTCCGCCGACAGTTTCATTCGCCCGGTACCGTCCTGGATTCGGCTTGGGGGCCAGCAACCGTAGCCGAGCTACCAATGCGCTGAGCTTAGTACCGTATCAGACTGACCGTTGGGTAGTTCGCGATCCGCTGCCGGCCTTGAAGGCCGACAAGTTCGATCACAAAGGCGCAGCCCGCCACGACTCCGCCAGCCTGCTCGATCATCGTGCAGCAGGCGGCGATCGTACCGCCGGTGGCCAAGAGGTCGTCGACCATCAAAACCTTGCAACCCGGACAGATAATAGCGTCGGCGTGGACCTGCAAAGTATCGGTGCCATATTCCAGTTCGTAGGTGTGCGTGAGCGTCTTGCCCGGCAGTTTCCCCGGCTTGCGGATGGGAATCAAGCCGGCGTTGATTTCCAGGGCCAGCGGGGCGGCAAAGATGAATCCGCGGGCTTCCGCCGCGGCAATCAGGTGAATGCCCTGCCCGCGAAACGGTTCGGCCAACTGCCGGATTGTTTCCTGGAATGCGGCCGGCGACTGGAGGAGTGGAGTAATGTCGCGGAAGAGAATTCCCGGCTTGGGAAAATCGGGAATAGCACGGATGAACTCAGCCAGATTCAGAGGAGTGACAGTGGACATGCGAAAAACCTTGGAAAGGATGACCCGGAAAACCCCAGTATACCGGCCGTGGAAAGAATTCGAAATCCGGATGCTGCAATCCGAAATAAATTTGATGCATCCACCCGAAGGACGTAGGTTCTCGTCGATTTCTTGCCTGAATTCTCGCTACTTTCGTTACAACCGGAAAAATCTGCAAGTTCCGTAGAGTTTGACACGATATAGAAAGTGTCACCGTTCACATTTTGGCGAGGACCCACCGATGGGCAAGAAAACTTCGTTCATTGCGGCCGGAATCCTGTTGGCAGCCGTGCTTCTGTCGTCGACTGGTTGTACACCGGTCATTTTTGGCCCGAACTTGGGTGCTCTAGGGTATCCGATTCCTGTTTCACCCTACTTCCAGAAGAAGGAAGAAGACGCGTTCTGGAACCACAAGCACTATGATCGCGTGCCGATCCTCGGTCCGTTCCAGGCCGGGGCGCCGGAAATCGGCTTCGACGCGCCGTCGGAAGACGAAGTCATGCGGAAGTTGGAGAGGGCCCGCCCCGTCCAGGGTGGCATTCCCCTATTGCACGAAGTGCAACGCAACAAGGTGCGCATCATCTGCGAGCCGATCCAGGACAGCGTCGACCCGCCGCGCGTAATGCCGCTAGTCGGTCCCGTACAGGTCCACCACGTCCACTTCAAGTGTACGGTCTACTTCACCGAGGTCACGCACGTCGGCTGGCCGGTTCCCTACACCACCACCGACGAGGATTGCCAGGAAGTCATCTATATCGACCACGACCACCTGCACATGGTGGGTAACGTAAATCCCGGACCGGGTACGGGCTACCCGAATCCTCCGCCCAAATAACATTTCTGCGGGAACAGAGTCAGGGGACGCAACCCCAGGCATCGCGAACCGGCCGGATCGCGACACCTGGGGTTTGTCGTTTTATCCGGGGCGTTTTCCCTCACCGCCGACACGCCTGGAATACGAAAATGATAAAGGGAAAGTCGCAGGCAAGGCGCCTCTGCGACAAAAGTCGTTGCAACTCGGTTAAGATCGGTAATCCAGATGAACTCTTCGGGGTCCCGATATAAAGTCGGAGTCTTCGTAGCGGTGGCGCTGGTCCTCTTGGGGACGAGCGTCGTCCGCGCCGTGGAGAATCCCGATCCGGGAGCGCCCGCACAGGTGGCCGCCAACGCCGCGCCTCCTGCCCCAGCCCCCATATCCACCCGCAACCTGGTCAAGGTGCTCATCGATGGCGGGCCGCTGATGATTGCCCTGGCCGGCTGTTCGCTGCTGATCATCACCTTTGTATTGGAGCGGGTGATCAGCCTCCGCCGCAGCCGCGTGATTCCCAAGCCCTTCGTCACCCGCATGCTGGAACAGATTGGCAACGGCGAGATTGACCGTACCCAGGCCCTGGAACTTTGCGAACAGAACGGCAGCCCGATCGCACAGGTTTTTGCCGGTGCGGTCCGCAAGTGGGGCCGGCCGAGTGTTGAGGTGGAACAGGCGGCCATCGACAACGGCGAACGCGTGGCCAACCAGCTCCGCCGCTATCTCCGCGTGTTTTACGGGATTGCCAACGTCGGACCGCTCCTGGGTCTGATGGGCACTGTGCTGGGAATGATCCAAACTTTCAACGCCATCGCTTCCCACGATGCTCTGGGCAGGGCCGAACTGCTGGCCGGCGGCATCGCCAAGGCCCTCTTGAATACGGCCGGGGGCCTAGCTGTGGCCATTCCCGCCTCGATCTTCTACGTCGTTTTCCTCAGCCGCGTCGACCGGCTGATCATGGACATCGACGCGGCCTCGCAGGAAATGGTGAACCTGATTTCGGCCGAAGAACTACAGAACAGACCGCTGAAGCAGAGCAAGACAAGACGGCCCCCCACGCGGGAAGCTGCGTAACCATGCCTCTGAAAACCCATCCTGATGACCAGCCCGTGCTGAACCTGACGGCCATGTTGGACGTCATGTTCCTGCTGATCATCTTCTTCGTCCTCAACACCAAGTTTCTGGACGACGAACGGCAGATCGACTTGCAGGTGCCGCAGGTGACCGACCAAAGCAAACTGGCGGGGGCTGCCCAGCAAAAGACGATCAATGTCTATCGCGACGGCACGATTACGCTCGACCAGGCCTCGGTTACTCTGCCGGAACTGACTGCCCGGCTGGTTGCGGCCCGCGGTCAGGCCAAGTACCTGGGCGTGTTGGTGCGCGGCGATGGTCACGGTGAACTCCAACAGGTGGCCGACGTGTTGAACGCCTGCAAACAGGCCGGCGTCAACGACCTGGCGGTCTCGGTGCGACTTACAACGACGCGGAAATAATGTATCCGGCACGCTCCGCGTGTCGCTGGGAGACGGCACACGGCGTGTGCCGGCTACAATGGGCGTTTTGCAAATCGACCGCCTCTGGACCCTGTTTTGCAGCCTCGACCGCTTCATGGTGCTGCTGCTGGCCGGGGCAACCGTCTTTTCCATCACCCTGATTATGGTCCTTTGGACGCGTTGGCGGCGCAGTCGTTCGCTGGAGAAGTGCGTAGTGTTCTCCTTTCTTGCCCATGCCCTGCTGACCGGCTATGCCGCGACGGTCGAGATTGCCAGCTACCGCCCTGCGCCGCGGGAACAGGTCGTCCGCATCGCGCTGGTCGACGGCCCACCGGGGGCGGAACACGGTGATGCCGACGGTTCCGATCCGGCGGCTGGCTCTCCCGACGCCAAGCACCCGCCGCTGACGGCAATTGCCGCCGACCAAGATCGCCCGGCGGTCAAGAAGCCGGAAACACCGTCGGCCGTCAAGATACCATCGCCTTCGGAAACGGTTGCCAAGCCGCAGGAAGTAAAGCCCGCGGCGATGGCAGTAAACCAGGCGGCGCTAGCCCCACTGGCGGCCGCGGCAGCCACCGCGGGGTGGCAGTTGGCGGAAACCACGGAAAAGTACCTGAAAGATCTCAGCCCGGCCCGCTTGGCCGACGTGGAAAAGGCGGCCGCCGGCCTGACCTCTGATCCTCCTGCGGTAGCCGTGACACCAGTTCCAACCATGCAGGCCATCGCGCCGGCCACCGCCGCAACTTCCGCTCCTTCCGCCGCAGCATTCGCTGGCGATGCCGCAGCCCTGGCTGTCGGTACCAGTTCGCTTCCCGAGACCTATAAGCTCCGCGTCGCCGGCGACCACCTCGGCGCGGTCCTGGCGGGTGGTGGCAGCAAAGAAACGGAGGCCGCCGTACAGGCCGCTCTGCGATGGCTGGCCGAAAATCAGGCACAAGACGGCCGCTGGGAAGCCCGCCGAAACGGGGCCGGCCGCGAGACCGCCCCAGATGGCCGCAGCCGTCCCAACGCCGGTGCCGATGCCGACACGGGCATGACCGGCCTGGCCTTGCTGGCGATGCTCGGCTCCGGTAACACCCATCTCCGCGGCCCCTACTCGGAAAATGTCCGTCGCGGCCTAAATTTCCTCCTTCAATCCCAGGACTCGCAGGGCTGCTTCTCCGGCGCCGCAGACCGTTATGCGGCTATGTACTGCCATGCGATTGCCACTTTCGCCATGAGCGAGGCATACGGCATGACCGGCGAACCGCGGTTGGACCAACCCGTTCGCCGGGCCATCGCTTACACCATCGCCGCGCAAGATCCTTACGGGGGCGGCTGGCGATATAAGCCCCGAGACGCGGGCGATACGAGCCAACTTGGCTGGCAATTCATGTCGCTCAAGAGTGCCCAAACGGCGGGAATTCCTATGCCCGAAACGACCCGGCAAGGCATCATCCGCTATCTGCAATCGATCGCCGCCCGCGGCAACGGCGGCCTGGCATCCTACCGACCGCTGGAAGCCCCCAGCCGCACCATGACCGCCGAGGCCATGCTTTGCTGGCAGTTCCTGGGTATTGCCCGCGATCACCCGGCGTGCGATGAAGCGGCCAGTTACCTGCTCGGAGCCCCGCCTGGCACAGGGCCGTCGAACTTCTATTACTGGTACTATGGCACGCTAGTCATGTATCAATTCGGCGGGGAAGGGTGGCAACGCTGGAATACGGCGGTCGCCACGGAATTGGTGGGTTTGCAGAACAAGGAGGGTCCGCTGGCCGGCTCGTGGAATCCCGATTCGGTTTGGGGCGGCTATGGAGGCCGGATTTATAGCACAGCCCTGGGTGCCATGTGCCTCGAGGTTTACTACCGCTTCCTGCCAGTGTTTGGAAACAAGCCGCAACACCACTAGTGTGGGTGCAACGTCACAATTCGCTTAGAGGCTATCCGGATAGCTTCCGCAACATGTCCTCTCTCCACGACCCGCTGCGCGGGTACCCCGGAGAGGGTTAAAGTGAGGGCAATCTATAGCGAAACGGCCATTTTCAGGCGACACTGCCGCGTAAACCCTCGCCCCCCTGTCCCTCTCCGGGGTACCCGCTTGCGGGTCGTGGAGATGGGAGACTTCTCGAATGGCGTCCAATTGCAAAGTTCGCAGCCGAGGACAACAATCGAAAACCAACCGGGCACCCGCTTGCGGGTCAGCGAGGAATCGGTTACTCTGCGTTTCCGCGTCCATTCCTGGCTTTGCACGTCGGGCTTCCACACAAAAAAACCGCCGTTAACTAAACCCTTTGACAGCAGTGGCCGGGAGGGTAGAATAGATGTAGTTCGTCCCTTCCGCCTTTTCCCAAGTTAGGGGGAAGGGCCTTGCTTGTTCCCACCTGCCACGGATACGCTGATTATGTCACTCTTCGCCATCTGGTCATCCTATGACATGCTGATCGTTGCGGTTATCGCATTGTTGTTATTCGGCAATCGTCTTCCGGGCGTAATGCGGTCGCTCGGGCAGGGCGTAACCGAGTTCAAGAAGGGGATGGAGGGCATTCCCGCTGATGATGCTGTAGGGAAAACCGAGCCGGCCAAGAAGCTGGACGATCAAACCGTCAAGAGCTAACTCAAGGCGTTAGGTGTTCGTGATGCGTTTGCCGTTAGCTTTCGATTTCTTGGGCGTCCAGGGGATTTTGATACTTGCAGTTATTGGCGTCTTATTGTATGGTGAGCGTTTGCCGGAAGTTGCCGCATCGCTTGGCAAGCAGTTGATGCAGTTGAAGAAGAGCATGCAGGGGATTCGCAGCGAGATCGAGTCTGTGGCCTTGGATGCTAAGTATTCGGTGAGCCGGAGCATGGAAAAGGCGGAGGACGTGGCGTATGAGGAAGCCACGGCGCCCAAGTTCGAGCCGCCGCCGGCCGAGCCAACCGCCGTGGCACCGGTCGCGGAGCCTCCCCGCGTGTAGAGTTCGCCGGGCCGCCTGCCGATAATTCTTCAGTGGGGCGTTTAGCTCAGTTGGTTAGAGCGCTATGCTCACACCGTAGAGGTCACAAGTTCGAATCTTGTAACGCCCACTAGTTGTAAGTTACGCTGAAACTTAGAGTTAAGTTACCTGCCGGCGGTCGGCAGTGCAGCCTGTTTTTCCGAGGAAATCCGGTAGTCTACCGGATTTCAACTGAAAGGAAGGTTGCACATGCCCCGTTCGGCTTCTTTTGCGCGCAGTACGCGCGTCCCCAAGTACCGTCACCACAAACCCACAGGCCAAGCCGTGGTCACCCTCAACGGCAAGGACCACTACCTTGGCCCCTGGAACTCGGCGGCCAGTCGCGCCGAATACGAACGTCTCGTCGGCGAGTGGTTGGCCTCCGGCCGCATCCTGCCCTCTGGCGACGGCGGTTTGACCATCGCCGAGTTGGCTCGCGCCTATTTGCGGTTCGCTGAGGGCTACTACCGCAAGGACGGCAAAGTCACCGGCACGATCCACAGTATCCTGGTGGCAGTCCGCCACCTGCGGACGATCTACGGGCTGACCCTCGTGCGGGACTTCGGCCCCTTGTCGCTCGCAGCCCTACAGCGCCGGCTGGCCGAAGCCGGGCTGAGCCGCGTCTACGTGAACTGTCTCATCGACATCATCCGGCGGATCTTCAAGTGGGGCGTCTCCCAGGAAACGGTCCCCGAAACGATCTACCGTGCCCTGACTGCGGTCCCCGGGCTGCGGATGGGCCGCACGGTCGCCCGCGAACGACAACCGATCCGCCCGGTTGCCGAGGACGTGTTGGAAAAAACCCTACCCCACCTCTCGCAGGTCGTGGCCGACATGATCCGCTTCCAACGCATGACCGGCTGCCGCCCCGGCGAGGTCTGCCAGTTGCGGCCCATGGACCTGGACCGCTCGACCGACATCTGGGTCTACCGTCCCGCCAGCCACAAAACCGAACATCACGGACGAGACCGCGTGATCTTCATCGGTCCCAAGGCCCAAACTCTCTTGCTCCCCTACCTGCTGAGGGCGGCGGAGAGTTATTGTTTTTCCGCCGCCGAATCGGAGCAGCAGCGACGAGAACGGCGGCACGCGGCACGCAAGACCCCCCTCTCTTGTGGCAATCGGCCGGGCACGAATCGCACGTCCCGGCCCAAGCGGCGGCCGCAAGACCACTTCACCAAGGACGCCTACAACCGTGCCGTGCAGCGGGGCTGCGAGCAGGCCTTCGGAATGCCGAAGAACCTCCGCAGCGTCCCCGGCAAGCTTTCGCCGCGAGAGCTGGAGCGATTGGTCAAACTGCCCACCAAGGAACGGCAAGAGGCGATCGAGAATGCGGAACGGGAACGGAAACGGTTGCAAGGACTGGCGGCCGAGTGGCGGGCGAAAAACTGCTGGAGCCCCAATCAACTGCGGCACGCCGCTGGAACGGAAGTCCGCCGCTTATTCGGCCTGGAGGCCGCCCAGGTGATCCTGGGACACGCCAAGGCAGACGTGACCCAAGTCTACGCCGAACGAGATATGGCGATGGCCGCTGAAATCATGCGGAAGATAGGTTAAAATATCGAGAGAATGGGCAGACGGCTGATCCCCGTCGAACGGTTTGGCCGACGGCCGTGGCAACCTACCGCCACAGCCGCCGGCCGGCCGGCCCGAAAGGTAGGTGTCTTGTGGCTGAAGCTCGATTCTTGTCGTATCGCGATATCACCGATCCGACTGCCAAGATGTATCATCCCTGCTACTTCGCCGAAGATTTGGCGAAGGCTGAGATGGATGCTTTGTGCGAGATCATGGAAAAGCACTGGGGGTTCGACGAAGACGTTCCCGATGTCGGCTACGAGTTCCGGGTCGAGCCCAGTGCCCGGGAGAATCTGGCTGAATTCGCGCATTTCTCCGAGTTCTGGCATTCCTATCTTGAGGGCGGCCCAGGCGATCCGTTCTACCACCACACCCATGAACTGCATGTTTGGGCCAGTAAGTATGCCGATCACATTCGCCTCGCGCGCCGAAGAATGCCGCAGGGTGCCTATTTGCTCGCCGACTTCGGCGGTGGCGAAGGACAAGTGTTTAACTACGTGGACAGCTTGAACGCGCGTGAACTCGAAATCCTCGCGAGTTTGCTGGCCAGGGAGATCCACGAACGAGGCGGTATCTTCGATATGGCCTGTGTGGCGGACCTCGTTGTCGACGATCCGGCTCAATACATCCGGCTCAAGCGGGAATGGGAGTGGTTTCGAGAGGAGGAACTTCAGCAGGACCGCGACGACGTCCTGGTTCGGGCAAACAATGTTAGTGAAAACCTAATTGAGGAGATCCACGAGTGGCGAGCGACAACCGCGGCGACGGAACTGGAGGAAATGTCGACATCGCATCCGAACACCATACAAGAGGAGAACACGGAACCGCAGGAGGGTGGCAACGATTCGGGGCCAGCATCTGCGAGTGAAGAGGACGGACGGGGCGCCGATGTCATTTTCATTCCAACGCCTCTGCAAAAGGCGATTCTCGCCGCGCTGGCTGGCCAGGCGCTCAAGAAACAGGCCCTGGCGGACTTGATCTGTAAAGGCGAAGGAACGGTCCTTTACCGGGAAGGCGGCATCAAGGAACTCCGGGCCATGGGACTTGTCGAGCACAAAAGTCGTATCGGTTTCTTTCGCCCAGACGCGCCGCCGGAGGGTGCGATCATGCCGGACGAAACTGTCCCCAAAGTGTCCCCGGAGTAGCCGGCGACAGTCCCCATGAAGTACCCTACTTATCCCCCGATATTCTCTGAGAAATCTTCTACCATTTCGTACCGTGGCAAGCAGAACCGTACAATTGCGAAAGGTAGACGAATGATCGATCGTAGCTCTGAATGCCTGATTTCTCTGGCCGGACCCAGGAAAGGCAGGTGACAAGTGGCAAGTCAAGATAATTCCTGGCTGGAACAAGTGCCGCCATCCCTACGCCGTGCGCACTTTGCCGCGCGCTGGGCTTGGAAGTGGTTTGACTTTGCTTTCGGCGCGGTTCAGCGGATTTTTGAACTTATCGACAACTGCGAAAACGACGAAGACGCGGAGTTCTTAAAGGAGTTCTCGGCCTGTTGCGAGTGCGCCGTCGGCTTGATCCTAGTCGCTCGTCTGCGTCTGGCTCGCGCCGATCGGTGTGTGAAGCGGGTGGCCGCTGAATTTGCGGGGGTTGGCCGAGAAATGCCGCAATGGCAGTTCGCGAACGGCGACGATCGACTTCGGATTGCTACGGGGCGCAGTGTTCACGAATTCGCATTTAGCCTTGCCTGGACGTGGCTAGACGTGTGCCTGCGCGCGATCGCGACGGAGAAGATGGCTACCGAATGGAATGTTGCATGGCCTGCCGAGGATGCGTTTTCCGATGAGCAGTGCCGTAGGGATTATTTGGCGCGTCTTATCGAAATACGCGACGGTGAGACTCCGGTGCTTGATGAAGGCGATATCAGGTCGCACATCATAGCAACTGCCGAACTCGCCAAAGAAGGAGAAGCTGACGAACTACCGAGCAATGCCTGGATGATGCAGCGCCTCAAGGGCGAACTGCGGCGGGCGTGCGATCGTCGTTCGCACCCTGTGAGCAGACCTCGCTTCGCCTGCGATCGTCGGCACAAGAGGAGGGAACGTCCAACGTATTTACGCGACCATGTTTGGCTGGGATGGGCAGAGAGCGAGGATCTGGGGCCTGCTCGAATCCGCGATCGGTGGAATAACATGGCCGAGGAAGAGCGCATGGAAATCTGTCCGCGGGCACCGGGCCGTATTGGAAAAGGGGAACCGGGGCGGGACGTGGTAAAGAAGGGACTCGCAAACGCGAGGCAGGAAAAATCGGCCAAACAAGAACGGCGCGATTGAAAGGTAGATGACAAGTGGCAAGTCAAGATGATGTCTGGCTGGAACAAGTGCCGCCATCCCTACGCCGCGCACACTTTGCCGCGCGCTGGGCGCTCAAGTGGCTGGAGAGAACCTATGCTGCGGTGTACCGCGTTTACGAGTTCCCCGTCCCCGATCCCGAGGACGGGCTATCGCCCGAACAGTTAGCGAACCTAGAGGCGAGACGATCGCGGTGTCATAACCGTTGCGCGAAATTGATCCTCGCTGGTCGTGCCCGTCTCTCACGGGCAGAGCGGTGCATCGCACGCGTAGCAGGTGAATTTGCTGCTGTTGGCTGTCCAGACCAGTGGGAACTGCACAGAAGGACCAAGAATATTGGTTCCTACGAAGGTGTTTGCTATGGGATGGTTCTGGGACGGAGCGAGCACGACTTCGCCGGGGGTATTGCAAGTTGCTGGCTGGGCGAGTGCGAGCGCGCGATTGCCGCGACCAAGAGGGGTGTCTGCTGGCTAAGCGGAGTTTCGGAAGACGATGTTTCGCAGTTGGACGAGCGGGACATCAAAAGCTATGTGAAGGGAGTTGGACTTGCCGTAGAACAGTGTGAGGAACCACCAACCGACGATATCGGCCGGAGGTTGCGCCAACTCACTCGTGAACTGCGCCGCGCCCATAAGCGGCGTTCTATTCTCAAAGTCCGTTTCGCCTGCGATCTTCGGCACAAGAGGAAGGAACGCCCGACTTATCTACGTGACCATGCGTGGTTGGATTGGGCAAACGGCGAAAAGCTCGGGCCTGCTGCAATCCGTGATCGGTGGAATGACCTGCCCCAGGAAGAGCGCGAGCGAATTTGCCCGCGCGCACCTGGTCGAATCGGGAAAGGGGAGACGGCGAGGGACCTTGTAAAGAAGGCGCTCAACCGCGCTAAGTGCGAGCAAGCGACCGATCGAAAACGGAAATGAAGTTTCCCCGGTCCTCCCCGGGGAATCCCCCGTTTTTCCCCGCTTTCGCGGTTCGCGGCCTGTTGCGTATTATCGTGTGTAGTGCCATGCAATCATTCACACACGAGGTTCGCAAGAATGCCCATCGACCCAAACTCTGAATCACTTCTCTCTCTGGCCGAAGCGGCCAGTTCTCTCCCCCGTCGCCGTGCCGGCAAGAAAGTTCACGTATCTTGCGCCTACCGCTGGACAACCGCGGGCTGCCGCGGTGTCGTGCTCGAATCGATCCAGGTAGGCGGTACTCGTTGCACAAGCCGTGAAGCGCTGGCCCGGTTCTTCCAGCGTCTTAGCCATGGCGACGCTGCCGATCTACCGCCTGTCCGCACTCCCGCACAACGCCAACGCGCTGCTGACCAGGCAATGTACGACCTGGAGCGGGCTGGGGCGTAGTCCGGCTGGATAGGACAGCAGCGGGAAAAGTAATACGGCAGCAGGAGGTCTGCGGAGAATGAGCACCGCAAGGACGGCGCGGCGGCAAGAGGGGGCAGAAAAGGTCGAATTGGGACAAGTCCGAATTCTGCCGATTTCGTCACTTCGGCCATCGCCAGAGAACGAGCGACTCTATCGGCCTGTCGATCCCAAGGACCCCGAGATCGTCGCCTTGGCCGACAGCATCACGCGGCATGGCCTTCAAGAACCGATCGTCGTGACGGTGGACATGTACGTCGTGTCGGGGCACCGGCGCCGTGTCGCGTGCAAGTTGGCCGGTCTAAAGCAGGTGCGGTGCAGGGTGTTGCCGATCAGACGATCGGACGACCTGGACGCTTTTGTCGTGCTGCTACGCGAGTACAACCGGCAGCGGGTGAAGACATTCGCGGAGAAGGTTCGCGAAGAGGTTGTCAGTGCCGATCCGCAGGAGGCTTATCAATCGCTCATCGAACACCGGCAGCAACAGATGTACGCCGATATGCCCGATATGATCGCCATGCGTGGCAGCAAGCGGCGTGCCGAAATCTCCCCCGCGAAAGAACCGATGCTGAACGCGATCAAGCAGGTACTTGCCGACTATCGCAAGTATGGTGCGATCAGTGACCGGAGAATTCACTACGCCCTGTTGAATGCCCCGCCGCTGATTCATGCCAGCAAGCCTGATTCGCTCTACGAGAATACGCCCCAGTGCTACAAGGCCCTGACGGAAATTCTCACGCGTGCCCGCCTGGCCGGCGTAATCCCAATGAACGCGATTGCCGACGAAACGCGGCCGGTTCAACTCTGGGACGTGCATCAAGACGTGCAATCGTTCCTACGTCGAGAGATCAGCGGATTCGGCAAAGGGTACTGGCGGGACCTGATGCAATCGCAACCGGACCAAATTGAAATCATCAACGAAAAGAACACTACCGCCGGCATAGTGAAGCCCGTGGCTGCGCGGTACTGCATCCCGTTGACGACCGGGCGAGGGTACTGTTCCTTGCCCCCTCGCCATGCCATTGCAGAACGCTTTCGCAAAAGCGGCAAGGCTCGCTTGGTGCTCCTGATCGTTTCGGACTTCGACCCAGACGGACAGGAAATCGCTCATTCGTTCGCACGTTCCATGCGTGATGATTTCGGCATTGATGAAGTGGTGCCGATCAAAGTAGCCCTGACTGCCGATCAGGTCCGCGACTTCCGCCTGCCGCCGCAAATGAAGGCCAAGAAGGGCTCCACAAGCTACAAGCGTTTCTCAGACGAGCATGGCGATGATGTTTTCGAGCTTGAGGCCCTGCCTCCGGCAGACTTGCAACGCGTGCTCCAAACGGCCATCGATTCCGTCATCGACGTGGATCTGTTCAACCGGGAAGTGGATCAAGAGGGGCACGACGCAGCCGAATTGGAAACAGTTCGTCGTCAGGTCCACGGCATGCTGGCTGAGTATTCAGAGTCACGCGAGGAGGGGGCCGATGAGTAGTTCCCTTACTCTTACTCTTCCCCGCAGTTTCGACCCGTGCGACTTTCTGCCCCACCGACTGTTGATGCGTGCCGACGATGCCCGCTGGCTTATCAGCCTGATTCTCGTCAAGACGGCCAATCGCGACACCGATCCATGGGGACTTGTGAGGCTCGATTCGCAGATTTTGCGGCGAGTGATGTACAAGCACGATGCCACAGACGTAATCCGAGCCCTTGAGCATGGCGGAGCGATTGAAACCGCGGCCTACTGTACCGGCGTGAAGTGCAAGGGCTACCGACTCGCGAAAAGATACCTGGGGGACCGTTGCGTCCGCATGCCGGTCACCGATCCGCGACTATTGGGCAGTATCGAACGCGAGCGGCAACGGCTGGATGCCGAAGAGCAGCAAGCCCGATGGAAGCCGATTCATTACCGGCTAAATGTCGAACAACGCTGTCTCACGATCGACGACGCGGCCGACGTGATCCTTGCCGGACTGCCGGACCATGCCCGCTTGTGCCAAGATGTTCTGGTAGGAAATATCCGCCGCCGCGAATTCCCGTTTTCCGTGGGAACCACTCGCCGCGTGTTTAACGCGATCACCGGACTCAAGCGAGACCTACGCCCAGCCCTGCGAATTGGTGGCGAGCCGTTGGGGAGCGTCGATATTCGCTGTGCCCAGCCCGGTTTGCTGGCAATCGTATTCACCTCTCAAAACCCCCCAAGTGTGCCAAAACCACGGGCTACATATAAGCATGAGGCTGCTGCCGGCCCCTCCCTTCACTCCTGCCCCCTTCCTCCCCTTGTCCTGTCTTCTCTTATCGAAGAAAGCCCGCTGCAAGCGGCCCCCGGCAGGGACGCACCCCCTCTCTTGGCCCTGCTCTCCTCTTCTTTCGGCGCCTCCGACGTTGCCGACTTTTGCGAACTTGCCTCCTCCGGAACTCTTTATGAAAGACTCGTCGCGCTTTCGGGTTTGGAACGTGATGCCGTCAAGCTGGCCTTCCTCCGCGACGTGCTTGCCAAGCGTGGTCACTACCCGAGTGCCGTGGAGAACGCTTTCCGCGCGGAGTTTCCGAGCGTGCATAGGGCCATCCGCTACATCAACAGGCGAGACCACGGTGAACTGATCCGGCTGCTTCAGCGCATGGAGTCGTGGCTCGTTGTCGAAAACGTATCGCCGCGCCTTGTAGGCCGAGTGCCGTGCATCACCCTGCACGATGCGATCTATAGCACTCACGGCAATCTGGCAGCCGTTGAAACCGCATTCAAGGAAACCTTTGACGAACTCGGTTGCCGACTCGCGTTGAAAGTTGAAATGCCATGAACGAACTCACCATGATGCCTCAGGAGCCCGGATAGCACGATGGCATGACGAATCGCAACATCGCCCGACCATTGCCTCCCGGCCCGGCGACACCTAACCAGAGGCACAACGGAGTAGACGAACAAATGAAGGACGTTCAATCATCCACGAGCGATGGCAGCGACTCGCCGACGCTTATTTATGTCACCGAAGAGGAATGCAAAATACTTCAGGCCCTCAAGTCTGAATACCCGGAGTTGTTGACGCAGGCGAAGATCGCGAAGCTGATAGGCTTGGATGTCGGCCGCCGGACGATTCAGAAACGGCTGCCTATTCTCCGGGACGTCAAGAAGCTTGTTGTGCAACCTGATGGTCCGAAAAGTGGTTATGGGCTCTCCGATGCCGGCTGGAAGGCTGTGACGACTGGGATGTAATTTGCGTCATCCGTGCGCTAGTTCTGACGTGGTAATTCTGCCCAGTTCGTGGACAATAGGGGTAGGCCACCGAATGCCGATTGCTGTTCACCGGAGCGAACCTGCATTTGCTCTCGGGGGCGTGCAGGAAGTGCTACGGGAGGAGAACCGTATCCGATTACCGGAGTTTGGAGGTTTGGGAGTAACGAACCATGATCGGCATCCCTCTAATCCCAGGCCCGCAGGGCCCCACAGGTGCTACTGGCGCCAACGGCCTCAATGGGGCTAACGGCACCAATGGCTC